>Ga0179593_1296733_pt1 | contig 14782 bp, 10 predicted proteins | sample CZODoug2_1_08_16_FD_185931 | JGI IMG/M metagenome (GOLD analysis project Ga0179593, IMG submission 185931) | Vadose zone soil fungal communities from Angelo Coast Range Reserve, California, USA - CZODoug2_1_08_16fungal (PacBio error correction) | ecosystem: Environmental > Terrestrial > Soil >...
GGGTCGGCTGTCTGGTAGAAATGCACCCATGGGAAACCGAGGAATGTAGCACACCCCCCAACAACCAAACCCCACAGGGAGAAGTCCTGCTTGGGACACACTTCTCGCCGACACCTTGACCGACCGGGACGGGGCAACCCAGATCCGAGGCCCACACATATCACATAATTTAATAATGAGCAAACCAAAAAACTATGCAAAAAAACGGATAGTCAGGAGACTCCAGCCTTCCAAACCTGTCAACGAACCATTGAACCGACGGGGGACTTTTGAGGAGAAAAGAATGGACCTCCCTGAAACCTTGAACGCCCGTTGGACCCGCAAAAGAGTGTGTTCTGGGAATTTGGGGGGTACAAGCAAGCAAGACCCTCGTGCATCTAGGGTCCGGGGGTTCCCAAGGGTAGCCGAAAAAAACCGTGTCCGACTTAAACGAAGGGCCGCTAAGTAGTCTAAACAGGGACAACGGGGCACAAACTAAACCATCAGGGGGGAGGGAGAGCGCCTGGCACAGGATCAATCGCCTCAACGGGACCGGGGGGGTAAAAATGTCAAGAAAAAGGAGGGAACTCCCCCCGTACTACACCTTGGGCCACCGATTCCTCCAGGGGCGGAGTAAAGAGAAAAAAGACCACGTCTCTGGCAATTCTGTTCCTTTGGGGCCAGGTTGCAAGGGGGTCTAAGGAAATTCAAAACAGAGGGGTAAGGGAATCTGCGTGGATCCGCTCCGAAGGGGGGGCAAACGGAGGGTAAAAGACAAGAGGGAGGGCTGGGGCAGGAGAAGACACCGCCCTTTTAGCGGAAACATAAAAAAATACCTGGAAAGCGTCCTGCGGGTCTCATCAGACGGGAGGACTAAGAAGAATTGCAAACAGGGAGAAAAAGGTAAGTCCACAACTGATCCGCAATACGGGAAAAGCGGGGGGGGGTACCTAAATTGAAGGGCAAGGGGAAAATAAAGCACCTAAGAAAAACCTGACCTGGGGGGAGGGGTGGAACAAAGCCAAAAAAAAAAAAAAAAAAAGGGTCGCCAAAAGACAATGCGCAAAAATCCCCGCGGCGTCCGTTAGTTTCCGATGAAGAACGCAAATCCAGGGGGGGGCGCCACAAAACTAAAAAGGGGCTGGGAAACCTCACAAGATAACTGTTGTGCAAAAGAGTTAGAAGCAGATTGAAAAGGAACCAGAGAAAGCCTTGAAACAAGAACGACACTGACTTCAGACCCTACATAAAAAAAAAATTGGTGATGGGGGCTGGGAAGGGTTAAGGGGACAGAGGAGAGGAGATGGAGGACAGGATAAACAGTCAAATCCAAAACCCTACGGAGCCGGCGAAGAGGAACCAAGACACCAGGACGACTCCAAAAACCGAGTGGACCGGGAACCTGTGAGGGAAGGACAAAAGCCACAAAAAAGCGGACCACAAAAAACGGAATTAGAACCAGGCAAAAAAAAAACGCCTTCCCAGACGTCTCAAAACAAAAAAGGAAACCAAAGAACAACGAACTGGACAACACGAAAGGGAGAAGGATTAAATATAAAAGGCCTCCTAACGTGCTGGAAAATTTCCACACGTTGTTCTGCTTATTGGGAAGGTGCCGTACGAAAAAGAACCACCACGCGGCTAAAACTTACCGAGTTGGTGGGTGGGAGGAGGGCCGGGTGGGGGCGACTGGGGAAACAAGAAAAGAGCATCGGGCATCAATGCACCAGAAAAATGGGACTCTGAGGAACTTGTGACGTTCGAAGACAGCGCAAAGAAAAATTGCAATCAACGACCAACTGAAGAAGAAAACTAAAAAGTTCAGGCCGGGCAACTCGGTGCAGAGAACCTCCAAAGAGAGGTGGGGGTGTAAAAGGGACAGTGCAAGGCCGAACTTGACGGTCCTGTTGGATGCCGCAAAAAGAAGCAAGAAAAAAGGGGGAAAAAAAAGTTACAATTCCGAATCCAACCTGAAAGGGGAAAAGAATCTGGGGGAGAACGGGGGGGGAAACCAGGGGCTTGCGCTGGAACATCTGGTAATCTAATCACTACCTATCGCCGTTATGCGAGAGTTGAGAAAAGTAACCCCAGTTTTTGGTGTTTTCTATATTGTTGAAAAAAGTACCAAAAGGCAGGGGGCAAGCTTCAAAATTGAATGTCTTCCAATTAAAAAAACACCCAAAACCTGGGAAAAAATAATGGCAACCAAAAACCGATGCTTAACAAACGTGGATCCCCCTCAGGTAAAAAAAAAGGGGAAGGGTCGGGCAAGGGGAAAAGACAGGACTGGCGGACTTGTTTCCATGTGCAAAAAGGACGGGGAAGCGAAGAACCATATCACCAGTATGGGGGAATGTGTAAAACTGCCGGTACAAGGGAGGGCGACTGAAACAAAAAGGGAGACAAGGAACGCGAAGGCAGGCATTTCACGCCTTCTCTGTCTCAGGAAGACACTCAAGAAAGATCCAAAAAAGGGGGAAAAAAAAGAAGGGGAAAACGGGCAACAAGACACGTACGTGAACATCGGCTGGTGTTAGGGAAGCAGTCTCAAGCCAGCAGGGAAAGAGGGACCGGCGCCAACCTTGGGCGAAAACCAACGAGGGAAAAAAAAAACAGATCACCAAACGGGTCCTCCGGAAATCCCGTTCCGCCTTAAGGAGATGTGAAGAAAAAATCAAAGTTTCTTGGGGGGCATATAATAGGGAAAAAAAAGGTGTAAGAAAGGATCGGGGGCATTGTCCGGTTTGGGGGGGTCTATCTCGTTGTTCGGACAAATAGAAGCTGGTCCCTACCAGAGGTCACGGGCCGGGGATGCATGACCGGCTACTCCACAGAACAAAGGGGGGAGAAGAAGCGGCGGGGGGGGGGAAAACAAAAAAGCCCCCGTGCTAAAACCCGCGTTTGGGAAGGTAAAGAGAAAAGAGGGGAAAGGAGCCGAAGATCCAGAGGGCAAAACGCCAAAGTTTAAAAAGAGTTACCGACCGGGAAGGGGAAAAAAAGAAGAACTTCTCGAAAAGGTGTCATCGGGGGGGCTCGTCAGGAGTTTCGTCCTGGGGAACGGCTGGGAACAAAAAAACAGTCCCGCAGCCGCGCCCCACTCCGAAGAAAAAGAGGATCTTTTTGTGTTTTTGTCCGGGAGGGGGGGGCGGAATCGAGGAGGTCAAAATTCGCTCGTCTAAGCGTGGAAACTTGGAAACGTGGTCGGTATAAAAGACAACTTTATGAACGGGTCTCGAAAAAAAAGGCTAACCATAAAAACTAAGGGCCTGTCTTAAAGGGTCACACAGGCTCGAAAAAAAGAAGTCGAAATCGAAACAATTCCTGGGTCTATCCTCCCACTTTGACGAGAGTACCCTTCGTCTTTACACCAGTTTGGTGATTGTGGGGGTGGATCTCATGTACTCTCAATGGGGGGAAAGAAAACGAGGAAAAAGCCTGGACGTCAGAGGCCAGTGTGGGAAGAGGGGGAAAAAAAAATGGGCCGAGAGAAAACGGCAGGTCCTTTGCAAAAGAACCCTCAAAATCGTGGAATCAAGGGGGGGTTCTTGCTAGCCTTAAAACTTCTCACAAGGCGAGTCTCTGAATAGACAGAAAAAAAGAACACTTTAAATTGAACATTATTAAATCCGCCCTATCATCACCGCAAAGATAACCACACGTCAAAAAAAACCGGAAATCGAACGGACATTGATGTCTGTGGGAAACAGAAAAAGGGCGACACCAAGTCCCGGAGTGGTCCTGACTCGAAAAGTGTTGCAAAGGGGGCCATACGAGAAAAAAAAGGTGTCACTTCTGCGGGATAAAATGGGACCCCTGAAACGGAGGGCCAAAAATGGGGACTAAGGGGACACGGCGGCTGGGCGTTGACTTGAAAACATGTTGGTACTGGGGGGGGGGGCTGATTGTACGTAAGTCGAAATGTAAACGCCGAAGCTGTTCCAAGTGGGAAAACGTGAGTGACACGCGTGGGGGCCCTCTTTTGGAACAGGGACCCACGGGTACGCCACGTTGAAACCCCGGGAAGTGTGGCTTCTTACGACGAACCGGCCTGGGGAATGGGCTTCGGGGGAAGGTGGCCTTCAGACGGTAAACCTTGCCGGGCGTCCAAGGGTCGAACCGGGGGGAGGGGGGAAAAACACGTTTCGGGGGGTCAAAGCGAGGGGGAGAACGTGCCAAAAAGACAGGGGCGGGAGGTCTTGGTGAAGGGAGGAAAAAAGTTGGGCTGCTAAAAGGGGCTGTCGTGGGGGGTGACAAAAGCGTAAGTGGTAAGGTGCAGTTGGACCAAACGTCCAAAAGCCCCACCTTCCGAAATGTGGCGAAGGAAAGGGCTCCGGGGGGGGGACAACGGGGTGTCGCTACGAGGGGTCCTGTGGGGGGTAGGGGGTGGTGGGGGGGGCTGGGGTTTCTGAGGGGGTCGTGCAGGCCAAAAAGTCAACCTCCCAACGCTATAGGGGGAATGCAGGACAACAAGGGGTCGAGACAACGGGTTTACCCTGGTTCTGGGGGGCCGAACGGTGGAAATGACCCCCGGGACCCTAGTCGTCGGGAGTACCCGGTTACGGGTTACGCACAAAAAACAGCAGTCTACGCAGTTGGATCGTAGACTGCGGGGGTGAGCCCCTTCCGATCCGGTGGAAAAAATGGCGAACAGGGAGGCGGTGTGCCGGCATTGGCTGGGGGGTCATTCCCGAGACGAATCGTTCACAGTAGGCCAAGTAAAGAAAATCCCTCGCTAGTCGAGGAAGAAGCCCTGCGGGGGGCAGGGGTCTGAACGGGGGGCAAAGGTCTTACGGGTACACGCTTTGTGGGCACAGGGTGAACATCCAATTCACCCGACCTCTCGCGCACATCCTCGAACCTCTTTGGTGCTGGGGGGTCGTCCTGGAATTTCAAATTTGCTTGGGGTGGTTTCGAACAGCCTCCAATGTCGGGGAAGCCTTTGTTCGGTCAGAACGAAAGGGAGTTGGTCTTTCAGGGTCCACATTTCAAAAAACTGGGGAAAAATAGCTAAACGCTGGTCACCGCGAGAAAACGTTGGCACGGGGTCGAAAAGCACGAAGGCCAGGCAGGTAGCCAAGCGCCAAGGGGAATGCGCCAAGTAGTAGCATTTTTGGACAGCGGTCAAGACAGGGTCAGGTCCCCCAGGGAAATTAAGTATGGCTGCATGGTCTGGTTTACACGGGACATTCTTTCATACTGGGGGAATGAAATTCCCAGTATCTGTCCAAAAACGCATTATCACTGACCGCGGCGGGAAATAATATCTGCCTTAAACTTCATCATCTGAGGGCATCTCGGGGGGTTAGGGTGATCTGGTGCGTCGCAAACAAACAAACCACGGAGGGGGGGATTACATGTATGTAGACACTGAATCGTAAGACAAGCAGGGACAATTGGGGGGGGGTAAATAAGATGCCCGCCAATCATAATAAAGCATCGAAAAAAGGGCGAAGGATGAAACATAACCTCAATAGCGAATTCGCTTAACGCATGGCCCTAGTACAGCTACCCTGTGCACGCTCACATTACTTTCCAGTGTTGTCACCACCCTGAACATAAGTGGGTCCAAAAAAGCTACCCGACCAGACGGAGGGGGGACGTTCAGGCGGGGGCTGCCAGAAAAAAGAGGAAAACGCCCTTGCGAACGACGCCGCAGAAAAACCCCGCCCGGAAACAATGCCTCGGGTCCGAACCCACCAAGAGAGGCTTAGGTTACAAAAACACATCGCCCGCAGACCGCCTTAGCAGTCGGGGGGGGGGAACTCTCGAGGAAGAAATGTAAAACCAAGTTGGCTATACACTCTTCACCGGTTTTAAACAAACTCAAAGGCATTCCCTCACTATATTCCTCTTTCACCGGGATGGGGAACATCTGTGGGAAAAACTTGAGTCTTCCATGGCCTCCAGCCAGCCCGCACAAAAAGCGCAATTATCCCGTGTGAATCCAATTGCGTCCTTAACTCGCCGGAGAGGCAAAAACAGTCGCTGGTCGTGTGAGACAAGAAGCTAGATCGAAAAGGATCAAAACCGAGGGGGGTCATAAAAGCACAAGGTCAGAACAACTTCCCGCCACTGGACCCCAACAAGCGGACTGGACGGGGTAATGCAATGGCCCCCAAGCCGCCCACCACCCCCTACATCTCTCCAGAGGTGGGAAGAACTCCCGAAGACAGAAAGGATAAAACACAGCCTTCATGGGACCCTAGTCAAAGAAGCCCCACGGTTGGACAACTTTCCGTGTTTGGCGATTTTTTCACCCAAGAATGACCGGGCGAGGAAAAAAACTCGAGCAAAAGAAGTAGCTCCAAAGAAAATCTGCTGTCCACCGATAACCTAGATGAGAAATCGAGGCCTTAAAAAAAAATGACCTTAAAACACCCCGATCCGTAGGACCCTTCAAGGTCAAAAAAAAAAAATCCACGGGGAAAAAAGCATGGGGTTAGGCCCCGGGGACATCGCCCGCACAGGGTCCGTGTTCTAAGATAAAAAAAGTCGGACGGCGCCCACAAATTTCCCCGGGAATGTTACAACCTACGGCAATGGGTGAAAAAAGTTGCATGCAGAACCAGCTACACACGCCCTTCCACACCAAAGACGTCAAAAACCCCCCGCCCCCACCGAAGACAAAGCTGTACCGCCTCGGGGCCAAAAACCACATTTCAAACTTGCAAGCAATAAACTCGTAAATTTAGCAAAATTGGGGTGCAACTGGGAAAAGTGTCCAACGTCCAGTTCATTAAAACATCCCTGACCTTCCCGCCCGTGGTGTGGCCACAAGACAAGGGGAAGGTTGAAGGCGCCCCGGGTAAAATGAACGTCAGGTCCACGTTTCTCTCGGGGCTTCTACGCTGTTCAAAATCCACCATCCGGCTAAGAAGCGGTGATCAGAGGAGGACAGGGGGCCTGCACCCGAACGGAAACCCTTCGTGGGGCGAGGGGCGTGGCCGCCCCGAAAGGTGCAAAACAAAAAGGGGGACCAAATGCCGCCCCTCCCCTTACTAGGCCGCGGAAAACTTGCAGACCTCTACCAAGCAAGGAAAATACCGAGGAGGAATCTACGGCTCCCACAATTCAGAGGGTAAAAAAAATCGAGGGAGCCACCACAGTTCACGTCAAAAAAACTAAGGGAAACCCCCCCGGAACAAGTCGACGTACACCGTTCTGAGATTGCAATCTCAGCGCTATGTAGTAAAAAATAACGGACACCGCGCCCGGATTGTTTTGGGGGGGGGACCCGCCGGCGAACCGGCAAGAGCCAGGGTGGGGGGGAAAACACGCCGCACCCCAGGACGCAAAAGGGACCTCGAGAAAAAAAAAACTAAGGGGGGCGACAAACGGTTTCCTCCCCCTTCTTCAACTACGAAAGGCCGGTCTAAAGCGAAAGCGCAGGTCATCCGGCGTTTACCACGTCCAGTACCGACAAGCAGGAAGATGACCACCAACGGAAGCAAAGGAGGGCGGACACAAAAACACCGGGCAGGGGGTCCCACTACAACAGCGTTGAACGTTCGCGCGAGTCTCTACCGAAGTGGCACAGCCATTGAACCCAAGAAAAGCAAAAAACCCAAGTTTTGGGGACGGCCTTGGGGTGTGAACCAACGTAGGGTCGCGAAAAAGGGGAAGAGGAGTCCGTCACAAGGTGTAGAGCACACAAAGAGTACCGCCCGAGCTTAAAAAGACCTCAATTGCAGGCAGTCCGAGGCCAGTCGCTCACTCGAAAAGGGGGCGGCCTGCACAGCCCACCAGGGGAGACGGAAGAAACAAAACGGTCCGGGGATACCTCCGGTCGAAGCTCCTCGTCCTACGGAAAAACAAAAGGTGCCCCGGGACGATCCTTGGTACTCAACACGACGGGGGCCGTGCCCCGCAACAACGGAGGTGCAAAAACCTTGTTGCGCACCTCACTCAATCATTCACAGCGGGGGGGAGGATCTGGCGGGGTGGGGCATGCATAAGCCAAACTGCGAGTTTGGGAGGGTAAATCGAACAGTAGCCGGGTTAAGACGAACCCCACAAAAAAAAAGTCCTGGTGGGATAGGCCGAACAGACACCCTCCTTGTCGCAGTGAGTCCGCCGAAGGCCAGGAAAGGTGGAACGAAAGAGGGGGAAACGTCAACACGGGAACTAAAAAGACCTTTAGGACGGAAAACGAACGTAAAAATAGGTTCCCTGCTGTTGGGGGAACGTTACGAACCACATGAGCCATCGCCACAGCAACGGAGTTAAGGGAAAAAAAGTAGCCCAAACCCGGGTCTCAACAATAACTGTAACGCGACGTCGATCAACACGAGGAAAACCGCAATTCAAACAAAAGGGGATACATCACGGGGCTGGAAACACTACCAAGGGTTGGAGGGACTTTTTGGGACGGAAGGTTATTACATCAAGGGTCAAAGTAACGAACGCACCTGGAGACCACCGTAAAAGAAAGCATAACCCAGGACGGCAGAAAAACGGGGTTCAGTTGGAGGACGGGTCCGGGTGAACGGAAGCTGATATCTAACGCTGAAAAAAAGAGCGCGAAAAAAGCGTCAGGGAGCCCCCCACCCAGGAGCAAAAAACCAAAACTCTGCAAACGAGAAAAAAACCAGGGACTGAAGGACACCCCTCGGAAAAGGCGGGGGCTGTTTTTCCGGGAACGGCGCCCGGCCCACAACGAGGGAACCAGCCAAAAACAAGGCCGTTCGCGGAAACGAGAATACCAAAACACAAACAACCAACAGGGAAAGAAGAGAGAGACCACCCCCCTAACGAGGGCACCAGGCAGTTGGAAAGAAAGCGAGGGTCTTGAAAAAAAACTGGTCCCATACTTCACGGCAACCAATCCAAAATACCTAGAAACCTCTGGGGTCATTTTTTGAGAATTTGCATTAGGTGGCCCAAAAAAGCGGGGGAATCACTAGGGGGCTCACCGAATCCTTTGGCGCTATCGTCAAGTAAGAAGCCTGACCACGTAAAAAACTGGACCAACCCCGGAAAAAAAATTTGGGTTCGGGTCTGCCCTGCTGGCGCAATGGGGGGGGGGTGTGTACTGTGAGAAGGGACAGAGGCGGGGGAAAGGTTACCAAGACTGCTCAATCAAGTTTTGAACTTCAAAAACCCAAAGTAAAGCAGAGGGGTGGGATGAAGTGTTTCGACTGGGAAGGGAGTCTGGAATCGGACTCACCGGAAAGGCATCAGTTTGGAGGAAACCCAGGTTTTGTGGTTTTTGGGCGCGATTTGTCCGTAAACAGGAAAAAAAGGGGCAGGGGGAGGGGGGGAGGGGCAAACTACCCCCCTAAACAGATTTGCAGAAAAGGCACCACGAACTTCTTACACGGAAGAGGGGGTTAAAAGCGAAAATGAGGGCGTCCGTGATAAAAGGGAGGGAAAAGGCGGGTAAGGTCCAACTTAACCCAATCAGACCGGAACAAAATGATTGTACCACCACCCCAGAACTCTAACAAGCCGGGGGGTGGGGGGAAGTCCACACGAACTACGCAGCTACCGAGTCGAAGCGTCCCCGCAACTTCGAACGGGGGCAGGGGCCACCCCGTAAGAAAGAAAAAAAGCACACGGTTAGAGAAAAGCCAAACAAGGAAAAACAACAAAAGCGCTAAAAAACGGCTAACGTGTCGAACGGTAAAACGCGGGCCGACAAACCGCAGAAACAGCGGCCGACGACTCGAAAGGGGGGTCATCAACCTTAAAAGGGAGGCCGATCGTTGAATCCCCTTAATTCCGATGATATTGCCAGTGGGAAAATTGTTAAAATGGGGGGCAAAAAAGGATAAAAAAGCTGGGGGGATTCGGCGCCACAACGTGCACAATCAAAAAGGCGGCGTCAAAACCTGTAAGGTACTTCCCGAACAACCAGGGAACTCCCGGTGGAAAAAAAAACGGAAGGAAGGCCCGTCGAAACGACCAAATTCTCAAGGAACAGCGTGGTTTTTTCCTCTGTGGGGGCAGCTCCAAGGGAGTACGGTCACGAAAAACATAGGAAGGACTCAACCAAAACTAATGTTTGGGAAGTGCCACGGGGCCGGTGATGGAGATAACTTCCATCGAAGTTGGTCTCAGGCCTGAACTGCGGTGGGGTCAAAAAGTCGGGGGGCTCCGCATGGGGCACCCAGGAAAGACGCGCAGACTCGACCGCCCCCGCAGCCGTGGTCAACGCTGGCGCAAAACCAACCCGAGGGGGGCCCCCAACGTTCTCGCTGCCGGTGTGAAAAAAAGAATGGGTCCGTGTTGTCACCTGCTTTAGCTTTCCCACTTTAGGTGGTAGGGGGGGGGGGGGGGGAGTAAGTTGCGGTTTGGGGTAGTGTCCTGGGTCTTGCTACGCTCCATATGTTTTCGGCCAGCCCCCCTCTGAGAACCAGAAGGTCAACAGGCCTGCAAACCAAAAGCAAAACACGCCGGAAGCGGGGAAAATCAATCAATCCCAAGGGGGGGGGTCCCTTCAAGATTCGCCAAAAAAAAGGGAGGAGAAAGGCGAAGCCAGGGACCGTGGGGGGAACGCGGCACAATGTTTTCCCGCTCCGTTGGTTTGAACAGAGGCCACGTGACTCGAATGGTGGGGAACCACACAGAAAAGATCCTCCCTAGGGGGAAAGGCAACGGGGGGACCAGGGGGGGGTGTCCAAAGGGGGACCCGCGGGAAAGGCGTTGCACGAACCGATTCTGGCCCACAGAGACTCATCCGGAAAAAAACTGGCTCATTCCCATAGCTGTCCATAGAAAAGTAAAAAACTGTCTAAAAAACCATTATCCCTCGGGAATCGTAGGATACCCACCGCCGACATCCATCTGAACCCTGCCTGTCGACACTCAGAGTATTTTCTTTGCGCAGCCGTGCTAACTGTGTCTAATTGACTTACGGGGTGACCAGGTGCCTACGCTACTGAACTATGAAAGCGTAAAAAAAAAAAGCTGCAAAAGGCCCTGGGGCTCATTGGCGTTTCCATATGCACGGGGGTTTGCGCGGACGGGTGTGTCTTGGGGGGGTCTGGGGCTGAAGGGTGGTAAACGGGTATTCTCACGAAGTGGACCAAAGTAACGTCCTTAGGGTGAAAAAGGTGTCTGGTGGACCGGGAAGTGTGACACGGACCAGCCGTCCCATGTATCGTAGAGACTCGAAAGTCGGGCTCAGGACGAAAAAAAAATGAGAGGCTGGGGGTGCAACGTGGAATTCGTACTGTTGACCACCCTTTCACAAAGCGGAACCCCCCGTGGGTCCGTGATGCGGGGACTAAGATGCGGGAAACTGTGGAAGGCCCTCGAAGGGTCCAAGACAAACAGAAGGTCGGGGGGTTTCCATCAACGGGTGTGGGGGGGACAATCTACTGCCCAGGGCCTTTGATCAAATCTGGGCGGGGGAAAGGGGGGGTAAGCTATCTGTGGTAGTTGGTCCAAAAAAACAGAGAAATAACGTTCACCCACTGGAAACTCCGAACAGAACTTAGTGTGAAAAAAATGCGAGGGCCGATGAGGGCCTCAAGTAAAAAAAAGACGAACTTAAAAAAACCCGAGGTATTGGGGTCTTGATTGGGTGGTTGGGGGTAGGCGGTGGTAACCGCAAGGATCAAATCCTCCCCCACGCAAAGGTAGGTCGCCCGGTTACTGGATCAGTGGGGGTTCACAAAAAGAGGTTTTTCAGGGTTTTGACAACCAAAAAAGGGTGTCGGGGATAGTCCGGGTAAAAACCGAAGGTTTCGCCCGAAGAGGGAAAACGTGGGGCAAACAGGCCACACCGCACAGGGGGACGCGCAAACCGTACCAAGCCGACATGGCGCCTAAACCAAAGTGGTGGCAAATGCCAGGTCAAAGGGGGAAAAGCCAGGCACACATTGACCCCTAAACATGCCATGACGGCAGAAAAATGGCAAAAAACTGAAAAACGGAAAGATTGGACAGCGGACAAGGGGAGAAACGGGCAGTCGGCGGACAGTTGAAACTCTTTGCAAAGCAACTTGGACCATTTCCGGAGGCCGAGGGTACACGCTTGGGGGGCCGGCCACCACGGTGAGGCCAAAGATTTTGGGTCACAGATGCCCTGGGCGGACGGGGCAGGGACGAGGGGGATTCAGGGGTGCTTCGGCAAGTTGTTCGTTTTAACACAAACAAAAAAGCGCCAAGCACAACATTTTTTCACGGCCCCAAGGCCCAGAGGGGGGTTTCCAACATAATACCAGGCCCTCTCGCTAGGCGGGTTGTACAAATCTGGGGGGGGGGGGGGGGGCAACGAACTTATGAGGCTTCAAGCGGGGGGAAAAGTGCGAGTACCGCCAAACTGGGACTAAAGTACAAAAAGATGGGGACGGGAGAGCGGCTCCTGAAAACTTGCGAAAAAATTTCTAAAAACTTGCCGACACGCCCGGGAGACTTAAAAAAACGGGCTTATATTAAAAGAACTGCCGGCGCGTGTTTAAGAAGGGGGAGGAGTATCTCTACGAAAAACAAAAAACAACGGGGTATGATTAATACCAAAACAGGCAAAAACCTCGGCACCGAACCGGAGGGGTTTCAATCCACAAAAAAAACAAAAAAAAGCAATGACAAAACCAGGCAGAATATACGCGGCGCGTCCACAAAGACCCAGGACCCAATTCGGCGCAAAAAAAATTCCCCCCCCCGTCACACCCCCAAGGGGAAAATGACGCCGAGACCGCGGCTTAATGGGGAAAAAAAAAACGTTGCAACGACATGATGTGGGTGGCGGGGGGAAAGGTGTGCCCACCACAAGGATTCCGCGGGGGGGGGGGGAGGGGGGGAGGGTTAAGGAAAGCCGGTGTGGGAAAACGAAAACAGGAACGTGCTTCGAACCGGCAGAAAAAAAACGCCACGGGCAGGACCGAGGAAACAAGAAAAGCTTGACGGTACCGAAACAGCGCAAGAAGGGTGGTACCCCCACCATCCCACCGCAGACCCACCTCCACGGGCATGGATGGAGAGACGGTGGGGAAGGAAAAAAAAAGAGAAGCCCCGGCAAAAAACCCCCATGTCCGCCGAACTTCAGAACCGCAGCTACACACGGGGCCACAAAGAGAAAGTGATACAAAACATGAGGGGCACGCTTGTAACATGCAACAAACAAGCCCCGACCCAAAGCAAAAGAAGACAAAAAGGGCACCCACACCGGTGCCATCCACAGGGACTGTGGACATGTCTCAGACCTCAACTCGGACACGTACTCTTTCAGAAACTCCTCTCCTAAACGATCAAAAAGCCCTGGTACGTCACCGACATCAACTAAAGGGTGTTACGGCTCAAACTCACAATCTGTACACGCTCCCTACGTCAAACCAATGGGCCCGCGCCCTAAGAACAGGCGTAGTGACGGAAAGTGGGAAAGAACAAGAAAACTCCCCCACAAACGTCCCAAAACCAAACCCGTCCAGAGGAAAAAACTGGGCTTTCGAACAGGTCAAACGGCCGGTCAAGACAATCTCACGGGGAATTATCTCACGCAGTCTGTTTCGCGGAGGGGGGGGAGGGTGGGGCGGAGGGGGGTGTGGGGAAACGCAAAGGCAGCACAAAAAGGGTAAGACCTACATGGACTTCCAGGACTCACTTCAGGAGTCCGAAAATCACCGCCAAAATTTGACGTGTCCAACCGGTATTAACATCGGATGTGTCCAGACCATTACCCTGAACTTCAAACAGGCCCTCTCGTGAAGGGACTACAACGTTCAATGTGTTGGTCCCCACGAAACCTTAACCACGTCTACTACCTTCCTCCGGGGGGTCATTCCACCCCAGGGGCCAGGCAAATAAGTGAATTGAAGCCCGCCGGTGACAAATGGAAGGGGCGTTAGCACAGCACCTCCCACGACTCCACAACTGGGCCGTTGCGTCCAAAGGTCGATGACGAACTTACCTGCTAAAACCCGCCTACCACCTACCCCCGGGACGAACAAGCACGTTAACCGAACCGGCAAAAGGACGCGGAAAGCACAGGGGCCACCAACAAGGGAAAAACATGTGCATCAAAGAGAAGCTGAACAGGCGCACTATCAGTAGAACTGTCTGGGGGGGGGAAAGTGGTCACTGAACAGGACCCAGGACGGGGGGGGGGATGCGAAAAAAGGTGTGGCGAACCCACACAGCATCAAGGCACGTGGCGGAAAAAAGCAACATGGCTGCTGCCTGGAACCTGGGGGAGGGCCGAAAGAGGGGGCGTAAACCTCAAAAGGGGAAAAAAAAAAAATCATACAAAAAAAAAGCGCAAGACGCCGGGGAATCAGGCCGGTGGAACGCCACGGAAAAAAAAAAAAAAACAAAAAAGGGAAAGGAAATGCACGGAAAGGCCACCCCTAAACTTGGCCGAAAAAAAATCACGCCCCACAAAGGGAAGGGACACGAAAATTCACCATGGGGCTCGCCAGGGGAAAAACCTAAAAAACCACTCGGGGGGAAAAACGGCGAAGGAGGGGTCTCGGGGGACTCACAACCAAGGCCGCTCCGGGGAAAGCTGCACCGACGGGAAAAGGGTCACCTCCTCCCCCGGAGGAGAGAAAGAATGATTGAGAGTGAAAAAAGCGCACCTGCGGAGGTGGCGCCCTCCCGGCAAGCGACCAAAAAAAAAAAAAAAAAGGTTCGGGGGGCGAGGGGAAGGACGCACTAAAAACAAAGGGTGCACCGCACACTCCCATCACCAACGGTCCCTCGGCCGCGTCCACCCAAACCCAGTTTGGGCCTCCAGGCACAGAGAAATGGGGGCCCGAAAGGAAAAAAAACAACGGGCGTGTCGAGCAGAATGCAACCTTGTGAGGTAGGGGGAAAACAATAACAGGCAGATTAGCCCAACTGAGAGGAAAACAGAAGA
>Ga0179593_1301917_pt1 | contig 14782 bp, 6 predicted proteins | sample CZODoug2_1_08_16_FD_185931 | JGI IMG/M metagenome (GOLD analysis project Ga0179593, IMG submission 185931) | Vadose zone soil fungal communities from Angelo Coast Range Reserve, California, USA - CZODoug2_1_08_16fungal (PacBio error correction) | ecosystem: Environmental > Terrestrial > Soil >...
CAATGTTGCAATAACGGTCGACAATCGGGGAGAAAAAAAGAGCGTGGAGGAAAAGTCCGTCACCACCCTCAACAAGATCCCGATCTGGGATGAAAAGGACAACGGGCGGTCGGGGCAAAAGATATCCACTGAACGACGCGACCAGCAAACAACATTCTCCTGCAGGGTAACACCCCAGAAGGGGAGAAGCTCGGATGAAGGCCACAGAAAAAAGCAACTGTAAAAAAAAAAACGTAGCGACGAAAACGCACGAATTAAAAAAAAACCGCGAGGGGGCGGTAGGAATACGCCGTCAGCAGGGGTGGGACAGAAAAAGTGTCGATAAGACTAAAGAGTTGGTGCCGGCGAGCAGCAGTCGCCAGTTACTCCTTGCGCTACATAGGGGGGCGGTAATTCTCTCAAGCCCTGAAAGAGAGGTCCAACAGCAAAAATGGGCCAAGAAGGCGCAAAGTTGCCACTTGGGGATTTTGGCCACACCGCCTATCGATGATCTAATGCGCTGCCTACAAAAAAACGGAGACAAATCGGAAAAGGACGGAACGTCAGGCTCTTTCTGGGCGAATTCCGACTAAGCGCCTGTGCAATGGGTGACCCATGGTGCCACCACAGCAGTAATCGCGACGGGGCCGTGAATAAATTCCATGAACAGGTCATGAGTTGATGCGAAAAAGTTTGATCAACTATTGTTGCCGCGGTGAAAAGAGAGCACGTAAACGCCTATGCCGGGTTATGTCCACTCTAAAAGTGAAAACCGGCCTCACACTGCGAGGGAACACAGGCTGAAACACGGGTGCATTGTGGGCCGCAGAAGCTCCGAGGCGGAGCAGGGGGCAAATAAAGGCAGGAAATCGGCGCGAAACAAGTTCTTCGAATGAAGAGGAGGTAGAGGAACGGGGCAAAAGTTGCGGTACTCCGTCCTTCAAGAGCGTGAGCGCCATCGGGAAAATCTGAATCGACTTGTGCTTTGCGTTGGGACCACGAACGGCCGAGCTGGTCAGAGGGTGCAGGCGGTGGGGGTGATTGCAAAAACTCCCATTGAACGGGGAGGGCGCCGGGAACGGTCCGCCTGGACCGCGCGAACAGTCGACTCCGTAGGGGTTTGGCCGAATAATGCAGAAAAACGGTAGTGGGCGATAAACCAGTCCCGAGAAGGCGAGCAGAGGAATGTCGTGGAAGGGAAAAACCTTGAATTGGGTTCACAAAGGGCTGAGGATTCCAAAACCAGGCTCCAACGAACGCATGTTAGCAAAGAGGGAAATGGTACGGGTACCAAAAACGAAAACGGGCCACATCGAAGGTTAAGAATAGGGAACCTGATGACGGGGACGTGGGGGGGAAGGAATAGCGCAAAGGTAAGAGGTCATGCGACCATGCCGCTGCGTCATGAAACGCAGTATGCCGGGAAGAAATAAAAACAGGCACCGCTAGGAGCAACCGGGGTGTTTCCACATAAACAGTTAGGCCGCCCATACCGGGGGATCAGCGTAAACGCCGCGTAACTGGGGAGCGAAGGAAGGGGGGGAGACTGAACCCTACGAAACTCGAGGGGAGCCCCAAAGCAAGAAGAGGACCAAAACTCCTCACCATCCGGAGTAAAAGGACCAAAAAAGGAACAGCTGGAATCGAGAATTCCTAAGAATGCGCGCCGGGTCCTAGATCGGGACAACAAAACGATGAGGCGGAATAAGATCTTCAGACCCGCCAAGCGGAAAAGGAATTACTCGAAGTTCAAAAAGGAAAAAAATAGCCTGTACGCTACCGCGTCACCCTCGATTCAACGGTGAGGGGCGAAGGGTCAAAAGAGGAAGTTCCGCGCATCAGGAAGGGAACACCTCGTACAGTGCGCTGAAGTAAGGCGGCGGAAAAGCTTAAACGCGAAAACGTTCAGCGCGAACTCACTAAGGTGAAGTGTTCCTCCTCAACCCATCTTGCACTGCTCGAAAACAAAAAAGAAAGGGCGTCAAAAATCAGAGGAATAAATGTCAGCCGTTACCTGGGACGAAGAGGAGGGGGGGGGCCAAGCTCGATAATAAAATTCCAGGTACAATGCTTGGAAGATGGAGAGCTGTCCCGTCGCTAAAAGAAACGCAAAAATGTGAGAAACCAGCTGTCCGTAACCAAAGGTAGGGTAAACCTCGATGCAAACGAGCGCCTTCTGCGGAGGTCCAGGCTATTTGACTCCTGAAACCATCAAGGGTGGACGCCCAAGAACGCAGTTAAAACGTGCTAAGGGGACTGGCAATCTAAAAAAAGGGGGTCAATCTGCGCACAAAACCGCATACCAGATCTGAGAAAGGCCTGAGAGGAGGACTGAGAGAAAAAATAAACCGGTAAAAGCCAATAAAAGCATCTCTCAGGTCATCCCGTCCAACTCGGCACGCTTGGGGGAAAAAACAAAACTCGATTGGGAAGCAAGCGCAAGTCACGCACTAGTAGGAAACCGAGTAGCAAACCTCGGTCGTCCGCATGGATATCGAGTAAACGCTCGAACAGGTGATGTCCAGAAGGGCCATCTCAGAAAGATGAGATACTAAAAGCACGACAACACTGAAGGGGGCCAGGGAAGCTCCCGAAGGTGGGGAGAAGTGCCCACAAAGGGCCGCGGAGCGGAAGGAAAAAAAAAAAAAACTGAGCTCGGTCTGAACGCACAATCTAAAAAATAGACTGTGTGAAACCGACAAGAAAGGAAAAGACCGCTGAATGGGAAAAGGAAAATCGTATCCCGCGCTACTGGCTCTGGGGGGTTCCACCGGCGTGAATGTTGGTCACCAGTAGCTTAGAAGAGGCAACAAATAAGAAAAAAAACCGAGCCCCAAAGGCAAGTCCTTGGTCCAGGACACGCGGAGTATGAAGCGACGTGAAGATCAAAGGTCATACAAGGGCGGTGAAAAGGTCAGAAAACGGCGCAAGAAGGGCAAAAGAGCGGCTGGAACGATGTGGGGGGACACGCGGCGCACGATCGCCTTAAGCGCGCAAAAAAAACAGATTCACGCCAAAGAAGATGCCGAGCCGCGCAAAACGTGGTGCCGGAGTTGAAAAGCTCGGGAACCCAGTGCACCATCTGCCGACTTGGGTCCTACCTCGCGTGGCAACCTCGAAAACCGCACAAACGTCCTCCGAAAAGGATGGGGGCCGGGACCGCTGCGAGAGATCGACCGCCTGTTCGGTGGTCCTAAGCATAGCGGGAAAGATGTGCTTTCGACGAAGGGGACGCGATCGGGAATCGTGAACGACGAAAGCGTAAACTGAATCATCCCGGGACGGGGAGCGTGGTCAGGGTGAAGATCGAAAACCGGCAAGGAGGTCTCGGGATGGTCGACGCAAAGCGCTGCCCAAAGAAAGATCGTCGAGACACAACAACTGATAGAAAAAAGAAAAAGGTAGAGCTCCGGGTAGTCACTCGCCCGGTCAAAACGAAAAAAAACTGAGCGAGATAGCTCCAAAAAACGCCCGCGCTGGATGAGCTGCGAACAGACAAGGAGTCAGGGGGAACGCGCAAGGAGAGAATACCCCGCAGCACATGAGAAGCAGCAGCGTATACGGACGGAATCAAAAAAACTGTAGAAGCGACGCATCTGGCGAAAAACCTCAGCACAGAGAGGGGTAGGGCGGACTAAGTGCACCGAAGGGGGAGGTGGGAAAAGTCACGCCAGCAGGAACCTAAACACCGATCAAACTCAGGACGAAGTTTGCGGCGACGAGATTGAACAACCAGAGCAGTGCAGCCTGGCGACGCTGAGCAACGGTAAGTCGCCCCGGCGAGCGGTCCCCAACCGTTGTCCATACGACGCCTGGAGAAACAGGTAAGAGAGGAAATGCAGTGGGGTCCTTGAAAACGCAAAGGGAGATTGGTGACAGCGACGGGAGAACAACCGCTAGACAAAGAGAAAAGGCCCGCGTAAGAGACGTGACGGGCGCGGGAGGCGGCTGACCTCGACTAAAGCCTGTAGCACAAAATACGCCAAGGGCCAAGAAAGAGCGCGGCGATCAAACATCAATCCATGAATGCAAGGACCTTTCAGTGATCGGGAAAGAAAGCATCTATGGGAAAAGGGAAAGGGACACTCAAAGTAATGGAGAAAGTTTCAACAAGACGCACCTTGGTGGAACCCCACCCAAGAGAGGCCGTTAAACGTCAAGAGGGGGATTGCGCAACACCGTGAGCGGACTGGAACGGGAGGCGGAAATTTCGCGCGAGGAGGAGGTCACATGAGAGGGACTGGTCGGCGACGACATGATGTTTGCGGTATCTCAGCTATCCTTCCTATCGTAAGGATCAGCGCATCTAATAACGTGGTGCGTTTCCAACCGCGGGGCCGAGCTTCGGGATGTGATGTGGGCTCGGGGGAGTCTGGAAAAAAGAAGTGAAACTGGGCGATACAGCATGAAACCAGAAAGAGCGGACGGTTTTGTCCGAAGATCAGGGAAACTGGGACAGATAGAACAAGTCCCGCAGCATCGATGAGAATGAGGTTTGGAGTGGCGAACCCTTGGTGTCAACAGGTTGCAAAACTGATCCGAAAGGCCGGAACACGAGATTGAAGCCTTAAACAGGTATGACCTGGACAAAGACACGGGAAAGAAAATGACGGCTTACAATATTGCGTACACCTGGGTGACACAGTTGTTGCAAAAAAGGACGAGGAAAGGAAGATGAACGGTGATCGCATGAGGGAGTGCGGCAGAACCGGCGATCAAGGCTCGCATGCAAAAAGTTAAAATGGAGGGGGAGAACTTCACCGTTGGTCAAAACAAAGCAAACCAGGGGCGCCTCACATAGCCGGAGCGAAAGAGAAATCGAACCGCGTTCTGGGGGGCCAGACAAGTACGGGATTCCCGCTGATAGAGCAAAAACAGACGAGTAACGCCAAGGAACCGCCATCCGCTACAAAGAAATCAAAACAAAGGAACGAGGTCCGGACGAGGGCGGAACTTCGAAATTCCTCTAAACCAAGAACGGCCGGTCTATTATGATCTCAAAAACAACGGGGATGAGGGAAAAAAAGGGTCTTCAAAACTCGAGGCAATGAGGATTAAGGAAGGTCACTTATCTAAGCCTCGATACCGGAAAAAAAGAAAAAGACCGCGATGTCGGCCCACCTCGAGTTTGCAACTAAAGGCGTAAGCAATACGTAAGGGAAAGAAAAGGGACGAAAGAAAAGATGTCCGCTTCGCACAAAAAACGTATCTTGCGAAAGGAAAAAACGGGAAAAACCACGAAAGTGAATCAAAACGCGCATCACGGTGCGCGCTCAAAAAAAAAAGACGGCGAGGGAAGGGGGGGAAGGCGACAGGAAAACCAAAGAGTTACCTGCCGCGCAAGGAAAAAGGAAACAGTCCACGATCAACCGGAAGAATCGGAAAAGACGCTCATGTGGGCGAAAGGTCTAAGTCCGAGGTACCAGACAAAACGCATTGCTAAACGGACTCCTGAACGGATCCAAAATGCTTGGTCATCATAAAAAACGCTGACCGAAAGGTGGTCGACCCAAACATTCCTAGAGTAAGCAGATGCCTTAAGTAAGAACGTTCATGATCTTCGCAAACACTACCGAGGTCAGGACTGAGGGGCGCGCCCGTAAGGACGAGAAGGCAACGACGGGAAAACGGGAAGCACTAAAGAACCACCCCAATAAAAAAGCTTTGAACACACACAAACGCGATGACTGCGAGAGGCGATCAACTAGCAGAGGCACGAGTACCGAAAACTAAAGATCGCAGAGAAACGCAATACATACTCGAAAAGAAAGGCGCCAGAGGCCGGCCAGGCCCAGGTAAAATGAAAGGAGGCTGGCGCGGGGACAATGTTCCATCCTGTACTGAAAGACTCAGAAAAATTTGGTGAGCAGGGGAAAAACACAAGGGCAGTAGCGAATACAGGAGGCCAACGACAGGCTCTCGTCAAAAACGGCAGATCATGACTGGGAGGGCCAAGACAGGGAAAATTGCATTAAAAAGGTAAATCGGAAAAAGATATGCCACGCTAACTAGCGGGGAAACCGTGGGCGAAGGAAGGCTTTCGTCAAAAACAGACCGCACAGCGCACGCCAATACACCTAGGCCTTTGGAAATGGTCAGGGATACCGCGAGGAAGGCAGCGTAAGATAAGAGAGAAAAAACAAAAAGATAGGCGGTTCAAAGGAACAAAAAACGGATGGAAATCGCTCCTACCTTGTCGCCATAGGGAACACTCTTTGGGACCCAGAAAGCGCAGGTAGGAGCGAAATGCGCAGAGCAGCCCAGTATGCACAACGAATCTGAAAGATTCAACAGGCAAACAAGGAAGAAGTTGATTCGAGCACCTGTTCACTCTGGGAGCCTGCTAAAAGGCGTAATTTTCCGAGGAAATCGCGGGCAACACGAGCCGCGGGACCGAAATCCACAGACGTGAGATAAAAACCGCCCTGCGAGAGAAGCGAACGAAGATTTAAAAGGGGGATGGGGAAAAGCACGGAAATCGCCTAACTGGAGATGGAGCCGGTCGGCGGAGGCAGCGGGAAACGTGCCGAGGGTCTTGCGAGATCTCATGCAAAAAACGTCGGTGTTCGAAGGGAGCGGAAATCACGCTGAGATTCTTCTCGATGGGGAAACAACAAAAGCGCAGAAAATGATGATCGTCAAAAAAAAACAACAACAAAATGAGGGAAAAAGATGAGGGGAGCGATAAGATCCTTTCTCGCTCTGCGCACGTCACCATCGAGAGAAGCAGATGAAAGGGGATACACCACAACACACAAGTCAACGCAGCAAGATGCGAAAAAGACCGGAGGCACAGAGGGCACGAGGAGCCAGCCCGCGCGCAGCAAAACTTAATCCAAAACTTATGCAAACGTACCTCCAGACAAGGAGAGGTAGGAAGTCGCACCAGCAACACATCCTCAAGCAAATCGTTCTCGCGAGAGGAAAAAAAAAAAAGGGAGAAGGGAGGTAGAAAAGTGGCAGCAGTAACCACAAATACAGGGGCGTCAACTACGGCAACTCGCTTTGGAAAAGGACATCTTCGTCGAAACTTACTAAACGGCTCAGAGGTAGGGGGGAAAAAGTCGCTACAAACCTGGAACGAGAAGAAAAGTGGTTCCAAGAAGGAAAAAAAAGAATTAGGAAGTGTAGGGACACCCACATGTCGGGTGACCGCGATGAAACTCCACTGTAGCGACGCCCCGGAACAAAGGCGGAAAGGCAAACGGACGCAGGTGCGAGTGAGGCTTAGGCCTCAAAGACAAAGCCTGTTCAACATTCCCGGTGCCCACCAGCAAGTAAGCGAAGGGACGGGGGGAAGACGAGACAGATCAAGGAAATAGAAAGGAACTTCTGACGACAACGAAAAACTACTCTATTTGTACAAAAAAGGGGCAGCAAAAGTAGGCGTAATGAGCGTAAATGGAAACATGGGTCAACGCTCCGCGCCGGGGGGCCTGCCTCCCGCTGAGCCGGTCAAAAAGCATTGAAGCTGTTAAAAAAATAAAAATCAAAATGTCGGCGAAAGGGGGACTCGTTCGCTGTCAGTACTAGGGAAAGGAGTTCAAGTCAAAGCATGAGGGTGATCATGCAGCACCAAGGAGGGGACTATACTAGTACTCATGCCGAGTGAAGCCTCGCCAGAATCTCATCGACAAGGGTGCGGCCCAACCGCCATCGTCATAGGTAAAGGCGGGGGTGATGAAGCCAGGAGGGACGCGTGGAGGGGGAACCTTAACTTCTAACAGCAGCAAAAAGTTATGCGGTGGGTCGAGATCATGAAAAAAGTAGCAACTCACCAGTCCCCAGGAGGAGGAACTAATGCAAAACGGTTGAGGGGGGCGACCACCGGGTGATTAAGGAATCAAAAAGAATAATTCGGGACGAGGCTAGCGAACGGTCAAAAACAGGTGTAATGTACAATAAAATCAGAAGGAGCACCATCAATGAGCGCGTCCAACGTAAATGGAGACGGACTTGTTTGGCAGCGCTGCGGAAAAGTAACGCTGGCGTGAATGCGCAGAGCGGCCCCCGCAGGATGACAAGGAAGAAGCACCGGAAGCAGAACTTCACCGTAGTGGGGCAAAAACCGTTCAAAGTTTCCAAGAACACGGGAAGCGGCAAGGGCTGACGGGGGGAGAAAATTAAGAGAGCACAACTCGAAAAGCACCCCGCAGAAAAAACGCTTCCCCAACAGAAGCGGGAGGCCGGAGAGATCAGCATTCAAAACTCAGGCAAGTACAGTCGATCTAGCTAAAAAAAACAACCGGAGGAGGAATCGAAACTCTGAAGCGGCGATAGGTAATGGAGAACTGGCTAGGCAGGCGATACAAAACCCGATGGAGGAAGCGGTACACATGCGGGCGGTCACAACCAAGGGAAGATTCATGTCAGCTTCGTACTTGGCAGGACTGCGCGAACCGTTCGTCCCCGTCCGTGGCTTGAAAAACGGAAACCCACTAGGGCGGTGAGGACTCCGCCGTCTCAGTGCAATGCTCGACCCGAAGGCGCGTGCAGAAGGAGGACAAATGAAAAAGCAGCCGTGCCTGCGTCGACCCAACAGAAAAAACAAAGAACAATCAATGCAATATAAAGCCGCGATGGGTGTCCCACTGCGGCATGTGACCATACCAGAGAATAACATCGGCGCGGTACGCAAAGTAGAGAGAAAAACTCATGGCTGCTCAGAGCGCTCTGAAACATTCAAGGGGAGAACCATAACCGAGGCCTCGAGCTCGAACGTTTTGGCGCAATGGCTGCAATTTCAAAATTAGGACCAATACCGATCGGTGAAGCCTGGCGCTAACCGGGAAAAGTCCCAGGGAAGAACAAGCCGCGAAGAAAATCGGTCACCCGTAAGGGAAAAAACGACGCTGTGTGGACACAGAGTGAGATCTGCCAGGGCGATCACGCACTAGCATAGGCTCAAACATACCGCAACGCCTGGGGGGCGGCGGCAAGACCGAAAGGCTCCGCGCGCAGGCAATTGAAAGCAAGAGGGGAAAAACCTAAAGAGAGGCCGCAAGCCAGTTAGCGGCTGCCAAAAATCAAGAAAAAAACAGGTGCCCAGGCCGCGCTTTGAAATAAGACATCAGGCGCCGTAAGACGAGCGGCCCTCAGCACAAAAAAACGGGTAGACCGGGAAAGCAGACTCGAGGAACTGCATTACATGAAGGTGATCAGTGTCACGTGAAAACCGCGCTACTGCGGCTGGGGGGGGCCACGGCTTAAGGTTCCACAGAAGCTTCGTACCAGGGAAGCTAGCACGCATGCGCCACCGCGCTGGCAACTTTTCCGCTTGAACTGGAAGAGAAATCCGCCCGAGGGACGCGGCACCAATTCAAAGGTCGGTGTCGAGAAAAACAGAAGGGCTGGTCAATCTCCTCAATACTCTAAATGGGCGCCATCGGGCTGACCACTGTGGGGGGACTAGAAAGGGGGAGGAGAGACGACACCTGCAAAAAAGGATCGCATGAGCGCACCGCGAAAAAGGAGGGAAGCCACAACGCTAGTTGACTGAGGGTTGATCAACCACCCGTTATCAGGAAGAACTGGAATCTTAATTTTCCTAAGTACTTCGCGATCACCGGCTGCGCACGCCATCCAAAACTCGGGGGATGCTGAGGAGGATACGTCGCGCCAACGTGTTCCAGGGGTGGTAAAGGCGGAGTCTGGGAAGGAAAAAAAAGCATCGCCTTGCGATCCGAGCAATGGGAACGCAGGGGGTCAAAGGGCGCAGCTCATCCATCTGCTAGGGGGGGCTGGGTGGAAAATCGTCTAACGTCGGCTGCCATTTCTTGACTAAAGTCCGAAGGACGAAGAGCGCATGCCCAGCGATCATCAAAAGCGAGAGGGGAAAAGAAGGGGATCAGCCTGGTTTCCGCGCCGGCGCAGACTCGAACGGGCAGAGTGAATCGCTCCACCTAAAAACGGTCCCGAAACTGGTGAGAAAAACGAAAACCTCTGTCCCGACGTCGTCGCAAAAGCGCCACGCGCAGATTCTCCCAGAAATGCCGGACGGACAATCAAAAAATGGGGCGGATCTCACGGGCGGCTAAAGTCCTCATCCACACTAACGGGGGCCGGGGTGGCAAGCGAAGTGTTTAGGAAAAGTTCCGAAAAGCAGTGTCCATCCCCGTTGGTCGAATCACGCATTCAAAAAGTCAACTAGGCGGGGAAAGTGATCAATTCAAATTCGCCGAGGCGCAAAGGCCTTAAAAAAAAAGCACTCGTGAAGAACCCAGAGAATCGGTCCCACACAGAGGTCCACCGCGATGCGCACAGGTAGAGGTGACCAAGGACTTGAGAAGAGCTTGGTTGGGTGAGCGCTGAATACTGAACGGGGCAGGGTCGAGCATACAACGAAGAGCTGAAAAGCCCGCCAAGTGATGGGGGCCGGTGGTTAGGCTTAGCTGCCTTGCGAACGACTCAACAGTACCCCCGGTGGCCCACCCAGTGCGGGGCAGATAATCGTAGATCAATTAAAATAAAGGTCATCGAGTCTGGCAAAACATCAAAACAGTTGCCCGTGAAACGACGCAGTAATAGCGAGCCTTAAGAGAGGACAAACACGGCCTTTGGGGGGCCAAGAAAAACAGGGAGGTTATAAATGTCCAAACATTAAGAGTTCGCCAGAATCGAAACGAGGGCAGGAGTCGGCGGGAGGAGGAGCCGCGCTGGAACGGTCGGGGGGGACGACAAAAAAGGTAGGTTCACCTCGAATCCTTGCTGAAAAACGACTCGCGCATAATCTCAGAAATTGGATTGTTCACAGCGGGGCCGATCTTCAGCTGCAGATTGGGGGAGCGCAACGGCGTGCAGAACTTGACTCGTAAAAAGACCAGGCGACAAGGTGCGGGGGTGGACCGAAGATCAAAAACTGTAGTGCAGCTCACAGACCCGCTATACCGACAAAAAAAAAGGAGGTTAAAAGAAACCACCTTGATGGTGCAGCAGCTCTGAGTTCCAACATGGTGAAAGCTCCGCGAGCGTACGCGAAAAGAAAAGCCATGCGAGTTCCTGGAGAGATCGAAGGAGCTACACATAGAGCCGGAGTATTGTCGTAAAAAATGGACGAAAAAGAGACTGGGGAATCGGCTTGAGATGGATGGTTATGTCCCAGTAAATGAGGCAAGAACCGGCACGGGCGCGATAGCAGCTTCACACCCATGCGGGGGGAGGAGAACCACCGTAGTGTAAAGGGAACCGTGAGCACGAACCGTCGAACGGAAATCGACGCGTGTTGCAGCTACAAGACGAGTGAGTTCCTAGCAATCGAGGGAAAACACTTGCCATCCAATGCCGCTTCCCGTCAAGAGAACCCGGTCGGAGAGGAAACGGAACTCACCGCAAACGCCTCGACGGGATCGAAGATGAACTAAACACCACACGGAGGAAGAAAAGAGAAAGAGAAAAAAGCCGTCGCGGAACGAAGAATTGCTCAAGTTCCAAGCTGGACGCGGGGGGGGGAAAGTAACTCTGTCCAACGGAGGTAGAACAGCTGATGGAGCGGGCAGTAAAACCCAGTGGTCAGACGAAGCTCCCTAAGTAGTCCAAAAAAAAGCGATGAAAAACAAACAAAATTGTTACCTGGCTAGTGGGGTGCAGGAAACCCACTAACGCCTAAAGAAACTTTTCAAAGCTGATCAAAAAGATGGAGCGGCAGAAAAAGTCAAGGCAGCAATTAAAAAAAAAACAGAGGCAAAAAACAAGAACTCACACCCGCCCGCAATATCGAACAGCGCGTGGCTCAACGAAGGCTCCGGTGCCCATTTACCATAACAACGGCGAAGCTAAAAAGGCGAACGGAAAAAGCGAGAAAAGAACTCATGTGATCTGAACTACAGACTGAAACAAGGTGGGAGGAACCAACGAAAATCAAACCCATGGCTCGAGCCGCTGGTGCGCTATCGGAAAATGGTAATGCTCTCGGGCCACCCACCGTACGTCGCCTGAATAGGGAAAAAAAAAGAGGGTCACCAGGGCGCCGTCAAGGCGAGCACAACCAATCACGCGTCACCGTAAAAAAAAAGGCCAACGGGGGACGAACACACAACGGAGATGCCGGCGCAGGCCTAATCAAATGGGGGAGAGGACATACAACCTGAAGGGGGCTGTCGCGGGAAAATCTCGGAAAAACGCTGCAACAATTGCAGAAGGGAGAGGCCATGGGAAGACGACGGTAGATGCGCGAAAGCCCGGTTTAACCATCAGCATGACAGTACAACAAGGTGAGGCAGGGCCCACACAGGGGCGAGTTGAAATACGCCGAGGCGCAAAATAACGACAGCGAAAACCGACAAGGAGACACGTACCTTAGCCGCGGAATAGAATTGCAGGAAAGGGAAGGGCGAGAGCCGTCGCTCTTGGGAGCTGGGGGAACCTCGTAATGGGGACGCCTCGTCCGGGGCAGCTAAGCCACACCGCGCCCCACTCCGACCGGCTGAGTTTCCAAGAGTGGGTGTATCCCCGCGAACTCGCAAAAACATAAGTCACCAAGATACACGGGGTGCAAGACCAAACGGCGGTCCATTATCTCAGAACCTGTAAGAGGCTGCAGAAGAAAAGGCGGTGGCCTCGATTCAGGCGGAGACGAAGCAGGCAAAAAAAAGAGCAAAAAAAAAGGCAACGAGTTTCAGGTTGGTTACAGGGGTGACCGGGGCAGGAATGATAGTTATGCACCCGGAAGCACTTCGCAGAACAACTCAACGCGCACCCATCCCCGAGCGGCTGCTGCGGAGAGAACGAGTAGGATCTACGCCGAAGGTAGTGTCTAAAACTCACTTCGTGGGAATGTGCTGCGCGAGGCGATCTAATAGTACAAGAGGAAACTAACCAGGTGGGGGTCGTTTAGCATAATCCCCTTGACTTCGTCAGGAGGGTGGTGAAAAACGATCACTCTGCACGCTTCAAGGAGAAAGCAAGTGGCAACCAGGGAGCTATCGCAAAATCTCACTCAACAAATGTAGAGGAAAGGAGAGATCACCAGGTGAAGCAGGGCACAATCGGGGACAAGAAACCAGCACGTGAGAAGTCAACCCCTCCAAGAAAAAAACGCCCCTGGGAATTAGCAACCAAAGGGCGGGCAACACTAGCAACAACAGAACCAAGGCCCAAAGCGCAGAACGGAGAAAAATACACACGAGTATGCCGGACGGACAGCGGACAAGGAGCGTAGATCTCGAACCAGACGGCCGGGCTAATCAGCAGAAGACTGTCTTGAGGAGGGAACTCGGACAATAGTTGAACGTTAAAGTCCGCGCGCAGTACACCCGGAACCTTTTGAAATTGAATCAAAGAAGGCAACTCGCAAGGGGGTGGCAGCATCGTCTAGAGGCAAGTCCAGGCTCGCTGCGCGCAGCGCGGATTAAGACTGAACAAAAATAGAGTCAAACACCGCAACAGCCCGAAACATGACACAACAAACACACAGCTAATATTACTAATTATGAGGAAAAAGACACACACATCGGGAAAATCGCCACAGGGATACTTGATATTGGGACACACAATATACAACAGCACGACTCACAAGAAAAAAAACAGTACTCCAGAAAGACAAGGAGTGAGGGCGGGTGAGGGGGGAAGGCCTCGGAGCTTGCACCGACGAAACGGGGCAAAGTAGCGCGGAAGCAAGCGGAGGCACTCAAGGTGACGAGAAAAATGTCGGGCACGAAAGCGCGAAAAGGGGGGGGGAAAGGGTGGAAGAGCGACGTGGCGGCTGGGCGTATCGCTCCGAGGCCCGCAAAAAGACCTCAAACTTGGAAGTGGGAAACAAGGCAGCTGGGAAAAAAAAAAAAGGTCCCATCATTTGGCGTCCGGCACATGGTCCAATCTGCGCAAAGCGCGAGGATGCCGGAGTGGGACGGGAACGACCGCCCAAGGAGGTCGGCAGCGAGTCAACTGAGAGAAGGCTAGCGCCTCTGCAGCACAGGGACGGGTGGGTGCTGTGGTGCTCCAACAGCGGGAAGACTTCAGTTTACGTGTACCTTCAGATTGTGGGCTCTCGAGAAACCTGCTCTCCGGGACTCTTCCGCTGGAGCTGGACGATACGTTATTCTGGGTGGCCAATCAAGAGTTTCCGATAAGAGCACCAAGAAAAATCGAGAGATAGAGAAGGACGTGTGGATGGTAGACCACCGGGACAATCGCTCGGGGCTAGGACAAAGACAATTAGATCTCCGCCGTAACGCGCCGGGGAAAAAAATGGGGAACCAGAGAGGTTTTCGACCTCATGCCGGGATTCCCCAGCAAATGAGGAAAATGCAGGGAAAACGGGATTGAATCGAGACTTGTGTGGCGCGACGATGCAAGGTACAGATTCGGATCGGACTGCGGGCCTGACTCATCTATGCCGGGCCTCGCAGCGCAAACCGTGACGCGGAGGGGACTTCACCGTAGTGGTACCCTCACATTGCGGAAAGCAAGGAAAAGTAGATCCAGCGGTCTACCGAAACAATAAGGAGATTCCCCACTGCGCGGAAGTACGGCCCGAAAAAAAGAAGTAACGCTGACTCACCTGACTGTCGCCGCGATATACTGAAGCAAGAGAAAAGTCCAGGGGGTCGGAAACCGCTAAGGACGTTAGAGATCTCTCAAAAAAGAGGAGGAGAAAGAGAATCGGCAGACCCTTCCGTCCAGTCCGATGAATGTCCTCGAGGAAAACAGGAAACTGATAGCCACTGCCGCGATCCCTTGCGTCCCGCGGAGGTGATTGACCTTATTGCGGTCGGCCGCACCAGGTTGCGCTAAAGCGGGGAAGCTCACCTAGGGGGGGTTTTGGTTAAAAAAACTTTGTTGGGGGCAGAACGCAGGGCAGAGGGAA
>Ga0179593_1276271_pt1 | contig 14781 bp, 20 predicted proteins | sample CZODoug2_1_08_16_FD_185931 | JGI IMG/M metagenome (GOLD analysis project Ga0179593, IMG submission 185931) | Vadose zone soil fungal communities from Angelo Coast Range Reserve, California, USA - CZODoug2_1_08_16fungal (PacBio error correction) | ecosystem: Environmental > Terrestrial > Soil >...
ACAAGCGAACACAAGGGGAAGACCAAGAGAATCGGCCAAACCCCCGCCCCCCATAGCCTGAGATACCAAGTGAAAGTGGAGCGTTGAAAACAGCAGCACAAAGGGAGGGGGGAACCAAACGGCAACAGAGGGAGGGGGTCGGTAACCGCTATTAATGGGTCGAAAAAGTCGTGAGCGCTGGTCGCGGTCCAATGGAAGAGATGGAGGAGGAATGGGGGGTGCTCTTAACAAGTGCAAGCTCCAAATGCATGGCTCGTCAACCTTCCCCAGTCTGTAAAAAGGAACGGGGGGAAAAGAAGCTTTGAGTTGGGGCGATCATAAAAGAGAAAAGGAGAGAACGGTGGGGAGGGAGGTCTACCGATAAAGCGAGCAACGTCAAAGCTGACTTCTCCCGCGGGGAAGAGGCAAGCGAGCAAACCATCCATCAGAAAAAATCGGAAGAACGTGTTCGAGGGGGGGAAAGAAAAAACTTGGGAAGGGAAGTGCCTACACTATTGAATAAAGAACTGCACGTTTTCACTCGCGCCGTGGAAAATATGAGCCGAGAGCTTTCTGTTAAAAAAGGAGGGAAGGAGAAGAAACATGCAGACCAAAAAAGTAAGAATCAAAGGTTCCTAACTGGGCTAGCATGGACGGGGCTTTTGGGGATGGTCGAAGAGTGGCCTGGCTACTGACGGGGAAGGGGGGGGGGAAGAAATATAAAGGGAAGGAGGGAAATAAGAAAACGCAGTACCCGCATTGCCAATAGAACGATAAAGCAATCTGCAGACTGGCGGGGGAAAAAGAAAGGCCGAGGTGGCAGAAGGACGAAGGGGTCAGGAAAGAGCAGGGAAAAAAAAGAAATGGGTGGGACATGTGAGGACACAGCCCACTCCCCAGGAAAAAAAAAAGGAGAGGCAAACTATTGGCTCAGCGGGGACAGTTCTGGCTACGAGGGCAAAAAGGTGAAAGAGCAGGCGCGAGACAAGGCGTTTTCGACAACCTCGTTGCTTTAACCTGACCGACTATGCGAGGAGAAAACGAATAACCACCAAGCATCCAGAAGAAAAGGGGCCTAAGTGATTTAATACATGCGTCTTTGACCTAAAGAAAGAGGAGCAGATTCTAGCCTAGACGTTGCAGGCAAAAGCAGTGTTCAGAGGCGACGAAAAAAAGAAAAAATCAGGGGGGAAAGGAGACCGGATCTTCAGCACTGCAGTGCGTGGGGTGGGTAAAAAGAAACTCTCGATGAAGTAAGAAAAAGCAAGACGTAACCGAGATGTGGCGAAGTCCACAAATACCTCCGCCCTGCATACTAAGAAGCAAAATATTTATGACTCAAGTCTAACACCACGAAGGCCCAAATGGACCTTGGGCAAAAAGAGCAACAACCCAACAATCGACCAAAGATGGCGTTTGCGTGAATAGGAGGACAAGAAAAAGCAGTTCCGAAGAGGGAATCCAGATAGATTCGCGTACCCTCCACGGGGTCCTGATCTAGGGGATCAAGGCTAAAAAACCTTGACTGCTCATCGCAATCTTCCCAGAAGCCCCAAGGACGGAGAAGAGCAGAGGTAACAAGGTCACAAAGCTCCCCAAAAGGAAAAAAAACTCCCTCCAAAAAAAAAAGAACCCACCCTTAGACGGGAAACACGGCGACCGCCACGCACTTTGGTTATTGGAGGAAGAACAGGTCTTAAATGATCAGGGAGAAGGGGGGTTTTAGGGGTACAAGAGGCGGTGGGCTTTTGCGCACACCACATCAATAGAGTGGGAAACACGGGAGCACCCATTGCTTCGTGTCCTGAGGCAATGAGTTCCTGGGGGAAAACTGATCCTCCTCAAAGGATACCAATAGGACCGGTTGTCCCCGAATAGCCGCTTTCCTGTGGGAAAGAGTCCCTCTGGGGGAAGTCAACCCATTATTTATCCCCCGAAGAGGGGGGAAGGGAAGGACCGAAAAACCAGGGGGGATGGTACAATCGGAAGCGTTGGAAAGAGTGGGGAGATGAGGAGTGAAAATATCTCTAATCAAAAGGGAACTAGGTGGGGTTCAACACGATTAGTGGGGAAAAGGGGTAAAATGCCGAGACCCGCCCGTAGTCTTGGAAAACAGGAGAAAGAAAAAGGGACATTGGGTGCGACGGTTGTCCAGATTCCTCGAAGGTATGCAGGACAAGATGGAAATGGCGTTGAAAAGCCGGTGAAAGCCACATGAAAAGCGGGGGCAACTCGAAAAAAGAGTCTGTTAAAAAATACTTGTGTGCAAGCTGTACCAGGATGGGCCAGGCTCCTGGCGGCTCATCCAAAGTAGTGGGGAGGTCGGAAGTGGAGGGGGTTGGGGGAGTTGGGGCCAGGGGGAAATATTACTACATGGCCTTTGCGCCGGTATTGTTATGAGAAAAAAGAATTGTGGATTGCAAACTAGCCTGAGAAAACGGTGGCTTGCTCACTGAGCCTGGGTGATTGCGGATCCGGGGCCATGCACTGAAACGTGTTTGGCAAGGAAAAGAGGGAGGGGTTAGTTTTTGTCAGAGGGGGCCAATCCCTGCCGCCAGGGAATGAAGATCAAACGAATATAGATGGGGGAAAGGTGGGCGGCGCTACCTGCGGGATCGGACAAGGCATAAAGAATAGGGAAAAGTCCAACCCCAACGACACGCAGCGCGAACTTGGTACGAACGAAAATCGATGCAACGGTAGAGGGGGCAAAAAGAGGGTAGGGCATAGGGGAAAATGGTAGATACGGGGAGGAGCGGGAGGCTTGGCTGTCCAGGCTCCGTCAGGCAAATGAAAAGGCGTGGGGGTGTAGAACTGAGGAAGTGGAAAAGGCGGCAGTCGATAGACGCACCTGCAGGTCAAAAACAAAAAATGGAAACGGCAGTCGTCAAAACGAATTGCGATTTTGGAAGGGAAAACGAAAATGGGGGGACGGGCAAGAGAGGAAAACCGGACTTAAGCCGGCTTTCTGCCGTGGATCCGGCAGAATGAAGTGCAAAGATAAGCCGAACGGAAAAGGGGTCAGACAAATGTGCTCATTTCTCAATTCGAAAAAAAGGGGACACCGGAAAAAGCACGACGTAAAAGGGGGACGGGACCAAGATGACAAAATTGGTCTGGCCAAAGCGAAACGAATGCTGGGGAAAGAAGGTTGATATAACACACTCGGTGCGAAGCTGGGGAGAGGGGAGGGACGGAGGAAAATGAAGAAACGAAGGAGCGGGGACTGCGACCCAGTGTAGAGCGGGAAAGCGACCCGGCAGAGGGGTAAGCCGAGATTATGAATAGGGGAGGGGATCTATAGTTTCAGAAGGCCACCGTATAAAAAAAACCCCTGTCGTCAGAGGATAGAGGGTGGATGAGATGAGGTCGAAAAGAAAGGTCGAGGTCCGCGAGCAGATCCTTGATTACTGGAGGGGCATGGAAGGCACTCCGCCAGTGGTTACTGGGGAAAAGGAATCGTCAAGGAGGGTGCAAAAGACCTTTTCCAGCATTGAATGGCGATGAATACGAAAGCGGAAGCCGAATGCATAGGACACCGAAGAAAGCGGCACAGGGCCGCTACCAATTCCAAGCACGAATTTTGTTCTACGGGCGTCCCTGCACTCTGGAGGGGAAATGGGGGAACAGCTGGGGGTAAAGCATGTGGGAGGAGGGGGAGTGCAAAGGAAAAAGAGAAGAAGTGCGCGTGGCGGAGATGGAAGAGCGGGTCGATTGCGAGGGAAGTGAAACCAGGTTTTGAATTCTATCATCAAAACAAAAAAAACCTAGGAAAAAGATGCTAAGACGAGGAATAACCAAAAAAAAACGACGCACGCCATCGGCAACGTAGTAAGAAAAGGGCCGAAAGCTCCAAGGTCCAGTGACCTTCCATACAAGTCAACCGGGGGTGAAATAACCGAAGGTGCAAAGGGAAAACAGTCCCAAGGGGCAACCGCTTCTAAAACCAGGCGGGAGATTTACGCGCGTTGCACCTGTGCTCTACGGCCTAGGCCGAAAAGGGTCAAGGCGCTCGACAAGAATGGAACATAGCGCACATTCACTGCTGTGAAAAGACGGGGCCAAAATCAGTGAGAAAAAAAAGACAGAGCCCCTCAACCAATAGGGGAAGGCAATTAAACTACAAAAGGCACTAACCTGCGTAAGTCCGTCACTCCTTAAAAGGGGGGAATATAAAAATCTTAGGAGCAGAAAGATCAAAACCCCTATTTGTAATTGGTTTAAGTCAATACGGGACCGAAGGTCTGGTATAAAGGGGAGACAACACGACGAAAAAAAAAGGGGCGATTAACAAGAGCCGGTCCTCGAGGGGAACTCCGATCGGAAACATCGGGAGAAGCAACTGACAATAAATTCCCCAGGGAGAGGTTAACAACACGAGGAAAAGCAGTTCAGGACCAGAGGGGACGATTTCATCTCCAAGCCATTCCCCCAAAGACCTCGGATATCTGGGAAAAAAAGAGACATAGAACTGGCCTCTCGAAAAAAAAAGGGTCAGATGACGGGCTCGGACCAAGGGTCAGAAAGGGGACAAACTTGAAGAAGAGAAGGGACAAATACAGGGGAAGTCTAGAGATTAAGGGTCTGAGAACACGTTCAGAGCCGAGGAAGCAGATGGATCTCTTTCGAGCCATAGGACAGGGGGAACAACGAGAGGCATATCGGGGGAGATTCGGGGGACAAAAATTTTTTCGGGGAGGAGGTAGTTTTCGTCGATTAAAAGGGAAAAAGAGCGGAAAAGGAAACCATCAGAAAAGGAACGCCAACCACCGGCCACTGGGTAAGCCAGGCTGGAGGTTTCCAATACTCCAGACGCGGTTTCCTCTATTGACAGGGCAAAACGTTGGGGCCGTCCTAAAAAACATTCTTAAAAAAGGTCGCCCGCACGACGACGAAGCGACATCTAGGGGCCCGCGTGTGAGCAGAAATTCCTTGAAAGAGGCTGGGGGAGTCTGCGCTAGCCGATCGCAGGCAGGTGCAAAACACCCCCTCCGCCGCTGTGCAGGCGAGCTAAAGACGAGTCCCACTACTGCGACGGGAGGGGAAAACGCGAAAAAAAAAACTAAAAAAACAAACTGGAAGGGGGAAAAGTGATTCCAAAGCCAACCCGGGGGAAGGGGGAAAAAGCGCCGAAAGGCGCCAACAAGCCGGGCCGGGGTGTTCTCGGTATAGGAGAACGCACACAACTTTAATGTGGAGAAGATAGGCAGGAAAAGGAAAAAAGGCAGCCCCAAACAGCGCTTCCCTCTCGACAAAGACCCAACTCAGACCACCCTCATCGATTTGCCCGCAAACGAAAAGGGGGGGGGGGGAGTAGGGGCATGCCCAAAAAGGGGTCAGGGGGTAGGGGAACAAAAACCAAACACGCTTGGAAAAATCCCCCCTTAGCCGTTCCTCCCAAAGCTACGGAGGGGGGGGCTGCAAAGAAAGGCCAAAGGGGGGGGTGACCGGATGCAAAGAAGGGGGGGGGGGGTCTACCTGGTGTCCCAAATAGTATCCTCTTTAAGGGTCTCATCCCCCGGGCGGGATCTTAGACCCACGAATTTGGAGAGTAGGAACGGTGGAAAAGAAAAGACTGGATTCAAAGAAGAAAGGGGAATACAGATGAAAATCTGCAGGGGAAGAGTCTTGAAAATAAAGGACCAAAACACTGTGGAGGAAAAATTTCAGACGAGGGAAAGAATTGGAAAAGTGCAGGAGGGAACAAAAGTTCTTAACGGGGGATGACACGGGGAGAGGAAATTCGGGGTCTTACGGAATTCATTCCACGCACGGGCAATAAATCTTATTGGGGAAACACGGGCAGTCGTGTCATCCGGGTCATCAGAGGTGGGGGGGGGCGCCCAAATCAAGAAATCGCGGTGACAATCGCACTTCCTTTGAAGAAAGCCCAGAAACAACGTAGAAAAGGCAGCCTCCCAAAAAATTACGGGTCGGAGGGAAGGAGAGGGAAGGGGAAGATGGGGGGGTAAAAAGGGGGAACAGAGGTGAAGAAGTCAGGCCTTTGGGCCGGCGGAAGAAAGGGGGGGGTAGCCAAGTTAGCGGGCGAATGTAACTAAAGCTGGAAAACCAACGTCAGGTATGCTAAGGAATGTGGCGGCGCGTCCGGTGGAGGAAAGAAGGGCACCAGGGGCGAAAGCAACGGCCAGCGGGACATTCGTGGTGGGGTCAGCATTCAATCCGTTACTAAGGGGGTGAGAAGGAGCCAACGCGCGCTATTCGGGAACAGCTGGACTGAAAGGGGGTAGGAAACCCGGGAGAAGACACACGCGCGAGAGGTGACTGGCATCCTAGTTGAAAATATCGGGTTACTCCTTCGGGAAAAATGGATCTCGTCCGGAAAAGAAAATGAAGGGGGAGGAACGGCAACTCTCATGAGCGGCAAGGAGAAGGGAGAGGAGAGCCTTGGCAGGAGAAAACGGACGGTCATTCCAATCATAGGAAGGAAGCTTGACGTGGTGGTTGTCTTTGGGACAATGCCTTGTTTGGATTTTACGGCAAAATGACTGAAACCAACCAAAAAAATGGGTAAAGAAAAAATAAAAGAAAAGCAACGCTAAGAATGGCCGTTTTTTCCTTTTCATACCCGCTGGCGAAAACCCAGGCTTCGAAAGGAGGGAGGGCGGTACAGGACGGATGGGCGCAAGCGCATAGCGACTGGGGCAACCCGAAAGCAAGCTTTCGGGAGGAGTCCATTTATTACACCTGGATAAGCAACTTTTAGAGAAGGGGGGGAAGAGGGAGGGGGGGGGGAGTGAGATTGGCCAGAAAAGAAAGAGGGGATTGGAAAGGAATGTTGGAGGGACGGTCCCACAAAGAAAAGAAGAATCTAGAGAAGGCACCTTAACAGGTCTTTCGCTTGAGGAGAGGAAAAGGTTGTCAAAGATCTGGCAGGCTCGAGAAGTCCCAGAGGGGGGGTAGAGCAAACGGGAGAGAAAAAGGGGGGGGATCCCGATAACTTTACCTGCGTAAAAAGTTAGTCCGATAAAAAAAGCAAGTTCTCACCACAGAGGGGGAAAATGAGGTAAAAAGACAAAGGGAAAAGAGCGGAAAAGAGGAAGGAACTGGAAACGGAATTACGGTGCAGGGAGGAAATTAGCCCGCGCACAGTTTGCATCCGGGGGGCTGGAGCAGCCGCTGGGAAAAAAAAGGGCAATATTGGCCAGCAGGGGAGGGCAACGGATGGAGGAAACCGGTGGGCGAGAAACCTTGACCAGGTCAGGACGTGGAGGCAAAGGGACTTTGAGGTACCGCCTTTCAATCTCCCTCCTTGCAGGGGCACAGGGGGGGGGCCCTTTAAATTGGGGAAAGAAATCTCTGCAAGGAGGGAGGGGAAAGAACAAAAAAGCGGTTGATAGGGGGGGAAATGGATCACAACAAAAGGGTGAGCGCGCGGTTCTGGCGGCTATACCGCGACGGTAGGGAGGCCCTTTTGTTTCTTCCGGGGATCATCTAAGAAAACAGAAAAACGGAGTAGGAGGATGGTACCAACGCCGCATGAAAACCAGGCATCCCCTGACGCCCGCGAAAGCGGGAAAAATAAAACATCTCACTGCAGAGGGAATACCCCGATTTTGACCTCCCCCTCTCACCCACATGGGGGGAAAAGGGCCCAACCGGAGGCGTTTAACTGAACATCCCAAAAAACAAAACCGCTAGCGCAAAAAAGGCGTGGGAGCGGTCTGGTCACCTGTCGCCTTTAAAGGAGTGTGTGCACCCGAAGATTGGAAATCTACAAAGTCAACGAAGGAGTAGACAGGGGGTGGAAAAAGGTCGAATTACACGGCGACCTCCTCGGAAACTGCAGAGTCCGTAAATTGACACACAGCCAGAGCATCGTTCAAGCAGCCTGCTTAGAAAAATAAGAAGAGGGAGAGACTCCTCTCGAAAGAATCAGAAGAAAGGGGGGGAAGTGGTGAGAGAAACTCCGACGGTGCCGGTCGGGAGATTCTAATCCTCCGCCCTACGGAAGGCTAGGACAATATTCCTGCTGAGAGGGGAAGAAGGTAGAGGGAAGCGTTCGGGGCCAAAATACGGAAAAAGCCGGGCTTTCATACCACCTCCTGATAAAAGAGAAGGATGGGTGGGCGGTGGACAGGGGGATAGCTACCAAGCCAGCTCAATGCCAAAGACCTCTTGTCGAGGGGCCTCCATTTCAAGCATCTCGAACAACAGAAGAGGGACGGAACCTAGTGTGAAGAAACAGGGAACCTGGGGAAAGAAATGCGAGCATGATTGAGTTTCAAAGGTCTCATATATTGGCCAGTCCTGCTGCAGAAAAAGAAGGAGGAACATGGGGGAAGAGGGTCGACACGGCAAGTGGAAGCAGAAAAGCGGAAGGAAACTCGGGGGAGACATGCCGTTTAAAAGGTTTGGGTTGTGGCCGAATCTCGACAATAGACGAGACCGGCCGGTCACATCGTCAGAACAAAAAAAGAAAAGCAAGGCACAGAAAGAACGAATGGAAGCCAGCGTCTGATGGAGCCCCGAAAAATAAACGCGTTTCACTCCCGAAAGGAAAGGGAACGATGAAAGGGGGGCCGTCCAAGCACCATCAGTGGGGGCACGAGCCCGCGAACGAACCACGTCGGGGAAAGAAAAGTGACAGAACTGACAAGGTGAACCTCGGACGGGGTGAACCTATTCGAAGGCGTGCTCAGTGACCGGCGCTGCACACGAGAAGACTGGCAGAAGGGCTCCATGGGAAGAGAATTAGCAAAAGGGACGGAGGGGTCCCCAACCAACTAAAACAAGGAAGGAAACCAGCTGGAATGGACAGAAAAAGGTGGGTAAAACAGGAAGGCGAAGAAAGGACCGAAGATCAAACAATACCACTCAGTAATAAGGCAGGGAGCAGGATGGGAACCAGAAATTCGGACGGAGAAAGATCACAGGAAACGGAGACCCCAAGGCGCTGGTCGAATCAAAAATCGGGGAAACCCTGGAATCCTCCCCACTGCACACACGGAGGCCGCAACGACTAACGTGGGGGAGGGGAAGGAAGGAAAACAGGGGGGAAGGGTGAGGGGGAAAGGGGGGAGACATCCCCCCTCAGCTGAGACTGGGTCACCAACCAAAATGCGAGGAAGTGGGGGTTAGAAGGCGCAACGGGGGAAATGGGGAAGGTAAAACCAGAATGGCCAGAAAGTGCTTCCTGGGTCCTATCCTCATTTCTTTGTGAAGTCATCTGTTCCCGACAGGGAGAGGGAAAAAAAGAAATGGAGATCGGGGATCGTTGAGAAAAGAAAAAGCATGATTATAGGGAAAGAAACAAGAAAAATATCGGGCAGAGGAAATATATGATCACCACGAGAGGAGGCAAAAGATATTCAACTCGAAAGAAAGGGGTCACAGGGAAAGTGACGAAGAGAAAAAAAGGTTTCTTCAGCACGGATCACAGGGAGATACATTCGTGGGGCGACGCTGTCGGTTGCATTCAACTCTGCAATCTATATTCATGAAGCGTCTTAGGGGAAGACGGTGAAGAAAATTTAACGACTGGGGAGGCACGAGGAAAACCTAAAGGCATTCTAGGGGGTATACTCAAGGGCTGACTGGTGGGGGATAAAATCCAAGTACCAGACCCTTCTACAAGCGAAAAGGAGACCAATTGTAGGCTCCGGAAAAAGGAGGCGTGGGGAAAGAGTTTGGCCAGGGTTACAGGGATGCAAAGAAGGGGGGAGGGCTGACGGAAAGGGGGGAGAAAGAGAAATGTGGCGTGCAGGAAGGGAGACAAGAGACAACTGCAAAGATCTTCGCCTTTGAGGCTAGGACTCCCCTCACCCGGTTAGTCAAAGTCCATCTTGGCTGGGGGGTTTTGGAGGTGGGAAAAGAAGTGAAGAAATTGTGGAAAGTGAAACGCGAGGCAGAGTAAAAGTTAGATTGTCGCAACTTGTACGGGATTCAAGAATAGGGTGATCACGGGCAGATCTGACAGAGAGGGGTAGGCCCGAGTCATCGTAAGGAAAATGGGAGGAACGGAATCATCTGATGTTGAAGGGGGGCGGCAACGCGGAGGGCTAAATTCGAAGGAAGGCTTCCTTTCGGAGGCTCAGGGGATCCATCATGGATTCCGGGTATGCTTCAGGCGTGGGGGGGGGAGGGGGGAAGAGGCATTGGGGGGCGGCGTGGAATGCATGAGGGGAAACTAAAGTCAGGGGTCCACACCAAAAACTTTGTGAACGCATCTCCATGCATTGCAGATTTTCCTTTCAAGACCGAGTAACTCCCTGCTTGAGAAGGAGTATCTTAAAGTTGAGCAGTCAAAGGGGGGGGGGGGGGGACCGAATGAAGAGGGGAGGAAGGAAACAGTCAATCAAATCATCATTTCTTCAGCCACTTTTAAAGTGGACGCGAAGACAAATCTTATTGAGGAAGGGAGAAGGGAAATGGTTGTAGGGGGGACAAATCAACGTATGCTCTTTGTAACGATGGCAGGGGGAAGAGGAAAGATTCGAAACGTCCAAAAAGGAGGGGAGGAGAAGGGCTAATACGATATTGCTGCTGTCATGACAGGAATGAAATGTAAAGGCGGCTGACATTCTACGACCAACGTGTGAGGGGACAAAAAAAAAGCGGGCGTCCCAATCATAGGAAAAAGAGGTAATGAACCAAGAATTCTTGTTTCTCTATGGACGGCGTCGGAAAAGGTCAGGACAGGTGAAGCCCACGTCAGGCAAAGTGAGCTCTGTAGGTGAGAAGAGAGGATCGAGCATCAAATATTTCCACGGAGCTATCGTGCCTTAGGCAGGGGGGAAGTCAAGTGGAACCACAGAGAAAGGTGGGAAAAAAGAGCGGCAGGGAGAACGTTTCCACCATTGTCAAGGGAGAATGTGAGAGGGAGGGAAGCAAATTTGGGAGAGGGCCTTGACGGGCCCGCAGAAAAGGAAGAACAAGGGTGACCGTACCAAGAGGAACAGATCCCTGATTTTCTCTAGGGTGAAAGTACTTGAGGGAAAGAAAAGAGTTGGGACAACACGGCGGGGGAAATCAATGGGGGAAAGAAAAGGGAGGGGGGGGATGGCAGAGGGGGAAACGACTTATGACCCAGCTTGGAGGAGGAGTATCCGAGAGTCTGGGCGATTTCGAATTTGCCCTTGGGGGAAATCATCACTCAATCACACACAAAGGAAAGGGGATAATATATTAACTCAAGAAATAGAGCCGTGTGAACAAGTAGGAAAGAGGACGTAAGAAGCCCTAATGCTAAGGGGGATAAAGCTCCCGAATAGCACCGTCCTATTGTAGAGGTTCCATCCCCCTCCACCCAAAAGGAAGGGAAAAAACAACACTTGTCAAGAGGGAGTCAAGAAAAAATCCTCTTCAAAAGGATAAGTAGAAAGCGATGGAAGCTTGTCGGACGGGTAGCTCTTCTACAGGGAGAAGGAAAGGTGCAAAGGAGCGCAACAGGGGGAAAAAAGCAAATTCAAAAAGAGAAAAAGAAAGGGTGAAAAAAAAAGAGGACGGCAGCTCCTCCTGCGGAAAAACTGCAGGGGATTTAAATGACTACACTGAAACATTACTCGTCACTCAGGAGAGAGGGGGAAAGGGATATGCCGCTGATTCGGAGACCCGAGCAACAAGAACGAGAGGAATTGGAGGGGGTGAAAAAAAGCCGAACTGGGGAAGACGCGTTATCAAATTTATCGACGATACCCAAATCCTTTTCGAGTCAAGAATAGGGGGTCCGAAGAAGCCCATTCTTTGAGGCGGAAAGCAACGCGGAAAAACGTCAATGGGGAAAAGGGAAGACAAAGAAGGAGGGAAAGAAGCTTCCGAAGGAGGGGAGGTGCGACGATTTCAGCTCCAATCCACCCTTTCCACGATCTTACTCTAGAAGGGGGCAGCCTGCAGAAAGAGAAATCAATCGGGCTCGGGAGACCAAGGGCGAGGACCATGCCAGAGAAAGGAAAGAAAATGGAGCATTATTCTGTTTGCAGGGAGGTATAGATTGTCCATTAGTCATATCCAGGAAAGAAGGAGAAATAATGTGGGAGAGAGGCGAAAACGGGTCGTGCCACGCAAACATCTCACTGTCGCTGAAGAATGATACAACAGTTGGGTGGGTGAGACCGAAGGTGGATTGGGGTCGAAATAGTGGAGGAAAAAAGAAAAAGCCTCTCCATCCAAAGACGCGCAGGCACTAGTGCACGGGTCTACATCCATATTGGACGAGAAAAAAGGGGAGGACCAGGGACATTCGGAGGGGGGGAAAAAAGCCCTTGAGAGGGGCAAGGGGGGTACTCAAAAGAAGGGGGAGGCCCGAGCCACGCTACGACAACAGAAATCGACCGCTAATGCCTAAGAGAGGACTCGGCTGGGGGTAAAATCTGGAGATGAGGGGGGAGCCGAGGAAAAAAAAGAGTTTCGCTCCCCAAAGAAGCCATTTCGCTCGCAAGCTTGGAGCGAATTCGCAAAGGCAAACACGAGAGTGGGGAAAACCGCGGGAAACACTCACGAAGCACGCTGGGACAGCGAAAAGGGAATGAAACTTCTTTCCAAACGCAAAGAGAAGAGCAGAAGAACACTAAAGTTTGAGAGGGAGGGATAGGGGAAAGGGACGAAATCACTTTCGCTAATCCCAACACACCCCAAAGGCGCTGTCGTCTTACAAAACTGGAACTCCTCCCCACCAGCTCAAGGGAGAAGCCAAGAATAAAGGGTTGGAGGGAAAGAAGCGAAGGGGGGGGGAGGGGGTCTGGTGGTACCAGCTGGAGCACAACGTCCGCCTTAGAGGGGGACACCAAAACAGGAAAGCGTGAGGAAGTTTACGAGTATCGCACCAGGTGCAAAGGGAAAAACGGCTGCAAAAAAAACCAAAGACCGTGCCTACGTCCCGAATATCCGCTGACTGTGCCCTCTTGAGTACTGCAACAGCGAGCCCCACGGGGAGCTCTTGATCAAGGGCGTAACTGTAGAAAAAGACGGAGAAAAGTGAAAGAGAGCAATTCTGAAATCTCTCTCACAACGGGGAAGAGGAGAGAGATTCAAAAGACATGAAATAAAAGGGATGCCGTGAAAAAAGAGGTGGATGAAAAACGGCGAAGAGAGGAGTTATGGGTAGGAAGGAGCAAGGCGGGTGCAGTCAGAATTACGCTGGCACAGAAAATCGGAAATTTTGGCGATGCTAGGGTGCAGCAAGGGTTTTAAAAGAAAAGGTGGGGAAAATAGGTAAGCGGCAACCCTAAGAGCCATTTCTTTTTATCTAAGGATGACGTGGGGCTAAAAAAGAGTTACCTGAAACACAAGACATGAAACAATTCAAGGGAGGGAAACTCTCCAAAAATAAAAGTGGGGCTTTCTTGGAGGACCTGGTATTGGATTGTTTTTGGGAGGGGGTGAAGGTTTTTCCAGAAGGGAGAGACTGAAGTTTGGGGGGAGGAAGGTTAAATGTCTTAGCTAAATTAGTTTCTAGATAAGAGAAAAACACACTTCATTTTGTCAGAATCGGCGAAGGGCGGCGCATTTCTTCGGACCATACCGGTAGAACAGGGGGGCGGAAACGGCAAGAGGGGAGGTTGAAGGGGTGGTCGGAGTGGTAATGCCCGGTGCCGCAGTTTAGAATGCTATCACAATCAGCTCTATTGTAGGAAAGAAGAAAAGGGGGGTCAGAGGGAAGCCCTTCAAACGAAGGGGGAAATTCCCAGAGGAAAGGAAAGGAGGATTGGGGGGAAGACGGCGGTGGCCCTATAGGGGGGAGATGCGTTCGCGGGCTATCCTACTTATTGAGTAGAACGCGACGGGGCTGGCAAATTGGATGAAAGCTTCTCAGGAGGCAGTCTAAAGAACAAAGGGCTTCCAAAGAACCTGTAGTGCTCTCTGGGGGTAATTTGGAACGAGGGGGAGGAGGGAAAGATTTCGAAAAAATCAAGTAGACCAAAAAAAAAAATGTGGAAAACGGCATCGTCGCCGAGATATTGGGAAGGGAGTAGTTCGCGGCACTGACCGCTCTATATATCCCCTTGGAACAAGGTCTAACTAGCCGGAAGTGAAACATCTAGAGAGACTGCAACAGGAAATAGGACTCAATGGAGTCTTAAGCGGGAAAGGGGGGGAACAGGGCAACAACGCTTCTGAGATTTTTATGCAGGAGAGGACAATTTGGATTGGACGAGCACAGGGAAGGGGGAAAGGAATGGGGGGGATTGGGAGGGAAAGGGCTGATATCGAAGTTAAAACCCTCTAGAGCATTATCAGTGAGGAGCAATGACGGACGATGGGGTAGGACTTCATTGGGTAAAAAACAGTGGGTTTCAAAGAAAGAGACGGAATCGAGACCAGGGGAACGTCTGTAAAGAGGAAAAGGATACAAGTGAGAGGTAAACTTTTAACGAGGGGGAAACGTCAGTAGGGAAATAACCACTACGTCAAAAAAGTGTCAAGGAGGATTCGGAAAAAAGATGAAAAGGTCGCGCCCAGCGGACGGCGATCGTCCGCGAGAGCAGCTTCGGACGTACTGGCAGTTCATTTACCGGAAGGGGGGACAAACGACGGGAAGGAGGAAGCTAGCGAAGGGATTGGTCACCCGGAGGGGACCAGGGGGAATGTGGGGGAAGGTTCACGCCTTTGTCGGAGCATTCACATTTCAGGACCAAAGAAAGTTAAGGCAGACCAAAGCGGAATCTCCAAAGCCATGTTTCGGCAATTGGGACGGGGGACGAACGGGAGGGTCCAAGAAAATTGCAAAGGCGGGGGTCATAATGGGATAGGGATGGGATGGCAGTTCAGCCACTAGGAAGGCAGGGGGCCGGCTGATGCCGGGCGAGTGAGAGGGTTGCCCAGGGGAAAGGTCAATGAGAGATA
>Ga0179593_1429130_pt1 | contig 14781 bp, 23 predicted proteins | sample CZODoug2_1_08_16_FD_185931 | JGI IMG/M metagenome (GOLD analysis project Ga0179593, IMG submission 185931) | Vadose zone soil fungal communities from Angelo Coast Range Reserve, California, USA - CZODoug2_1_08_16fungal (PacBio error correction) | ecosystem: Environmental > Terrestrial > Soil >...
AGGAAAGGGGAAAACGAGTGGGGTGATCGGCGGGGGGTGTCAAGCAAAAGGAAAACCATCGACGGGGAAGGGTTCAACGGGAAAGACTAAAATGGTCCACGGAGGGTTAATGGTAATTGCTCAGGGGGAGGAAAATCTGGGGAGGGGGGGCACGCCCGCTGGAGGGGGGAGGCGACCTGTGGTTAATCGCCCAAAGGGAAGGGGGTGGGGGGGAAATGACGGAAGGAAAGCACGGTTTGGACCATGACCAAGGGGGAGGGGTCAAAAAAGGAGGCGGGCCAAGGAGGACGCGGGGGGTGGGCCATCGAAATGTAATGAGAAGGGGCGGCAGGCATTAGGGAAGAACGAAAATGAATTTTCATTGAAAAAGAAGGGGGGAATGGGGGCACGAAACGGGTTCTCGGATAAGGGGGAATGGGGGGTGGGGGGAGGTTGTTGACGACGGGGAAACGGATCGAGGGACAATGCCAAAAGTTATAAGCGAAGGAATACCTTACTTAAAAAATAGTCACCACCCAGAAAGCTCCGAGAAAGGCGAGACGACCTCCGTGAAAGGGACGAAGGTCAGGGGGAATAGTTACATTGTGTAAAAGACATCGTCGCCCATAAAAAAGGAGAGGGGCCATGAGGGACCAAAGATTACAACTAACAAAAGTTCACATCGAGGAATCCTCAAGGGGGGGACGAGAAACGGACACAAGATAACAAAGGGGGGCGACTTTTGATGCGGGGGTGGGGGGGGGAGACGTTGCCTCCCGAGGGGTTGTAACAAAGGAAAAACCCTGATTAAAGAAATTGAGGGGAAAAATGAGCAGACGGGGATGAAAATTGGGGCAACAGAAAAAAAAAAGCGGGAGGAAGGGGCTGTAAAAAGTTGACGCATGGAAGGACTAAGAAGATAAGGGGCGGTTATAAAAAAATCGACAGCTGGGGGGGGGATCAAAAAAGTTTTCACTGAAGAGGTTCTCGAAAAAAGGGGTGGTCACACCGACGGGGGTCCATTGGGTCGTTGGAAGCATAAAAAGACGTGCTAAACCCTCTCCCCATTACAGGGAATGATTCATCCAGCACAGAAAACAAGTCCAAAATCAAACGGTAGGTTGGGGGGGAACAACGGTCCCACCAGGAGAGTATTTTACGTTATAGAAGGAAGCTTGGGAAAAATCAAATTTGAATAACAAAGCCGAAGAGGGGGAAAGGGGGCATGGGCAACCGCAGAAATGAAGGGGGGACGGTAGAGGCTAAAACTCGAAGAATGGAAAAAAGGGGTTTGGTGGCATTTGGGGTCTATCTACACGCAAATTTGTTCATAGGAATAAAAATTTCTGGAGGGGAAAAAACCAGGCGGAAGCGGAAAAGGCTGGGAAACGCACACCAGACTGGGAGGATTAGCAAAGAGGCGAGGAAAAAAATACCTGGGTTGGGTTCCGGTGCGATAGAAATAATATCAATTGAAGAATCAACACCGGAGCCCTACAACAGAAAAGAAAGGTGAGTGACACTAAACATGAAGGAAAAAGACGCAAAGGGGTGACGCAGATGACCCCCCGCCGTCCTAAGGAAAAGCTTGCTTGGGGAGACTGGACAGGGTTGAAAAAAGTCCGGTTCCCAAACAAAATCCATGAAAATGGTGTTGTTTTGGGAAAAAAAAGCAGGTTGAAAGAATAGGGGGGGGGGGGTTAAAAAACCAGGCTGGGCAAACCGTTGACTCACAGCAAAAACACAAGCGAAACTAAGGCAAATAGGCGTTAGGGGGGAAAAAATGTTATAAAAGTGTCACCCGAACATAGGGGAGGAAAGCAAAAAAAAGTCAAAACCCTCCAGAGGAATGCAGGGCAAGAGCCAACGAAATGCAAAAAGGAAGAATAGCCTGTCAAGGGTCGAGGAAAAAAGTCTCTTGTGGGGGGAAACAACCTTGATAGGAAAAGTCAACGGGGGATTGCTGTGGGTCGCAGGTAGGGTAGGAAGGAAATGGCAAAGGTTCCACCTCGGAAAGAAAGGGTAGTAGGGGGTCGGGAGAAAATATATCCCTGGAAAGGGCAAGCGATGCACGCTTGTCAAAGAACAAAAATATTAGACCCCGGGCCCAGCCAACCCTCCCTGAGGGAAGGAAAAGGGTGAAAAAACGAGGTTGCTGGCGCAGGGAAGGTTCGAGTACCATAGAAAACGGCCAGGGACCCCTGCGGGAAAATTCTTTTTCAACCGGGGGGGGAGGGAGTGCTTTCAAAGGAAGCCGAAGACCCATTTCAACGGCGGGGAAAAGAAAAAAAAGTCCCAATTGGGCCGGTAGGAGGGGGAAGGGGCTCCCGCGAACGATAAAGGGGGAGGGGTAAAAAAAAAAATCCTACAGGAAGGGCCAAAAAAACCCGCATAAGAACCAATCGTCGACCAAAAAGCAAATCACAAAGGGTGGGGAAAATGCAAACGTGCCGCCAAAGAAGGAACAAAAACACAGTTATAAAATTATTATTAGGGGAAGGGGAATTCACCCATGTGAAAAAAAAGGACACTGGTGATCAATGGAAAAAAAAAAAAAGCAAAGGTGAGTACAAGGCCAAAAGACAGACTCATCAAAGAGGAAAAAAAATAGCAACGCCCCCTAGGGAAAAATTTAGGGGGGATAAAAGTCGGCGCGGAAAGGGGTTCAAACGAGCTGGCCGCCGAAGAAGCACGGCCGTCCAAAAGAAAGAAAAAACAATATAATTCGACGAAAGAGAGGGAAAAAAAGGTCGTCGGGAAATGGGGCGGTCGGGCTCCAAGGGCCAACGGTTTAAAAAGGAAGGACACGTTGATTCTATCGAGAGATGTTGACTCAAGGAACGGACACGCGGTTCGAAGACAAAAAACCAGATCAATAGCAGGGGAAACAAAAAACAAAAACGGGAAAAGGAGGGGGGGGAAAGGAGATCTTGGGATTCGGGGGGGGGGGGGGATACTATTTGACGTTGGGCCCCGAGCTGGGGGGGGGGGAAATGGCTGTGGGAAGGAAAAATATAAAAGGGGGACAAAAGAGATCACCCAGAATTTGTTAAAATGTCTACAGTGCCCGAAAACGGGGCGCAAAAAAAAAAGGGGGGGTTTCCCGAAACGGAGAGAAGGTGCGTAAGACCCATTTGTTACTATGACGGAGAGAACAACAAGGGGGAGGGAAAAAACCACGAATTTTCCCAAGGAAAAAGTCCTTAAAAGGGAGGAAAGACCGGGGGGGGGGCCTGGGAGGATTGGGGGAGTGGGGGAAAAATTCTTGGTTGGAAAAGGCTAATGGTAGTTCATGGGGGGGAAAACCGGCACGAGGCTTATAGTGTAGAGAAAGTGGAATGGCCAGTGTCAGTGCGGAACAATATCCATAAGTACGGTTTTTTTACGCTTGGAGAAAAACCGGGCAAGGAAACATTGAGTCCTGGAAGAACGAAGAAGGGGACCTGCCCGCAAGTGCGTGAAGGGGAGTAGACACGGAATGGTGGATACCGTGGGGAAAAAGGGTTAACACAGAGGAACTAAAACCAAGGAAATTTGTGTTTGGGAAAAGAGAAATGAAAAAGGGGGAAGGATGTTATTTAAGAAGAGAAAAAGGTACAAATAATGAAAATCCTTTCAGGGAACCTACAATGCAAAACCAACACAGGAACTTTAGAGTACCTTGGGGGGGCGGTTTGTGGGAAAAGGTACGTAACTCACTGCCAAAGACTAAAGAGAAAAATGAAGGTTACCTCTCCGCGACGGAATACTTTTTTCCTTTCGGGGGAGGGGGATCTGTAATGGGGGGGGGGTCAAAGGCGTGCCGCGGGTGCCTGTTTGGGACCAGCAGCAGAATCGAGGGGGGAAAAAGGGGTCTATGTGGGAAAACACAAAGACAAAACAGGGAGGCAATGTGCTGAGGGGAAATGTCACATTTTGAACAGTGAAAACAAAGAACATCAATACTGGGGAACCTCGAAATGCAGGGGAAAGGGGATAAGTCTTATAAATCCAAACCGCACAGCATCTTTCTGACAAGAATGGTGAGGGCACAAGAGGGCAAGGCGGAAAAAGCTGTCCTCTGGACCATCGGAAAGTGCAACCAAAAAATCAAGCTTTAAGTCGGAGAAGGGGAATGTAACGAAAAAAGGGGAGGCGCGTGCTGGGATAGATCTGTCCGGGGGGGTTGTTTGGGGTGTTTTGTTTGTTGTTGGGGTTTTTGGGGGTGGATTTTTGGGGGGGGGTTTGTTGGGTGATTTTTGGTTGGTGGTTTTTGGGGGGGTTTTTGGTTGTTGGGTAAAAAACGCAAAGAAACAATCCGCCTGTCCCGATGGGGGCGGGTGGACAGCATGCAAAAGGGGGGAAGTCCCGAAGAAAAGACCTCGGAAAAGGGTCAAGGGGTCAAAACAAATAATTGCTTCATTGGAAAAAAAAAGCTACACCCAAAGAAAAGACCCAACATTATCATTTGTCCACTGGAAAGAGAGTACTAAGGGGGGAAAAGCAACAGTCCGGAAACTTTCCTGCCATAGAATCTCAAAAAAGGGGAAAAGCGTGAAAGGTGGGGGGGGTCTGCGAAACGAAAGCAGGTAGTCTGTTCACTCAGAGGGATTAGGTGTTCAAAGGAAATCCGGGCATGTTGGAAAGATGGGGGAGGTGATTCAACAAAATTTTGAGAGCAATTGACGGGGGGGGACACCGAAAAAACGAGGTCGATTCAGGGCACGCAGGGAGGGAGCGAACCCAAGAGGGGGGGGTTTGAGGGCGAGAGTTAAAAAAAACCATCTTCCCAACTGGAGCAAGAACAAGGTCAAAAAAAAAAAGAGAGTCTCACAAAAACAGGGGGCAGTGTATATGAACAAAAAGGGGCACAACCTAAGAAGGTGTATGCAAAGACATGAGACGTTGCTAGGGGCACAACTATACGTCCCCCCGGCGCACTTCGGAAAGGAGGTGGACCAGGTTGGGAGGGACGTTCCGGGGGGAGTGTTGGGTGATAATCTAAACGAGGGGGGGGGGGGGATGTTCAAAGGAAGGATAAGAAATAGAAGGAAATAGAGAGAGATACGGGGGGGGGGCAAAGGGGAAAAAAGGTCCACCCCAGGGTGTTTCAGTTTGGGAGGGGGGGAAACAACTGACCGCCTTGAAATTCCTTGCTTGGGGGGGCCGGGTTACGCAGCTTTTCAGTTGATGATGAAAAAACCACGGGGAAAAAACAAGCGGTTGTGACCAAAAACCCGTTGACAGAAGAATTGAAAAAATAAACGGCGAAAAAGATGGTGCGATCACCGGGAGGGGGTGGACAAGATCACTAAGGACAACAGCTCCAGAGAAACAGCTACTAGGGATGCCACTTAAAAAAAAACATTTTGGGGAATCTCGACAAAGTTAGGGAAACATTCAAAAAAAATCCTTAAAGGAAAAAATCAGGGGGGGTGGTAAAACAAAAAGGTGGGGAGAAAGGCTTGCAAAAAAAAAACCAGAAAAGGTGGGGGAAACATGGCGTATGTCGGGATGAAGTTGCCGGCATTAATTCGCAAGTATAAAAAGAGATTTTCACGGGGGGGGGGGGCTTGGCAGGGATAAAGCACAGGGAAACATAACAAAACGCTGGGAGTCACGGTACAATTCGGTATCTTCTACGGAGGGGAACCACCAGTGATTCGCAAGTCGGAGGCGTGATCGCTGACCATGGGGTTATTTGTCTTTTGCCGAGAGGGGGAGGTCCACAGGACGGCTACACAGATATGAGGGGGACAGTGCTACCGGGAGAAGTCAATGTGCCTCGAAAAAATGAACAACCACCGACCACAATCCCTGGATTCTAAAAATGAGAAGGGCGTGCACCAACAGGACAATTACGTATGAAAAAAAGAAAATAAAGGGAGGGGTGGCTGCCGTGAAGCCAAGGAAGAGCGAAAAGACCCGCCGACGACATGACGAGAAAGAGAGGCCAAAAAGGCGTCTAGGAAGGCCTTTTGGTGCAGGGAAAAAAGGGGGTAAGAAGGTAGGGGGGGGGGGGGGCATTATACAGCTTTTGAAACAACATTAACCATCCACAGGGAAAAAAAAAAAACTGTCAAGTCTCTTTTGGGGTTTGACCACAATTGGGAAACCGGAAACAGGGGGACCAGGGCAAAGGGGAGGCCCAAAACGGGGTTAAGCCGGAAAGGGGACCAACCAATTGACCCTGAAAAAGAAAAGAGGGGAAACTACGCCGCTGTTTCAGAGAAGTATGGGGGGGGGCACTGATAAACTCCTGACAAAAAGGAAAATTGAAATAAGGAGGAAATAGAATGAGACAAAAAAACAACGTAGGGGGGGGGGGGGGGGGAGAGAGGCAAAGTTTAATTCAACGTGAAGTGGGTTCGGAATCAGGGAAATCGTTGCCGAGGCCGTAGCGTTGAAAAGGGGGGAAAAGTCAGAGAAAAGAAAAGGGGACCACTATTTGGTAAATGTAATGTTAAAGCGCGACCCCGGGGAAAACTGTGTAACGCGCGGGGGGAGTTTTGTCGGCGAAAAGGTGGGTGAGGAAAAATACTGTCAGTGGCTGGGTCAATTCCCAGAGGTTGGTGAAAGCAAAACCCGACGGACTGCCAGGAATATCTAGAAGGAGGTTGGTTAAAAGAAGGGATGAAGGATGTCTCCATAGCAAAAAGGGACATTCGCCACCACAACCCTCCATATTGTGGGAGGGGGGGAAAAAAAAGCCGGTGGGTAAAATGGGCCCTCTGGTCAAAAGAGGGAGACGAGAGTGAAAAAATTGGGGGAAGGGGTGGAAGCTAGACATCTTCGAACACTAAACAAACTGAAAAGGCTCCTTGGTATTCCTGAAGAAAAGTAAATCAATAATCAGTGGAGGTAAATCTTACTCCTCCGAGGGGGAGATCGGTTTCAAGATGACATGAGGGGAAGAAAAGACAGAGTTTTCGAAATAGAGGCGTGTAAATTCACGACAAATGAAATCCACACTCAAAGAAAAGATGAAAAGAAGATTGCAAGCGCCCAAAAAGGCAAGTCCCAGGGGTGGGGGGGGGGGGGGGGGGGGGGGGGGGGGGGGGGGGGGTGACACCACTACTAAGCTGAAGGCCGGTTGGAATGGGGGGGGTGGTGGTAGCCAGATCACATTTGGTGGGAAGGAGGAAGAAAACCGGATAAGAGGACCAGAAAAATGTCCTAAGGAGAATGAATCAAATTGGGGCAGGAAAAAAATTTGAATTTGAGGAACATTGTTAAAAAAGTGGGTGAAATCGACGGCGGGGGGGGAAAAACCTCAGGAAGTAAAAATAGGGGAGGCGGGCAATCAGGGGGTAAAACATGAATATCTTTTTAACTGGGGGACAAAAAAAGGCATCGAAAAAAAAAAAACTGTTTAAAAAGGGCGTGGAAAGACAAAACGGGAAAAAAACCCTTCCAGGAGGCCAAGAAAGAACGAAACGAAAAAAGCACGCGGTTTATCTTTCCCCAAAGGTCTATTTTCTGAAAGAAAGATTGGGGGGACAGCAAAAGTTGAGAATGATACCAATCCGAAACAGAAAAAAAAAACCATGGGACAAAGGGGAAAACGTCTTAAAAGTGTCCGTAAATCGCTCACAGAAGAAAAGGAGAAAAGTTGGGGCTGGTTGGTTCTTCACACAGAAAAAGGGGGGGGTGATACTGGGAGTTGCTCATAGGGGACGAGTTGGGTGGTCAATCTGGGGGGGCACGCTCACCACAAAGGAGGGTGTGTGATTTTGAGTAGAGAGGAAAAAAACTTTTTGTGTGGAAGGGGTTGCGATAAATGAAGACAACGCTCCAAAAAGGGCCCGTAATTGGACACGAGAGTTGGACGAGGAAAAAAGGGCGAAAGTAACAAAAACACAAAGGACACTAGCGATCGCTTTGTGGGAGAGATAGAAAGGTCTGGGACGTGGGAGTCTCAAAAAAAAGAATTTTGGGGGGAGAGGGGGGAGACATAGGGGGGGGGAAGACAAAGGGACGATGGCCTTTAAACCAGGGCGAGAAACCAGAAAAAAGAATCGAAAAGGCGCATTTTTGAGGGGGGGGTAAAAAAATCCGGTCCCGGGGGGAAAAAAGGACACCACGGTAAAATGTGAAGGTCCCGAACGTGCAAAAGGGGAACCGGGGCACTGCCAGGAAAAACAAAGGTTGAGCAAGAGAAGCCGTTCATAAAGTGCGGTCAGGGGGGGGAGGAAGCTTGTCAAAGGGTGGCGAAAACAGGCCCTGGGGGGACTTTTCGTTCGTTCAGCGTAGGGCCATTGGTTTACTCAGCCAAAAAAGCAGCGTATTCGGCAGGAAAATTAGAAGATTCAGGGGGGACCGGGAACAAATCTGCGGCCGGCAAAAAAAAATGAAAAGCAAGAAAGACAAACTGTTATTCGAGAAAAGGGGGGACTGTCCAGGGTGGGGGCGGGGACGGGAAGATTGTTCCCATGCAAGGAATTTGAAACCGAGGGGCGACCATTCAAAGGTTTTGAAAACGATGGGGTCAGGGGGAGGGTCATCGACCTTACCATTCAACCGGACAGCATTATACGAAGGGGACCATGTGGGAATGTCCGAACTGCGGTCTCCCAAACCGAGGGGAGAACACCATCCGCAGACATGCGTCAATCCGGAAAAACGTTGCATCACAAGAAAGGAAAGGAAAATTAAAAGTGGTACCTGGCGCCCGGAAAAAAAAGGGGGAGAATGGGAGGATAACAGAGACGGTGGGTGGTCACTGGCGGAAAATGACAGCTACATTGGCAGGCGGACCAGCCACGACCAGCACAAAAGAAAAAAAAAAAAAAAACTGGCAAAACCCCCCCCGAAAAAAAAGAGTACGAAGAAATCGGCGGCGGGAGTCACTCGAATCTGCAAACAAGCAATCAGAAAAAGGCCAAAAAAGAATCGAGAGTCAATCGTGGACCGAATGGAGGAAGGAGGAGGCAGGGGGGTTATACCGGTGAGATAGACTGATATAATCCCGCAACACTTTGGGGGAAGACCAGGGGGACGGAAGAACGCAAACTAGAGTTGGAAAACCAACGAAAAAACACTGAAAATCACACAACAACAACAAAAGGAAAAGGGAAGGTGAGAGAGCTGGATTCTGTCATCAAACCTAAAAGCTTTGCATTTGGGCACCCCGGAGACGGGGGGGAAAAGGGTTGGGGTGCTTCCCTATCCGTCTTCCGAATGACAGAGAAATTTGTAAGGTCGATACCGATACAGAAAAAAAGTTGGAGGGGGCCAAACGGACCCTCAAGTGTAGGGGGAAACGAGACCCAGATAGTGCAAATTACTCCTTTTTGCGAGCACGATACGAGAAGGCGTCGGCGAGATTGAAGGAAATTGACTATTATAGGGAGTAAGGGTATAGGGGTGGTTCTTGGGAGTTGTGTTTTCTCCCGAATGAATGAGGTAAAGTGCAAAACCAGGGTAACGAAAGTACTCCCAGGAATTTGATCATCACATTGGGTGAGGAAAAAACGTTATCCAGTCAAGAGAAAGGCGTACGTGGTTCCGACGCCAAGCGGGAAATGAAAGAATGGTTAAAGCACCCAGGTAATGGGGCTCAAGGAGGGGGGGAAGAACGTGAGGAGGTGGAGAAAGTTAGTTCGCTTGGAAAGAAGAAGCCAAGGGGGGAAGGGGGAAGAAGTGCCGGGGAGTTATTATTAAGGCTGGGGAAAAAATCACTCCGGAAAAAAGAGGCCCACGGGTGGGAAAAGAATCGCCCTTACACCTTCAAAAAGGTTGGGAAGGGGGTTGGGGGACCTAAAAGGGGGAAATCTAAAAAAAGGGCAAGGCAACCTCTTCCCAAGCAACGAAAAGAAAAAGGGTCGCTAGCCTTCGACCTTCATGGTGGGACTGGGGGAGCAGGGTTTAAAAAGGGGAAAGGAAGGTATTCAAGCGGCATAAAAGAGGTTTGTTCCCGCAAGGGGGGAATGAGCAATTTAACGCCAAAGAAAAGGCGGACTGGGCGAGGTGAACTGGAATGGGTTGGTTGAAGAGAACGAATGCGGAAACGCCCAATCTGGGCCCCCGGGAACATGGGCAAAGGAAGAAATCAGAATGAAGAAAAGTACCAAACATCTGGTGGGGTCTAAAAACTACTAGGAGAGGGCAGGGTGCCCATAAAAAAGGCACGATATTTCATGGGAGTGTCGGGGGGCAGTTAATCCTTCTGAGGCTGAGGAACTAAAAGGTCAAATTTACACGGGAGAGGGGGACCTTGTTGTGTTGGTTGACCAAGGCCCCAAAATCTCCCGGAGAAGGGGCGCTACCGGCCCGGTTATGTCGATCGCAAATGGAACGTGTGGTCAGTAACACAAACCTTATCCGAAAGTCCACGGGGCTCACCACAAAAAAGGCATTTTGGCCTTGGGAGAAAAGAGGTGGTAACGGTGAACACCTCCGTTATTGCAAAGAAGACCCAACAAGTGGGCGGCGGTGGGGTTCGTCGGGAAGGAATTATTATAGAAACCTCGAAAAACAAAATGAGTTAAAGGGTGTGTCACTTTGACAAGGGTTGAGAAGAAAGGGGGATTTCCCTTGGCGTCAATCCGGAAAAAACGCACCGGAAAAAGTTATTCAGAGGCTCTCTTTAGGAAAAAAGGAAATGTGGGTGGAGACGAGAAAAAAAAATTAGACCAAGGCCAACTTTAAGCAACGTCACTTACGATTAAAAAAAGTTCAAGGGGTCGGGGTAGAAGAGAGAAAAAAAAAGTGCATGTTTTTTCCTACTGGAGGTCTCTTTTTTAGACAAACGTTCCACGTCCACTGTAAGGGGGGGGAAGTGGGTTTACTCTTTGAAAACAGGGAAGAGAAACGAGATCAAAGGCTAAAGATGTCAAAGCATAATAAAGCGATAAAAAAGGAAACGTGGGGGACGGGGGGATCAAGGGTAATCGTTTTGGGCTGTTTTTGAGCGACAGCCTTGGCAACTTGGGGCCAGGGAGCGGTGTGCAAAAAAAGATTCAAGAAAAAAGAGGGGAAACGAAAGGGAAAAATCAAAGTGGGGGAACCAAGCTTCAGAATAGGAAAAAAAAAATGATATTTCGACGGGACACACCGTTTGGCTGATCAACAAAAAAGGCGTTTAGCCGGGGGGAGGAAAAAAATTTCAGCAGAAAAGAGAGAACAGTCAGCAATGGGGAAAAACAACACAGGGACTGTCGTCCAAAAAAAAAAAAAAAACCAGAAGAATTCCGCCAAGAAAGACCATACAGGGGGGGGGGGGGGGGGGAAAATCAGGTTTTTCACCAAGGGTGAAGAGAACAAGAAAAAACAACGACAACAGGTCAGGCGTGGTATGGGAAGGGGGGGGATGGTTTAGGGAAATGATGGAAGAACAAATATGGGGCAAGCGGGGTTGATTGTACTGCGTGGGAGGGCACACACTCTATTGGGGGCCGTAAAACGAGGGGTCCGTGAGGGGAGGGGGGGGGGTTACAGGCCCCCTCTAAAACAGGAGGGGGGACCCACACGGAACTTCCCGGAAGGGGGGGGCAGTCGCACATGACATCAGGGGAGAGTATGTTTGGTAGGGGAAAGTATTATCGGATCAGCGGGGCGGGGGGAGGGATTCTTCGTTTGGAAAAGAAATATTGAGGGAGGAAGGGGCCGGGAATAACACCTCCCACATTAAGCCGAGAGAGATAACTTCTTGCCCATGAACGATTACCATGAAGTTGCGTCTGCGCACCCAAACAAGCAGCAATAACCTATTTCAAGACTGAAAGTACTCTCTTCCACAGAAAACAAGGCGCTTTTCGATGACTTCCCTAACTTGGGAAAGACGAAGCGGAAAAGGGGGGGGGAAGTGTTCCAAAAAAATAGAGCCTGGAAAAAAGCAGGACGGGGAGAAGTTTGGGGGATTACCAAAAGTCGCAAAAAAGTAAAAACGTGGGCCGTGAAGCCAATGCCGTGTTCCAACCGCCGGAGGGGTGGAACTTAAAAAAATAAATCAACCCAAGGGACCCCAAGGAGAATGACACCGCCATGCTGGTCTCCCTAAAGCATTCACGGCCTCGACCGATGTCAAAAATGGGGGAAGAAACGTGAAAACGGACATTGAAGGAAGCTATCCGAAACCAACAACAACGGGGAAAAGGAAGATGATATGCACTGGCATGGGAGGGACCCAAAGGTGCCGGGGGAAAGGATCCAGTGAGTGGCCGATCGGTAAGTGGCAAAAAAGGATAATACAATGGGTAAGGTGGGATTTAGTCCTCCGGGAGAACCTTCAGCCCGGGGTAAGATGGTGGTGAGGGGGGGGTTTCGGTGGCCTACCTGTTTGGAGGGGACCAATAGGAAAAGTAGAAATAATCACAGAACCTTTTGACAGGCCATAGGAAAAAAGCGGGAAAAGGAAAAATCTGAGAAAAGCGTGGGAGATGAAGGGCGCAGGGTGATCATCCTATGAGAAAACTCCCGTGCACAGGGGGGGAAGTTAGTCATTGGGCCGCTGGGCCGAGTTCTCGGTGTTGCGGGGGGGTTGAGCGTCACGGTACGCATCGTGAAGGAGGGCAATCTAATTGGATCGAACGCTGAAGGAAATAAGGGGAACTCTGGGGGGGACGCCCATAATATACGACAAACCCGACAGCCCTCAAGGAGGATCAGGGGGTTGTGGCACGCCGAAGGAGAATTGAACATTTGTCGGGGAAGAGCGGTTAGACAAAACCATAGAAGGCCCCTGACGGCTACATCCAAACGACTGCAAAAGAACGAGATTGGGGGGTGAAGAATACTGCCGGAAACAGAGAAAAAACGCGAGACCAGTGTGGGGAGTGCTGGGGTCAGGGGGGGCAAAAAAGCCGAAAAAAATTGGGGGGACCTAATGTAAAAGCCGATGAAGATTTTCTGGAATGTCTAGAAGGGAGAGATGGAAAAGAACTTAATGGGGGGGGGGGACAGAGCAGTGGGGCTTGACATTGGAGGGAGAAAAGTTGGAAGGGAAACTTATCTCCGAGACTGGGGAGAAAAGGAAAAAATGGGGGTTCCGATTGAAATGAAGGTGGTTAACGAAAAATAGAGGGACAGGGGGGGTCAGTTGTTGAAAAAGAACGGAAAAAGCAAGTGCGCAAAACTCCGCGAACCATGGAACGCAAGGGACTAAAGAACTCAAAGGACCCGAGGGCTTTTACGAGTCCCCACGGCTTTTCCGGGGTGAGCATGGCGTGGAACATCAAAAAGGCATGGTGGGAAAAGACAATGTCCAAGCAGGAAAAACCCTTAAAATGGGGAAAATTAGGAACGTTGTTATAAGGCAAGAAAGAGCCAGGGTAAGGAAAAAAAAAAAGGGGTGCAGCGGGTTGACACCTCCCCATTTTGGGGGAAAAGAAAATAGAGGGAATTACGGGGTTCTCCTGGGGCGAAAGGGGAGTTCTTTCAAAAAAAACCACCCCATTGGGGTGGGGTCAAAAAAAAAAAAAGGATAAAAAAAAAGGGAAGGTAGACGAAACTACTTTGGTTGAACGAGGGGGGATCGGGAAAAAAATAAAAAATGGAAAAATCACCAGGGGAAATCTCCACATGCCAGGGGGGAACTAAATGGAAGGGGTGCGGGAGAAGCGCAGTGAGCAGGAAGAATGCGCCTTGGGGGGGGGGGGGGGGGAGAAAAAATGTAAAGGGTTCCGTGGAGATATCATTCAAATCAAAAACGCAGAAAAATGAGTGTGGGTTAGCCGTGAGCAGGGGGTGTTTTGGGGGGGGGGGAAATTGAGAAGGGGCTTTTTTTCAAAATTCGAAGAAAAAGAAGACGAAGAGGTCGAAAAAGGAAATCGGGAAAATTGGGGGGGAAGGCGGGATTCAACCGGTCAACAGCATGTTTCAATGGTAAGAGTCAAACCAAGACTTCTTGCCCGGGGAAGGAACCACGCCAAAGAATCGAAAGATTGGAAACCCGGGAAAAAATATGCGTTCCGGGGAATAAAAAGCACTAGGGCCTCACCAGGAACGGGGACGTGGGATTGCGCAAGGGCACATGGGCACTGAAAAGGGGACCATGTTCACCGAGAAAAGAAAAACCGGTAAAAAAGGACTGGATAGAAATAGGCCCGAAGAAGGGGAACTATTTTCCACCACAAGAAAGGTATTAAAAACCAACCCAACGCCAAGCCACACGCCGTGAGCGAAATATTGGTCTCTAGGGTTTCCGAAAACGGGGGATATTGTCAACGGGTAGCACAACCAGTGGGAACCGAACGGGGGGAGGCGACAGTCCATTGGGGTTTGAACGATAATCAAAGTATTGGCCAGGGAAGCGGAGACCGGGGTCACTCGGCACATCGAAGGTCCCAACAATGGTCAAAGGAAAAGACTCTGTACCATGCCCGCGACCTAGAAAAAACTTGGACGCAACAACAGAACATGCAGAAAAAATGGGAGACATACGGCCGGAGAAGAGGTATGTTTAAATACGGGAGCACAAAAAAGAGAACCGTAGAAATGAGGAAAGGTTGAAAAGGGCAAAAAGTCGCACTGGCTGATCAAGTCAAAAGAAGCGAAAGGAAAGGGGAAATCCACGTTCAGGCACTCTATAACAATAGACGGAAAACGCCAACCCGACAACCGGCCCAAAACGATCGAAGAAACGGGAAGAGAAAGGAGTTCCTTTCAAAACGCGAGAGCGACGCATCCCGTCCGCTGGGGGGGGGGGGTCGTGGTGAAAAATCACTGGAGATTTTCTCTGGACCAAAGTGAAAATTAGTCGGACGGTAGAGAGGAAAAAGTCATCTTTGTGAGAATGATGGAACCGATAGAAGCCCACGCAAAACTTTGTAAAAAACGCCAGTGGCCAACGTCACGAGTCTGAACAACCGATCCAGGGGAACA
>Ga0179593_1544151_pt1 | contig 14781 bp, 19 predicted proteins | sample CZODoug2_1_08_16_FD_185931 | JGI IMG/M metagenome (GOLD analysis project Ga0179593, IMG submission 185931) | Vadose zone soil fungal communities from Angelo Coast Range Reserve, California, USA - CZODoug2_1_08_16fungal (PacBio error correction) | ecosystem: Environmental > Terrestrial > Soil >...
ACAGGAAGACTGATTTTACTTCTAAGGGGGGGAAAGTAGGAAACATAGCGAGATTTCTGCGAGGTCGTCCCTATTTAATAGACGAGAATTTCCCCGGCTGCGGTAGGGCGGAGTTGAGTTGCCGCTCTAGAGAAGATCGATGGGAAAGAGAAAAAAGAAAGGAACCGCTGGGATCTCGATAATCTATGCGGGGGAGACGAGGAACTTTCTGCTTGACGACGGGCCTGGTCACGCCCGACGGCTGCGCAGGAGGGGAGGGAAGGGGAGAAGTGAAGACTAACCCATTGCTGCGTATTGCTGCAAGAGGGAAGAAGGGTAATCAGCTATCGTGCAGATCAGAGACTATTGCAGAGTACATTTCTGCTTGGTGGAGAAAAAAGGGGGACTGCGGAAAGCGATTCAAAAGACGACACCTCGCTAAAGTTCGTCCAGATGAAGGTAGGGGGGGTGAAGGCTGATCATCGTTCTTCTTCCAGTTAAAGCAGCGTCGTGTAAGAGATGAATCTGGGAAAAGGATCTCGAGGACCTGCGCAACCGGGAGAAGGGCCTTCTACCAGAATCAGAAAAACTGGAGTGATTTCGAGCGCTGGAGGGCTCATTACCGTCGGTTGGGGGGATGGCTATAAGGAGGGAGAGACCGCGGAATTGAAGGGGCTTGGGCGGGAGAGGGGGGGTGTGTCAACCGCGAGGGCGAGCCAGGAGAGGAGTGGATAGTTCGAGAAGTTTCGCAAGGTAAGATTTCTCGGCAAAGCAAAGTTGTTTTGAGCTCGGTTCCGAAACACTGTGGGAAGGGAACCAATACACCAGAATAAAGATACCTGCGGTGTTCGGAAGAAGGGAGAATAATGTCAGGTTCCTGAGGCAGGAGGAGAGAGGGGTGCTGCCCGGGAAAAGGCATGCGGGGGACTAATCGCCCATCGGCGTATTGACCCCATATTGTTGAGGGGGAGAGAGAAGGACGGACTCCAAAGGCAAACGTTTATTCAAGGGAAGGTGGATCCAACTCGAGAGGGGCCTTTTTCCACCGACCATCAAATTTCGACCCAAAGAAAACATCTCCATGATATAAGGGAGGAGAGATCCATAGGAATGCAAAAAAGCCACATACCGGACCGAAGAAGTCTATGAATTCTTACGGCAGGGGGGGAGGGCAAAGGATACTTGGAAAGGATCCTCGGATTTCACCAGCGGAGAGGTGCGCGTGAAGAACTGACCCCCAGCCCATAGGCCCCCCGGAAACTCCAGAACCAGCGCCTTTGTTAGGGGGAAAAATCGTGATCCACAGGGGGGGATCGGAAAAAAAAATCTTTGTGGGTTCGACCTTCGGTCCCACCCCGTGGGGAGACAAGAGCGGGTAGTAGTGAACGGCGCGAATGCCTGCGGGCCTAAAAAATAAAGTGCACAAAGAAAAAACCCCACCAAAAAAAAAAGTATTCTATGAGAGGTATAGAGAGGTCCTTTAGGATATGGGAAAAAGGGGATGCCAGCCCTGCTTTCTTCCGAAATTTGACCAGGAGAATTCTGTATGGAGCGCTTCGTAGTTTTTGAAGAGAATTAAGAAAAGAAATCAACAAAGGGGAGAGATAGAGGGAGACCCCACATAAGGATGCAAGACTCAGCCCAAAATGCTACTGGCTGCAGGCCAGCAGGGAACTCCGGGAAAAGACCTCAAGACCATCACATCGATAAAGAGGATCGGGGGCTTGGGGAAGTCGGCCAGAAACTTTCGCGAGGAGGTCCTATGTAATAAGAGGCTTTCCTTCAACAATGCCAGGGGGGGTACCAAAGGTCGACCATCCGCAGATAAAGACCGTTAGCTCCGGGGGGCGAAAACGGGATTTTTCGAATTGTTCCCAAAGGTCTGGTGCCCTACTTTAGCGAGCTATCATGCAGACCGTGGGGGGGTAGGGAAGCAGAAAGGGATAAATATCGGGAAGGTACCTATAGATTCACTCCGACATCTCCCCAGGGACAAACTACATCATCGGGGAGGAGGGAAGTTTCTATGGTTAACAAGAAAAGAGCCTTTCTAGTAAGTTGCGATTTCGGGTCGGAAGTGTCTTTTCTGTGGCCAAGACAAATCGTCGACAGCGCGTCTACAAAAGTCTTCGGAGGCACAGACAGGCTCGCGAGGAGGCATCAACAATCTTTTGCCAGCGAACGGCGATTTCGGGCAAGCAGGGAAAGGGGGGGGACATCACAGAGCAAAGCTCTCTACGGCACCTGACCCAATTACCGTCACTCAGAGATCCAGAGGGGGGGCGCAGAACAACTCAGTAGGAATGAAAAGTCATTCGGAGGGTCTAAGGATAATCTTAACACAGTATCATCTCGGCGTCGTCTAATACATCTTTTACAATTGAGCAAATGGGGAAGTGATGACAGCCTCTATAATAAGGAGGGAATTCATCCAAAGGGGGGGGTTCCAAAAAGAGTCCTCCGCGGTGAGAGACCTCGCAAAGCCCCAGCAGGCAGCGGTCTTAGTCCCATGAGACGTAAAGACAGACCGACCGTTAATGGAGTCAGAGGAAAATCTAAACTCAGAGGGAAGGGATCTTTTCGACGGCCCGTCCTTGGCGCAAAAGAGCTTGGCAAACGCGTCGTCGCAAGCGGGGGCGAAATCGTCAATAGGCCAAGGGGGAAGATTTCGAGGATCAGGAAAGACACATGATAGCACAAAATAAGCCAAAGGAAATAAACATTCCACCAGTCGTTGATGTCTGTGGGAATCCGTCCAGCAGAAAAAAGGGAGGAGGGGCTTCTTCGTAGGGACATTTCCTACGTAATTTCGCGCCCACGAAATCTCAGCTGCGAGTCGAAATCGGGGGGAGGGTTCGAAAAAATTCGGACCGAGCGCCAGGAGGGGTCTCGAAGGCCTGCAGATCTCGCCGGAGAGGAACCCTGACAAAAAGCATCAGCACCTTAAAGCAATTCGCGCAGCATGGAGGTTCACGGGGAGGTCTCGGGGAAAGACCGGTGGGGGGCAGTGCAAGGGGTCCCACCGCCTATCGGGGCGGAAACGAAAGTTGGCTCTGGCAATTAGAGGGGAATTCTCTTCGTGGGGGGAGAAAAAGATGAAAGGGAAAAGAAACCGTCGGTCTCCTCGACTTTCAGGGATATGGAAAATAGACTTTAAAAAGAAGGTACCCTAATCCACTGCGCGTAGAAGAAAAAATTATGGAGGAGGGGGGGGACTGGGCTGGCTAGACTTATCGACGGAGGGAGAAGTCTCTTTCTGCATCGCAGAGCGCGGGGTCTCAGGAGAGGAAAATATTTAATGAAGGGAAAGCCCTGAATTCGTTTCCGAGGGCTTTTTATCCTTATCTCGGTGCGAGAGGCTGCATGAAAGGGGGTAGAGGCGCGGGGAAAAGGAACTCCTTCTGACGGGGCGACCTTCCTTTCCGGTTTCTGGCGCCGCGGAATCGGCTGCAAAGACGGGGCGCAGGACGAAAGGGGGAGTCGCGAAAAGGAAAGTTCAGCCGTGCTGCATAGGCTCATCGACGACGCACGTGAGAGGAGAGATGCCTGCGGGGAAAGAGGAGACTCCTGGTACAGGCTTGTTGACGCCACGCCATTTTCTGTCAATCCTCCCGAAGGGCTTGAAAGTAAAAAGCCGAAAGAGGGGCTGTCGAAATGCTTTTGAAAGCGTATAATCTTGGAGGCCATTAGTTAAAGAGCGTAGTGGTCGAGTCTATGGGTTCTGCTCCGAGCAGGGGGAAAAAAAACCAAGCGGAAAGTTCTGACGCCTTAACTCATAGTCAAAAACGTATTTTCGATCTATGCGATCTAGTCTTCTAATCGGAAGGGGGTCGTCTATCGGAAAAGGTTAGAATAGGAAAGAAGGCTAGAAATTGCAACCTACGGCAGCTGGCGAGGCAAGATCGTCTGTATGAAATGACAATTGACGGACTTTGCCGCAAAAGGGGGGCTGAAAAAAAAAAAAAACGGACAGGGGGAAAAAATTTGTGAGCCTAGCCCAATACAAAAGCAATTCTGAAAGGGAGAAACCTTCGTGTTCTGCGCCCCGCTGTCGACTGACAAATCGGGTGAAAGGGGAAGAGAGAAGACGTTGCGAAAAGGGACGGCTTTGGCCGAAAATAGCCCATACCTTAGGCGTTAGGGAACAGACAGATTGTGTAAAAACACGCGCTAGCAAAGGGGGGAAGGTGGGTTCAACAAAATATGTCGGGAAGGCAGGGACGCGCCAACCAAATCTGGGAGACCAGCCTTGAAGCGGCAGAAGTATATCTGGCCGAGCTCCTCCATGAGTCTGCCGGGGATGCCCCATCGCCACTAGCCCGCGATGATGGGAAAAAGTGGGAAGAGGAGACGAAGGGGAGATCTTCGCATCGTGCCAGCAAAGACTCGACCTATCGGTATTCCCTACGGGAAGGTATCGACGCAAAAAAAAAGATTCAAACCCGTAAGGAATTTTGAACCCGCAAAACTACAAAATCGGTGAAAAGGCCGCTTTCAGATCGCATCCGTAAAAAGATGGGGGGAACTGAGGGATTTAGGGAGGGAAAAAACCCCGCAGGGACGGTGAGGAAGACCTTCTCGACCAAACTGCTTGCCGAACAAGATCCCGGAAGGGACCAATCCCATTATCTATGTAGTAATAAAAATTATGAAAGGGAAACGTTGGGAGTATGTGAAGGAAAGAAAGTCGTAAAGTTTGGGAGCATCTCTTCGTAGGCGTCTCGAACGTTCGATAAATCAACAACACAACGTATGAGTAAGATAGAAGCGAACGAAACACCGACGAAGCTCAAGCAGACAACCGTAGAAGAAAGTCGTTGACGGGCTTACATAACTCCAACGTTTCCATATCAAAATCAAGACCAGAAAAAAGACCTCCTCCTCGATCTTGGGCTGGGGGGGCGATAGAGGGGAAAGAGGCATGAAAAGAGCGGAAATGCGGGGGGAAGAGCACGCGGGAAAAAAGGTTTAACATAAGGTCGACATCGCAGCTTCCCGAAACCTTTACGAATCGGGAAGCAGAGAAACGATGTTTCGGAAAAAAAGCTAGAAGTTCTGGGCCAGGGCGCTGGAAAGAGAATCCGCCGGCGGCAATAAAAGGTCGCTGCCAGGTCTGTAACATCGAAGCCGACAAGTAGAAAACAAGTCCACGAGGCATCGGGTCGGGTCTCGTTTCTATTTAAGATGTGGCAGGCCGGCTAAATCGAGAGGAAAGAAGTTAGGGAGCTCGAGGGGGGGGCCGAGTCGGAAAAGGTTCTGTCAGGTGGCCCGCGCCTTGTTGTACGGAACCGGGGGAGGGGGACCAGAGGCGAAAAAAAAGGGGGAATCTTCGCGAAAAACGACAGCAACAATATTGGACCCTCTTCAAAGAATTACGATTGATTAAAAGAAAGGGCAGAGTAGGAAAGGAAGCACAGGGGAAAAAAGGACGCGAGAGTCCCAATTAACCTTCAAGCAAAGGCCTCTCCTAATTAGGACTCAGTAAAAAGAAGAAGGTCTTGGGTGATAAAGGAGTGCGGGGGGGTCTTAAGCGCACCTGCGCTCCAGGAACCGTCTTTGCAACGTCGGGAAACTGAAAAAGCGGTTGCCGAAAAGAAGGGGGAAGTGCCGGAAAATTGGCGGGAAGCTTCATACCCATACCGAGGGCCTCGGAACTTCCGTCACCCGCGGGAAAAAGTGCCAGCCCCAACCTTGCAGAGGGCAAACCCGGGAGGATCCGAAGACCGTAATGCACCCGCGCGCTCTCATCTACGCACCTACGGGATGATCTGGTCGACGGCAAGGGAAAAAAAGGAGGTGTTGACGGAAAAAAAAACCTTACAGAGACAGCACATGTCCATCTTCTAGGAACGAGGACCACGACGCGTCTCGAAGGAAAAAATCAATTGCCCGCACAGAGGAGGCATCGGGAAAGAGAGGCGCGGGGTCGGCCCAGGCTTGTTGGGGGTGGGCTCGCCATCAGCATTCGGGCTTGGGAAGAAAAAGAAGGAGGTGAGAAAGCCATGGAAGGACGGGAGCCAAAAAAAAGGGCATCGCATCTGCAACGAGAGAGCTTCGGTCGTGGATGGACAAGGGCTGACAGAGCGAGGGGAAAAGGGGGAAGCCCTGACTCTCTACGATATAGGAGCCTCCTTCCTCAGACCGGGGAAAGACGGAAGTTCAATCAGAAAAGCGAAGAAAAGGTCGAACCGGCGCTAATCTCTCTTTCATTTCAGGAGGGGGGGGATAATCGCTATGATAAAAAGTCAACGAGAGGTATTTCTTCGGTCCGTTGAAATGAGATGCTATGTAAATCGGCGTCCCGTGCTAAAAAGCTCGAGAGAGAGGAAAAAGTTCGGATTTTTTGCTTTCACCACTTCTATCGAAGAAATCTCATTCTAAAAATGGGGAAAAAAACGATAACAGAGTGGCCGTTAACAAGGGACGTGCCTTTCTCTAGCGGCAAAAAGAACGGGTTCGAGAAGTCGACCAGGATAAGTCCCCTCGCTTTTCGAAACGACTAATTCGGGGCCGTGGAGGGTGGGATCCTGATCAGATTGCTGGGGAAAAGGGGATATAGTCGCGAGGGCGACAGAGTGAGATCGCCTTCTACGTCTGGTGAGAAAATAAAGGGTCCTTCTCGGGAGGAGCCCAGACCTAATATCGGGAGGGCATTACAAGTCCTCGGCTAAATACTTGCTTGCTAGGCCATGGGGGGATTCGAAGACCTAATGGGGGGGGAAATCTGCGTGGGCAGGCTTGCCGGATGGTACAGGGCTTCTTGTTTCTAGCAAAAACGCTGCCGGTATAGCCGCAAAAGGGATGCTTAAAGACACCTCCAGGGAGAAGCGCCTTGTGGGGGCCTATTCTGGGCTTACTTCTATACGGTAGCAGGCAAGAGCGAATCTCGAGGGAGAATCTAAAATGTGGACTGGAAGGGAGCTTTCGACCGCCAAGTTCTCCAAGCCGGTCGACAGCCTAGGGGACGACCAATCATCCTAAAGTAGGTGAGGGAATATGGGAGGGGGAGATTCGCATTACCGTCTGGGAGGAGTCTAGAGGGGAGAGTCTCCCGGCAAAGTTGTGTGGCAAAAAAAGCGAAGGGCACCCGGCCCCCAACTCGAGAAATAGGAAGGGGAAAATGAAAGAGGTAAAGGGGTGCTGCACGCCGAGGAAGGGACTTCAGCGACGCAGGACGGCAGCGACAGGGGAAAAAAAGCGCACTTGTGTGTACCTTAGACCAAAAAAGCCAAGGGACAGTATATTACCCGACCTAGAAAAGAAACCTGAAAGGAGAGAGATCGGCCTGAGACTTTTCCTGGGAAGGCCGAGATCTCAGGACTGGGGACAGGACCAGACTTCAGAGAAAGCCATCTGAGTCGAGTGGGGAAATGTTTGGAAAAGGGGGGTATCAGACCGAAGGTTCTGTTGTAGCAAAAGAAAAAGGCGAGTCAGCCGGTGACGAAAGAAGGGAAAATCTTGACGGGGGGAAAAATGCTGCCTCAGATCTGGCCGACGGCGAGAGCATGATTCTCCGGCCACTGAAAAAAGCCATAGACCAAAACGAATTCAGTTTAGGAAGGAGGGAGAGATTTCGCAACGAAGGGGTCTTAGCATCGGTCAAGGGAGACTCTCCCGATCGTTATGGAAAATGGGCAGGCGCCCCAGCCTGCATGAAAGAAAGTATGCACCTGTTGGAAAATCTGTGGTCAAAGAACGTTCAGGATCGATCGTCGGACGGTCTATCTGTCAGAGCGAGACCTTAGGGAAAAGAACCCGCATTTTTCAAAGAGAAAGAAAGATGAAAGGGGCCCGCGAGGGAAAGAAACTATCCCTTCATGCCAAAGCCCAGGGGCTTAGGTATAGGATGAGGGAGTACGTGAGGAGCTTGACCTTTGGGCTTATGTCCATTATGTTGTCAGGGCAATGAGAGGCGGCTAGGGATTGTCAGAGGAGAGGCGGCGGAGACAACAACACGAGGAAAAAGGAAATCTAATTTCGACGCCGCGAAAGCGCTCAAAATACCAAAGCAGCCCAAAGACGGATTCGGCAGCAGCAGGGCTTGCATCCGCCGGGTTCACTCAAAGAACCCAAAAAGAGACTATACAGAAGGTAAGCTTTGGCCAGGAAGCCCGCAAAGAGAAAAAAAGGACTTCGGCGGGGTTGAAAACCCGATCGCGGTCGGAAAATGCCGTGGTGGGACCAGAATCCATAAAACAGCGAAGAGGGCACTGATCTATCTGAACGAGAAAACCGAGGGTTCAACAACGGGAGGGGGATACTTTAGTGAGGTGGTCTGGGGGGCTGCAGAACCTCTCCATCGGGGTCAAAGAGAGGGGGAGGAGAGAAAAGGATGGAAGCGGACGACAGAAAACCTTAACCGGAAAAAAGAAAAGTTCCTTAGGGGCGGAAAACGGTTTCTATGGGGGAGTAGGGGGGAAACTTCTACTAAAGGTGCTTAAAAAGAAATGATGGTCCCAAGGCTGGCGATGGAGCCTGTAAAAGGAGGGAAAAAAGTTCCAATAAACCACTTTTTTGCAGACGGTCACTCGACTTCAATTCCCTAGAGGGTCTTGGAAACAGCAATTGGAGAGGTCAGAAGGAGGAACACCTTGGGGAAAAATCTATCAAGGGATAGAAGGGGATTTCGGCACCGAAGAAGGCTGGGAAACACTATGCAGAAGGCCTGCTCGGTTCAAGAAAAAAGAGGGGAATCCGCTCCTACCTGATAAGGGAAAGAAACAAGAAAGAAGGGTACTGAAAAATTCTTCTGTAAGTGGGGAAGGGTCTACACAAGGCTAGGAGGAACCCCCTAAAAGCTGCTGACAAAAAAACCACCCCCCCCCAAAGAAGACCTCTTACAAAAGTTCTTAGGGGGGAGTTCCTGCCAGCCCCTCTATCTGGGCTGTCACCGAGTTGAGGAAAACCCCAGATAACGAGAGATTGGAAAAAGAATGGGTCTCAAAGCGCAGACCCAATAAAGGAGAGATACTCTCGAGAGATATACCTACCCAAAAGACTCGTTAATGCTCATGCTCGAAAAGGATAAAGTAGCTCGCACCTCCGAAGGAAAGGTCTTGGGAAAAGGGGAGGGATTCTTGTCTCCCGCTTGGCGCACAAGGAAGAGGTTCCATCGCGCGGCTCGAAAGGGGGAAATCTTCATCGCAGAACTACGAGAGGGAGAGAAGGTCTTTCACCTCCGGGCCCGCCCTGCATATTATCGCGGGTGTACAAATCCGCCTTCAGATACTGCAGCAAATCGAGGGTTTCTTCCGGATGTCGCTCAAAGGAAGGGAAAAGGCTCTCTGCGAAAATCACCTGGCTTGGAACCACTAAGTCCATGTACCATCGGATTGAAAAACGAATCTCGGAGGCTCGGCGGAACAGCAATGGCTGACAGCCTCCATTCTATCTGGAGGAACTGTTCCTGTACGTCGCTATCGACTAGAGGAAAAAAAAAAAAAAAAAAAAAAAAAAAAAAAAAAAGAAAAAAAAAGAAAAAAAAAAAAAAGAGAGAAGACTTCCGAAGAAAAGGACAGGGGGAAAGCACCGTAGAAAGAAGATCTTGCGGTGACGCCGGCGATCCACACAAAAGGAAAAGATTTGCAGAAGACATAGGTGAGAGAAATATCACAAAAGAAAAAAACGGCAACGAATTAAGGGGAGGAAACTGACCGCCTGGGGTCTCGTCTGAGAAACAGGAAGGAAAAAAAAGTCTAAAAAAGGGCTCGAAGGGATCTGCCGAGAATAGGGTAAAGCCGAGGAAAATCCGTAAGGCAGTCAGAGAGAGAGAACAACAACGAGGGAGAGGATATACTTCTCTTCGCAAACTGATTTTTGAGAAAAAACGGGGTCGAAAAAGATTCTCGGCAAGTCGGAGAAACGGTTCGCAAGCATGTCTGAGACCGGTGATCGCAGGAGGGAAAGGCGGAAACGAAAGTTTCCGCAGGTGATCCTGATCGCACGGGCCCATCTCTTAAACACGCGAGGGAAGAGATCGAGGAAAGATAGCGCGGCAGAAACACTTGGAAGGGGGGGCTTCTTGAATGACCCTTTGGTTTAAGGAAAAACGACGGAAGTCGCCGGAAGAGTTCGATGGGACCGAGGAAAGACTTTCGCTAGAAAATCCATTGCTGCAGCTTCGCATCGCGGGAAAAGGGGCAGATAGGATACTGGGATTTTTCGAGGAAAAGATTGTACAGGCTTCGGGGGGTAAAGGCATTGTGCTGGAGGGCGCTCTCCGAGCATTTGTGAAAAAGGAAGAACCTCGCGCCTGGAGGAGAAAGCTTTGAAAAAAAAGGAAAGGAGCGGGGGAAAAGCCTTCTAGCCGGGGAGGAGAGGCTATGAAGATGGAAATGGTGCTGCGCGCCTAAGGAGGCAGTGAAAAAGGAAGCAAAAGAGGAAGGCGCTTTCCGTCGAAGAAGGTGAGGGAGCGATCAGAAGGAGTCTCATACCGGGAAAGTGCAGGGTCTTCTATCTCTGAATGAAAATCGGGGAGGAAAGGATTTTGGGGGGGGGTGCTCTAGAAGAAGAAGTTGCCCTCTATAGGCGGACTCGGTTACCTAATTATTAGGGGCAGACAGGGGGACCGTAAAAATTTTCTCTTCATAGTACGAGGAAGAGAAAAAGGGTAATCGAGAAAGGATGGAGGGGAGCCCCAAGAAAAGCGATAATTCTGTCAGGTAGAGTAACCAGACCGGGTGTTTCTGCGAAACAGGGGTGGGGGGGGGGGGGGCTCTGAGGAAGTCTTTATCGGCCGCTGCTTTTCCTGGGAAGGTGAGAGCGCCATGGGGGGGTTTTGTGGTGGTGTTTGGTGTGGGAGGGGTGGTTTGGTGGCTTTTGACAAGAAGCTCCCGATTCGGCGGTGAAATCGCCATCAGGGCTTAGTAGGATCGAGGGGGAACAAGGTGGGGGAACCCAGGAGAGAGAAAGGACCGAAAATGTGATTTTGTCTAAAGCCGGGAGGGGTGGTAGGATGCCGTCGGACCGTAACGCGGGGGGGGGGGGGGGAAACCGACCAGCAGAGGGTCCTACCTAAATCAGCATCGCCAGATAATGCTGCGAAGGGGAAGAAAAAGAAACAGAAACCAGAACGCCGAAAGGAAAAAAGAAATTGATTTCGTCGTGGGGAAAAGTCATGTGGGGCGCTACTATGGGCAGGAAGGAAAAGTCGCAGACAGCAATGCGCCTCAGCCAGGGGAACGGCGAGGGGGGGAGAGTCATCGCCCCCACCATATGCCCTCTCGACCCGTAGTCATAACAGACTTGAAAAAAGCGGAAGCGGTGATCCCGGGATCTTCGAGGAAGCGGAGGAAAGAGAAAAGTGGTGAAAAAACCCACCAAAAGAATTGTTGCCTACCCTGCTAGAGGGGATAGGAACCCTCCTCCATGTCGCGCCCCGCGCGAAAAATGAGACCGTCATTTGCAAAAGGAGCGGAGGGATGAGAGGATGAGGGAAAAAGGGGATGGACACAAACTTCTGAAAAGGTTGCCGTAGAAGTTTGGGCTGCAGGGGCATCTCTTCGTAGTTGTCTAGGTCGAAAAATGGGGAGGATATACAACAACCAACGGATGAGGGAAAGGGGGGAGACGCCTGAAGGGAGTGCAATACCGAGAAAGAATGCAAGAGGAAAAAAAAAGCATTGCTTTACATCCGCCAAAGGGGTTCCATATTCCTCAAGACCCACGAAAACGATACAGGAAAAATCAATTGGCAAATGACTTATAGTGGTGAAAACTTCTCGAGGAAAAGATTGGTTTCAAGAGGGCGGTCTTCACAGTGAAGGGGATCGAGAACGCATCTTCACCGATCAGACCGACCCAATCGCGGGTTTGTCAGAAAAAAATTTTCTATACAGGGGGAAGTCTTGGCATATGCGGGCTCTGCAGAAGCACATCAAGGCCAAACAGGATGTGGGGGGACGAGGCTGTACCGGAGAGGCGCGAAAAGACCACTAACAAAAGAAACTACATGTCCTTCTTGCGGGCACTTTGTCCCAGTGCGATTGGGCAGACCCTACTCATGGAGCAGCAGAGGAGAAAGAGGGCCGGCCCAGGGAGGGGAAAAAAGTGCCAAGACGCGCCGCTGGTTGGCTACGTAACCCGTCAACGGCATCCCCGACATCAGAGGGTGAGAGCAGTTGTGCGAGGGCTAGAAGAAATCTTGGGAAAGAAATAGCCTAATAAGAAAGGGCTATTTCGCCAACCGTCCTAAGTCTGTGATCTTCATCACGGGCATAAAAATCGGGAGAAGAAGGCAATTACCCATGAAGAAAACCTAACTAAAGAAGACAACTTCAGGTAGGGGGGGGGGGAAAAGAGGACTTCTGAGTTGTGAAATCTACACCAGGGAAAGGAAGAATAGACGGCAGAGAGGACTTACGAAACGGCAAGGGGGTAGGCCGAAAAAACTCTACATTGAGTACAAGTCCATCCCCGTAACGGGAAGGAGGGAATGAAAGCCTCGGTTGAAGAAACCCCAGAGAGGGGCCCATATCTATAGCCGAAAACCCTGCACCAATAACGGTAATTCGACACCTCGCGCATCTCATATCTCGCACTAACCCATTTAAGAGGTCAAAGAAGGAGGGACTGAACGTCTTGGGGAGAAGAGCCATAGAGAGGAAGGGAAGAAACACATTTCCATCTTGACAGCGCCCTAGCGCAAGAAAGGGAAAGCAAAGACTGGACCCCTCACCGAGGAGAAAAACATCGGCGAAAAAAGGTCAGGCCGGGAGGGGAAAAGGGGGGGGGTCATCAGCAGACTCGGCGGGGCTCGGCGAAAAGCACCTGGCTCACCGGCCGCAGAACCGAGGAAAAGCGAATCTCTGGAGCGGGGAGGGGCGTAGAGCAAAAGGGGGAAAAGATCCTCCAGGCTCCTCTTAACTGGACTTCCCTCATATCTCGGGGGTAGGGCCGGGGGGGGGTTTCGAAAAACTTAAGGGAAAAAAAAAAAACCTTCAGCCAAAAAAATCTCATCGTTCGAATTTTTTCGCCTAATCCGTGGGAAAAATAAGGGAAGCGATTGGAGCATTGAGAAAGCGTCTGAAAGGGGATCTTTGACTGTCTCCATCCTTTTAAGGCTCTAGAGTCTGACAAAAATCAGTGTGTAGACTCGCGAAGTCGAGATGTCGGCTGCCTTCTTGGGGTGACTCATCGTGTGCGAACGGCGAATCCAGGAGAAAAGAGAATTCTAAGTCTATCAACAACAACGGATGTATTAGGAAGGGGGATATGCGAATGGCGAAGGAGGGATAAACGTCGAGACAAGGTCTAGAAAGAGGAAAGAGGGGGGCTAGCGAACGGTTTCCCGAAACGGCTGTCGACCGTAGGTAAAAAAAAAGGAAGAATTTCCCCTAGGGGCCTCCCGAAATGTTCAAGAATTTATCCGATCAAAAGGCCTCGCGTAAAAAAGGGAAAGCGAGATCGCTCCACGTGAAGTGGGAAGAAGGCGGACGGTTGCTGAATCCTTTCCGGTCGAAAAAAATATATCAGGGCGGAGAGTCGAGGGCAATGACCATTTTCCGGGGGGACGACTGGCGCCTCAGCATCATGGGAGACAGGAAATCGACCCGGGAATCGGAGGCCGGTGTTACAAGGGAAGGAGGGTCGCCACTCAAGTGCGTCGCCGGAAGGGAAGCCAAGCTTCTGTCTATTCCCAAGGGGACAGAGCCGGAGGAAAGGGGTAGTGAATGACGGGCTTTTTACGGAGAGCAGAGGAAGCGCCTAGGAAAAGAAGTCATGACGGATTGTGAAAAGTTGTACTCCTAGCGCTATTTGAGTCGCCAAGGGGGAAAGACAAAGGAGGCGACATCCTTGCCGTCGGAAGAATCTCACATGCGATATAAGCTCTCCCGAAAATTACTTTCGGTGTGGCGTTGGAAGCGGGCGATCGGAGAAATTCCCGAGATGAGAGGGGGGTTTTTCAACCAGGGGCCGTCAGGCGTAGGCCCTCTGGATCAGCGTGGATCTGTGGATAGATGCGTGATTCCCGCCATTCGAGGGGAGAAAAAGATTACTCATCGGAATTCGCGTCTCACTGGTGTGTTAAGTAGAACCGACACCTCCCAGGCCGATAAGAGAAAAGTGTTCTGCTCCCCGAGGGGTCTGACACCTTGGAAGGGGAAAAAATTTTCTGAGAAGAGAGGCTCCATCCTGAAGTTCCTAACCACAGAGGGAGATCTGATTGAAAATTGTGAGTCCGGAAAAAAAGCTACAAAGGTTCTGGTCTCCAAAGCCTCGGAATTTCTTTTCAACTCCGAAAAAAACGGGCGTAGCCACCATGGCTGCAGGGCACAGAAATCCCTTTTCAGACCTAACCTTCCATCTCAGGATGGCCTAACTCTCGCCTATTGAGAAGGAATGCACCCAGCGTCCCCATAGAAAGATCTAGGAGGGGTGGTGGGGGGGAAAAGGAAAGTTTCATTCGACCTAGTCCAAGGGTCTTCGCATATAAAGCCCTGCTACGTCAGATAAAATGGGGGGAAGCAGGCGTATGGGACGCACACAGAAAGAATCAGAAAAGAGAAGTACCATCAAAACGTAAAAACCTACAAAATCGGTGATCCCGGACGTGGCATATCATCTTCTGGAGTTGAGAGGGGGGGAATCGGCGACAGGATTGTACAGGAAACCTCGAAGCAGGGGGGGGAACCCTCAGAAGAAGAGAAAGACTCTGAGGACCGCGTCCCGTCATTGCCACAAAAATTAGGCGGATGTATCGCGCTCTTTTTGGATCTAAAAAAAAGGTCTGGAGAAAAGATGGAGGAAGAAATTTGGGACGGGGAGAGCACGCTGAGGAGGGGGGAAGGAGGGTCTACTTCT
>Ga0179593_1258801_pt1 | contig 14780 bp, 20 predicted proteins | sample CZODoug2_1_08_16_FD_185931 | JGI IMG/M metagenome (GOLD analysis project Ga0179593, IMG submission 185931) | Vadose zone soil fungal communities from Angelo Coast Range Reserve, California, USA - CZODoug2_1_08_16fungal (PacBio error correction) | ecosystem: Environmental > Terrestrial > Soil >...
TCACAAGCAAAAGACAGGGCAACGCCCCCCACAAGATTTTTGTCCAGGACAGTTTCCCCCGGAAAACAAAAAAAAAAAATTGCGGGGGGGGAAAATACACCGCCCCACAAGGCATCAGGCAATTGGAACATGCCCCCCAAAGGATGTGAGGAAGCACACAACCAAAAGAAAAAAAAAAGTTTTTGTGTTGCCCAACGAGGGGCGCAAAAAGGACACCAAGGCCAAAGGGTTGGAAACAAACACAGCCAAGTTTTGCCCCAAGTAGCTGGCAAACCCCCCCAACCCCCCCGTTTACAAAAACCCAAAGAAAACACAAAAAGGGGGGACTCCGAAACCGGGCCCCCGAACACCAAACCAGTCCCAAGGGCCCCGGGGGGACAGGGGGGAAAAAGGAACAAACAACAATTCCCCTGTGGGTTTCCAACCCCCCCAAAAAAGGGGGGGGGGGACCACAGGGCCCCGAGCCCGGGTGGGCCCCAAATTGGATTCCAAACCGGAAACAACAAAAAATCAACCCGGTGCAACATGGGGGGAGAAAAAAACAAGAAACCGGGTTGAGACTTTTGTGGGGGGGGGGTGTCCCCCAAAGGGGAAAAACCCTCCAAAAAAAATCCAAGGAAAACCAAAGAAAAGAGAAAAGTTTTTACTAGTCGCCCTAAAACGAGGGACAAAACGGAAAAAGGGGATGGGAGTATACCCAAACTTTGGGGACCCCGTTTTGACCAGGGGGGTCACACGTTCCCCAGGGGGTGAATTGGATGCGAAAAAAAAAAAAATCAAAAGGGGACACACTACCCCAGAAGATTTTCCTGTATTCGAAAGAACGGAAAAAACACCGTGAACATTGTAAAAACCCAAAGGATTGGGTGGTACAGTTTTTGATTTGTATATAGTTGGGTGAACTCATGTCAAATTTTACCCCAACCCCCACGCTGTTCCCCTGTACGAAACCCCAGACACCAACGCGACCGCCTCAAAACCAAACTTTAAAAACACACCCCCTTCTTAAACCAAAACGAATTTCAGCCCCCTTAAACACCTTGAGCCTTTACCATGGTGAACACCCTGGGGGGGCCCAGACCCGGGTTTGAAAAGGACCCCCGAAACCCGGAATGTCTTTCGCCCAGGGTGGTTTTTGCGGGAAAGTGGAATCCCCAAAAAAAGCCAATTTTGGTGGGTAGATGTTATGAGGTTGTTGGGGGTCCAATCCGGGTTTTGGGAAAAAAAATTGAAAAACGTTTAAAAAAGGCTGTAAGAAAGAAAACGACAAACCAAAAAGGACCCCGAAAAATCCCAAAACCCCACCGGTGAGTCGGGGTTTTGACCAGGGGAAACAAATTGCCACTTGGATGGGGCGGGACGCACTTAAAAACACCGCCGGAACCGACCCCCTAGCCCAGCGGTGAGGTTCCCGTGTGTTTGAAAATATCGAAAAAAAAAAAGGGGGGGCAATGTCGAAGTTTGTGAAATGCAAACCGAAACGACTGCACAAGAAAACCCTTCCAAAGTTAAAGCTAAATCTCGGGAAAAAGCCGTTAAAAAGGGGGTTTTGTTTTGGGTTGTACCCAGAAGAAACAGCACCACCAGGGGAACGGAATGGCACAACAGCAACATAAAGCCTGTCCCCCGAAAAAGGCGATGCCCAACGAGTTGTGTCAAAATAGGGGGAAAACCCCCCCCCCCCACCCCGTTGGGGCCCACTGAAACCAACCACAATTCTTTTTGGAGGGAACAACCAAAAAGTGGGTGGGGACCCCCCAATCTACCACAATTTCAGTAAAAAACTGTGAACCGGGTAATTACAAAGGCAAATGAAAAGGGGGTAAGGTAATTGCCCAGCCACGGAAAAGCGGGACACCCCCCCCCCCAAAAACGGGGGCCGAAACAACACCCTAATATAACCGTTTTTTTGAATCCGAGACGAAAAGAGGGGTCCCTTCCGGTTTCAAAAGAAAACCGTGAAAAAACTGCCCCCAAGCCCCCTTTCCAAATAGCCGATTGTGCCAACCATAAGCAAAGAGGTCATTCAGTCCCCAGTTAAAAAAAGGAAAGGAAGAAAAAAAAAAGGACGCGGAAAAAGCTTATTAAAAATGAACAAGAGGTTTAGGGGGCCCCACTTGTAAAATATTAAAAGAGTTAATGGGACACAAAGAAGAGGAAGGGGGGAGCAAGCCTTCAAAAACCATATTAAAACACAACTCAACACGATTTCAGGAGGCACTTCGCGGTTACAAAACAAAAATAACTCACAAAATAGATACTTTTACAACCATACACAACGGGGGGGACAAAGGGGGGGGGATACGCCCCTTCCAACAAAAAGTAATTTGGTTTTTGCTGACCCACCAAACACAAACCCCGACGCCACGCACGGGGAAACAGAAGAACCTGGGGGCAACAACCAAGTCAAACACCCAGCACCAAAGAAAAGACCCCCCCGAGGAAGTGTTGAAGGGTCCACACTCTGAACAAAACATCTGGGCAGGAAGAGGTCACCGCCCCCAACCCAGGTTCCCGGGTGAGACAAGGTCTTTTCTAAGGGGGTATGGTTTGGTTAGTTTTTTTGATAAAGTCGCGGGGACCGGTAAATTTTTCAGTGGGTCCAAGGGGAACCCCACCCCATGCCCCAAACATCCCACCAAAACGGCCGACAAGGGAACCACCCCCCCCGGGGGGCCTGGAAAAAAAAAAATGGAAAAAAATTCCCGAACAAACAACCACCCCTTGGTCCGATGAAGCCCCCACACCCCAGAAAAAAGCCAAAGACGAATCCACACCGGCCCCGGGGAAAAAAAAACAGGAAATAACACCTGTTCAAAGGATTAAAACAACCCCAGGGACCTGCCAAAAAGCCAAAAAGAGGTGTCCCCACCAGGAAGCCCAAGAAAGAAAAAACAAAAACCAATCCACCCAAGATTGCATTATTGGGGACCCAAGGTGCTGAAAGGTAGTCAAAACAGGGAGATGAGAAAAGTCCCAAAGGAAAACCGAGGATGTTTTCCCGACAAACAGGGGGAAAAACACCCCACAACCGGCCCAAAAAATTCCAATGTTGTGGGGGGGCAAAAACCAAAAGGGGGCAAAGGAAACAAAAGTGGGGGGGGACGTTTGTTTGTGGTGGGGTTTCCAAGGAAAACCGAAAAACCAAAGGTTTGAAAACTCAACCCAAACCCCCTGGAAAAAAAACCGAAAAAAAAAACCTGGAAAAAAAGAAACTGGAAGCCCGAAAAAAACAAATGCAAAACCGAAACAACCACCCCAGGTGGAACCGGAAATGGGTGGCAACCCAAAACCCCCAATCCCAACCAGCCAAGACACACGCCCACACCAATCCAAACAAAAAAGACGGGGGGGGTGGTGCTCCAAAAACCCCAAAAACCCGAAAGTCGGCGTAAACAAAAAACCCGGGACCAAGGGTGGCCACTTGGGGCCCAAAGAAAAAAGGGTTGAGGGGGGTTGGAAATTTGAAAGGGAACGGGAGGGTAGGCCAGGGTGCGGGGGACCAGTTTTCTTAAAGGAGAAACCCTTTCTGGTGTCGTGGTGTCCGGTGGGTTTTGTGGTTGGGGAGGGGGGAAGAAGACCAACACATTGAAGGTTAACGGGATGGAAAAAACCCGAAAAGGAACTTTGCCCCACCACCCCGGGGGGGGAAGTGGACGGGGGGGGGGGTTAAAACCCCAACCCCCACCCAGGCCCACCAACACCTGGGCGGAAGGGGGGGCAAACAAAACAACTTTCAAATAGTTACAGGTGGGAAAAAACCCACATTCCAGACAAAGGGGGGGGGGGGGTCCCCCGCCCCCCAAAGAAGACCAACACTTTGGCCAACACAAACCCAAGGGGAAATCCCCATGGAAACGGAGACGATACGAGTAAGAATAAAGTCCCAAGGGGTGGGGGAGGGGGCGAAGGGGGCAGAGGCATCCTTTGGGGGGGGGGCGGTGACAAAAATACAAGAGGGTAGGGGTTAGGGTGGGGAAGGCGGTCCGCAAATAGAAGGGGGTAATCGGTGGGAGAGAAGGGGTTGTTGCCCCAAATTGCAGAGTGGCTGGGAATGGGGGGGGGGGGGGGGTACGGCCTTCCTTGGGAGGGGTAGGGAGTATGGGGTCCCAAAAAGGTGGGTAAGAACAGGGAAAAAGTGGGGTTTTTTTGGTTTGTTGACCCCTTTGTCACAATGGGGTGAAAAAAAAAAAAAACCCCCAAAGAAAATGAAAACAAACCCCCGGGCGGTTTCTTAAAATTTTTTTGGGAGACGGCCAAGAACATACAAACGACCAAAGAAAGTAATATCAATTTTACAAAGGAAAGGGGATGGGGAAGGCAAGTGAAAGGTGGTCAATCGTGGGGGGGGGGCTCAACCAAGGATGGAAGGCCCCCACGAAATTGGAACGTGGGGGGAGGGTTGTTTAGGGGTGAAAAGGGGGGGGAAGGGTGGGGTGCCCCAAAGGCAAAACCATGGGGGAAACCCCCCCTCAATTGGTGGGATTGAAAAAATAAAGTGGGGACCGGGGGGGGGAAGGGTTTTTTTGAATGGAAGTGGGGGGTGTTGTTTTGTGGTGTTAAAACCATCCTGTAAAAAAGGGGGGGGGTTTTGGAAGGCAAAAGGGAAAAAAAACCTCCCCATTGTTAAAAGGGGGAGAAAGAAAAAAAAAAAGTTGGTTTTGAAGGGCCCCCCATTACACCCAAGGGGCACCGCACACAAAAAAAAAGGAACGGGCGGAAAGAAAGCGGGTGGTGGGGGGGAACCAGGAGGGGAAGTAGAGCCAAGCAAAAACAGTTATGGGAACTGAATAAAAACCACGAAAAAGTTTCCCAGGCTCCCCAAATAAAGGGGAAACACTGAACATCCGCCCTAATGTTGGAATGCCTTTGTTGGGGCCAGTGGTAATCTCCTAATAAGTTAAAAAGGGTTGAGAAACTGGAAACATCCCCCTTTTTGGTCGATAATTCCCCCAACCACCGGAAACCCTCTTTGGGGGAAAAAGAGGGTCAGGACGGTGGGAACATCTGAACACAAACCAAACCTTTCAACCCCTGTAAAACTTTGAAAATTTTCAAAAAACAATCGGACAAACGTCCCCCTTGAAAACCCCTGGTTGGAGGGAAGTTTCAAGCAAAATTTGGGGAAAAAATAAACGGAAAAGAGATGACCGGACAAACCCCCAGGATGTGGGTTGGACACCCAAAAAACAATTGCAGTGGCAAGGGGGGAACGTGGAATGTTTGGCAAACCGGGAAGGGGGGTGTGGTTTGGGGGGGAACCAAAAAAGCCCACCCAATGAAAGGAAACCCAAAAAAGAGCACATTTGTTGGTTCCAGGGCCAATGGAGAAACAAAAAAATTCTGTTTTTTGGCCCAACGAACAGGACTGGGGCTTTGAGAAATTTGGGGGTGGGGGGGGTTGTTGTAGGGGGAAAACGCCACACCAGGAGAAAAAAGGGGGGGCCAGAAACCAACCCGGGGGGTTTTACCCCCAAGCATGGCAAAAGACCGCAAAAAAAGAGAAAAAAAGGGGGACCACGTCAATGTCTCTAAACAACTGGGGAAAAAAATAGGAAAAAAAAATATTGGAAAAAAAGGCGCTACAACGGAAAAACCACCCCTTCAGGGAAATGGTGTGAAAAAGGGGGGGGGAATGCCCGACCACCCCCTCCCGGGGGGAAAGAGGGGGGGATTCATAGTGGGTGGGGCCCAAAAGAAAAACCTCCCAGGGGGACTACAAATTTACGAAACCCACAAAATGGGGGGGAAAAAAAGGATGAGTAAAAGAAGAAAAACGGGGGAATGGGTATTTAAACAAAAAAAAGTTTTGTGTGCATTGAGAAAAGCCACAAAAAACAGTTTGTGGGCAAGGGGGAAAGAAAACAGGGGGGGCCACCCGTAGTTTTGGAAGAAGAAATAGCATCCCCAATCAACTTGTGCCACAGAACCCACAATGTGAAGAAAAAGGAAGACCCCCAACCCCTCCCTTTTTTGGGGGAAACCCTGGAAAAAAAAACCGATCCCCCATGGTGAACACCTTGGACCAAGAACAAAAGAAAAAGAAAACGGACAAAAGAGAAGGTGGGGTATCATTGAAGGGGTGCACAAGACCGAAAAAGATTCAAAACACCTTAAGGATGTTCAAAGAAAAAGTTTGTGTATGGGAATCAGAAAACAGGGACCAAAAAAATTAGACCGTGGGTAGGGGTAAAGAGGAGAAAACACCATCCCCCCACAGAAAAAGGGGGCCAAAAAGTTGGGTGAAATACATTTGTGGGGGAGTCAATACGGACCAACAAAAAGAAACACCTTCATGGAAAGAAAAAAAAAGGAGGTCCACAATGAGTTACGCCCAAATTGTGGGGGGAGGGGTGTCACAAGATCACGGAAGGGGGACATAAAATAATAAGGTCTTTGCAAACGATGTCACAAAAAAAAAAAAAATGGCAACCACCCCCCCCCAAGCAAAACAACAAAAAAAAGAAGGGCAAAAAAAAAGGTCACCACGGGCCGGGTACAGGGTAAACCAATTGGAGGGGGATCACACCCAATAACACCCAATACTTGGGGGAGAATTTTGTGAAAAAAAAATCGGGGACGGGGAAAACCACTTGGGTGAAGGGGCCGTTTCAGGGGTTCACCAGGGAAAAAAAAAAGAAAAAAAAAAAATAAAGACCGGGTGGGTTGGGGGAGGGGGCGGGTTGGTGTCCGGTTCCTAAAGGATCAAGAGTGATGGGGGGAAAAAATAGTGGCCGCAAACACAAAAGGAACCCACCGCGTCCCGAAAAAAAAAAGGGAGATGATTCAAAAAAAACCATCGGACAAAGGGTTCACCCGCAACCCGGATGGGGGTGTTTCCCCCCCACACCAAATCGCCGCCCACCCAACAAAAACCAGGGCCCAGACCGCACGAACCCGCCGACACCATCAGCCGGGCCCCCTGGGCCTCTGGGCAGTGCACCTGGAGGAAAAAGGTTGTCCTCCACCAAAAGTGGGTGTTGGATTTGAAAAAAACAGGGGGAAGGGGGGGGGGGCAAAAAGGGGTGGGATAGGGCCAAGGGAAAGAGGGGGGAAGGGGGGGGTCACCCCAACCGGGGGGACAATGCCACAACCCAAAGTTCTTGGCCCAACCTGGAGGCACGGAAGGGAACGGGTTTTCCCTAAGGAAACCCAAAACCCCCCATTGTTAGGCCACAGACGGTTCCCGAAAACGCCCCGGGGAGGGGGCAAGACGCAAAAATATTCAGAAAACGAGGAAGTGGGGCTGTCTGGGTCAACCCCCAAATAACCAGTCCAAAGTTTTTTCAAAGGTTTGGAAAAATCCCACCCCCAAGCGGGGGGGTTTGTTCCACGGGGCGGTGAATGTGTGAAACCATGTAAAAAAGACCAAACCCCCTAAAAAACAACCCCCCCCCCTGGAGGAAACGGCCAGGGGGTTTAACAATCCAAAGGTTTTGAAAAGTTAAAAGACATCAACCGTAACCCCAGGGGGGAGAACCATAGGGGGCGAAACACAAGACAACAAAAACATCAACTTCCACCAAAGTCAGGGGGAAGCCGAACCACCAAAATTAAAACCTTACACCAACCGCCATCCGTCCAACCAACCGGGGGGAATCTGGACCAGAAAAAAGGCCCGGGTTAGGGACCGGGAATTGGGGAAGGGGCAATAACACGGGGCCCCCCCACCACAAGAAAAAACGGGGGTGTCCAAAAAGATGAATCTTAACTAAGGTGGGACTAAAAAAAAAAGGTCTGGGGGACCGCCAGAGGGGTTGAAACCCGAATCATGGAAACCAGGTCCATAAAAAAAAAGAGTCAAGTTGTGAAAGACACAAGCTGAATACAAAAAAAAAAAAACAAGTTAATTTGAACACCGAAATAAGGAAGACGGGACAAGGGGATCAGGACTTTGCCTCCGGGAGAAACATCCCAAACGGTTAAAATCCCAAGGCACGGAATTGCCGTCCAACAAAAAAAAAGGGTTTGGTTTTGACCCCCAAAGGGCATGAAAAAAAAACAGGTCCACACCCCAGGGGTTGCTTGGATTAACGGTATGATTACACTTCCACAAAAAGGGCGGAAGGGTTTGCTGGGGGTCGAGCGTGAGGTGCTCGGGGGGCTCCGCGCAGGGAACGAGGGCGGGGTGGGTTGAAAAGAAAGAGGGGGGGGGGCCCTTTGCACACCAAAAAAAAAGAGCCCCCCTTGTTTGGCCAGAACCCCCCTTAAACCCCTTAAGTTGAAGGAAAGGAATAAAGGGGTTAAAAAACAAACCAAAAGGGTTTTTCAAAAAAATATATCCGCGGGGAAAAAGGGCAAAACTCAAAGGTGGGGCCCCGGAAAGCCGGGGAACGCCCAGTTTTTTTTGTGCCCACAAAGAAGGCCAACGGGGGGTTTTTAAAAGTGTTTGACCCACTGACGGGGATTTTTTTGGAGGGGAAAAAGTAATAACATTAGTCGACCAAAAACACCACAAAAGAAGGGGAAGGGGAAAAGAAGCAAGAGAGATACCCCAAATTTAACAAACCCGCCATTCAAGGAAAGGGGCCCCACACCAAACCGCAACCCCATGTTGGGGGGGGAAAAAAAACTTGCGTTTTTTCCCAAAAAAGAATAACGGGGGGAAGGGAAACTTGTGCCTAAAATTTAAGAAAAAAAACAGAATCAAAATATGGTTTTTTGGAAACCGCACTTTTTTAAACAACAAAATCTTTATTTCGGAAAACCTGCGGGGAAAAAGAACAAGAGGGTTCTATGGGTTGGAACCGGGGCAAGATAGGTTTGTCAAATCCCATGTATAAAAACAGGGCCCCCCAAAAGAACCTGCACACACACAAAACCCCATTGACAAAAATCCTGGGGTAGAATATTAACGAGAGCAACGACAAACCAGGACCCCCCCCAGTTTTGTGGGGTGTCAGACATAACTTGGACCCGAGACAAAACGGAAAAACCCCCCACAAAAGATGTGGGTTGGGGGGGGTTAAAAAGAAGCGAGAGAGGGGGCCAGGAAACGGGTTAGAACGGGGCGCGCCCCACAGCAGAAGGATGGTCTGGGGTAATTTCAGAACCCATAGTTGGAGGGATTTGGTTTCCCCCGGTAGATGAAAAAGACCGCTTTGGTCACCCGGGAGATGGTTTGCAGAGAAAAAAAGTCCGGGCCCCGTCTGCCAAAAAACTTTGGGTAGAGAAAACCGGGGGAATGGTGCCCCCCCCAACGCCTGGAACACAAATGTCCAGGGTTAAGGTCCCATTGCGAAAAACGGAAAAAAAATTAAAACCCACCCCCTTTTAGAAACAGGACGAGGCCCGGGCCCACGGGGAAAAGCGTCCGCGAAGCAAAAAAGGGGCGAAATTAGGAAGCACGAAAAACCCCAACCCACAAGCCTCAGGAACCCTTACAAACTGAAAAGGCACCCGGTAAAACAAGGTGTGGAAAAAGGGGGGGACCCCGGCCCACAAAGTGTAACAACCCGGAACGCCAAGGGTGGTCGAGAAAGAGCGGGTGTGTGTGGCCAACCAATTGGTGTGTGGGTGGTTTGGGGGGGGTGAAAACCTAGGGCAAAACCCAAAAAAAAAAATTTTGGGGGGGATGGAAATGACAGTTTGCGTGTGGGGCGAAAGTTGGGGACCAAAATTTGGGGGGGGTTGGGGGGTGTCAGAACCAACAGGCCCGTGGAAAATGGAAGAAAAACGGAAGGGGTTGTAACAGGGAACAAAATGGGGAAACATTGCCTGGAGTGAAGTGGGGTTGAAAAAAGGGAGGGGTCGCGCCAACCAAATTCCAGGTTCCCAACAGGTGGAAAAAAGAGGTGTAAAAAATGGCACGCCCCAGACCCACCGACGCACCCCGGGTGCAGACACCAAACAGTGGTGCACCACGAAAAAAAACCACAGCGGCAAGTTGAGGGCCACTGAAAAAAACAAAACAAAAAACCAAATTGGAAACAAAAAACAAGAATCGAGAAAAAAAGGGGCCTCAAAACGGAAGGTGGACACTGGGTTTCAAAGAAGAAAAAAACCGCCAATCGTGGTTTCCCACCAGTAGAGGGGTTGGAAAACAGGAGGAAATCCTAAGTGCCAAAAACCTAGTAGGATAGGCGACACCACGGCAGAAAAAACCCCCCAACAGGGTTTGGGAAAAAACCCCATGGGGAGTACAAGGTGAAAAAGTTTTTTTGGGTTGAACCCACGCAAACCCAACTAAAAAAAAAAATGTCCCAAAAAAAAACCAAAGCATAAACAAGGGTGCGGGAAGGGGAAAGCGAAAGGGAAACAAGTAGTGCCCCGCAAAAAGGTTGACCCAAAGTGGGGGAAAAGAAAAAAATCATTTTCTGGCCCCCGGGGTGCAGGGGTGAACAAAAAGTCAGTACACAAAATCCATAAGAAAGGTGAGGGAGAAAACCGGGCAACGAAAAAGGACCTCACAAAAAATTGGTGTGGGTTTGATGGGGGGGAGGGGGAGGTAACGGAAAAAACAAAAAAAAAAACAAACAAAAAAAAAAAACACCACACCTGGCGTCCTCCCCCCCCCCCCGTCATTAAACCAACAAATGAACGACACAGGAACCAAAAACAAAGTCCCCAAAAATTTGGCAAACGCCGAAATTGGGAAAGATACAAAGTACCACCCCCGCGGGAGGAAAGACAAAGGGTGCTGGGGTGGGGGCCCAAAACCAAGGCAAAACCGCACCCGCAACCGAAAAGGTGGCAAGGGGGTCATCGAAAAATGGGTTTGGCCCGGCAAAGTGTGGGACCTGTCATTAAACAAAAAAGGGGGGAAGGCGGTGGTCCATCAAGGTAAGGGGGAAACTCCAAAAAAACCCCCGTGTAAAAAAAATTCGGGGGTCTTTGGCAAAGGAAAAAAATTGAAGAAAAAATAATTGGGAAAACATGGGTGTTTGAGAGACCAAAAACCCCCAAAACCCGTGGTACCCCTGAAATGACACAAGTGGTATAAAGGGAAATGGGCCGGGAAAACAGGAACAACTTCGCCACAAAAAGCCCGCTTAAGTGACACGGGGAACGTTTGGGGTGGGTAGGAAGAGAAGCAAAATCAATGTGAGGGAACGTTGGGTTTTTTGGGGTTGGGAGAAGAACCGAAAAACCAACCAATGGGAAAAGCCCCAAGCAAAAATGGGAGCTAAAGGGCCCAGAAGACAGCAAGGGGCATGGCCAAAGGGTGTGGGGGGTACCACGACTGGGACGCCCGTCGTTAAAAAATGAATTTTCCCAGGCCGGAAGCCGAAGCATAATCACGTGTGTGGAAAAAAAGACACCCCCCATAAGCCCCAGTTTCTGCCGGAACTGACCAAACAGGTTGGTGGGGGGGGGGAGGCTTTTGCCACCGTTGGGCCAGGTGTGCCCCTCAGGCAACAAGGGGTGAAGAACGGAAAAACCCCCACCACCGGGAAAGTTCCCCAAATGGCAAAAGTGCGGTTTGGGGTGGGGAAGGAGGTCCAGGACCCAAGTGGGGCCCTTGTCCCCGCGGGGACCCCCAAACAAAGAGAGGGTGAAAATAAAATGGTAAGACCAGAGGTCCCACCAACGGAGTCCGGTAAAAGAACCGTGGAGAGCCAATCCGGAAAGTTCAAACGAAAAAAAAAAAGTTAAGAGCCAAACAGCAAACCCTAAAATGAGACCAAGCCCAAAGGAAGGGAAACTGGGTCTCCGGGTACCCACGGGACTAATTAAGGGGGGCCAAAGACAAGGTGTTCGGGGAGGGTCCCCCCAAACAGGTGGGGAGAAAAAAGGAAGCCATTGGACCACCCCCACCCCCCAAAGTGGGCGTGAACCCACATAGTTTAAAAATTTCAGTTGAAAAATAGCCTGGGATCGGGGAAAAAAAATTAACAACAAACATGGGGGAGAAAAACATGGAAAAAGGGTACACAGAAAAACAAAAAAGAAATGATTTGTTTTTCGAACAACACCAACCCCAACCTGGTAGAGAAAACAAAAAATACCACATGCAAAACCGAACCACCGAAAACCGCCTTAGAACCCCTGGTCACTGGGGGTTTTTTTTTTTGTGGTCCAGGTGGTTAAACCTCGTTGTGGGGTGGGGAAAAAGCAAACCACTCCAAGAAGAAAGGCAAAAACCCACCCGGACCAAACGGGCCGGGTGGGGAAGGGTATGTGGGGAAAAGGTTTTTCCCCCCCCCAAATGGGAAAAAAGGGGAAAGGACCAAAACGGTTTTGGGTGTTTTTTTCCGGCCAATGGGCCCCGAAACCCCACATCCTAAATCTTGGGGAAAGGGGGCACCCTGTAAAAATCGGGGACAAACGACCAAATCACGGACCCCTGAAAATTCCAACGGCTCCGTACACCCAGGAAAAATGACACTTCCCCCAAAAAAACAAATGGGGAGGATGGCGAAAAAAAAAGGAGCCCGAAGAGATGGTATCACCTTGTGAGGGAAAACAGCAAGGGTATTATCACAGGAAAGGGTCCAAAAAAAAGAAAAGAACACTAACCAATTTGAGGGACAGTACTACCCCCCCAGGCCATTGCAAAAAGAAGGCCAAAGGGGGTGGGGGCCCACAAAACCTAACTACGACCCCAAAGGGTGCCGGTTGGGAACACAAAGGGGCCCCTCGACCCCCAACCACACGATTTTCAAAAGCACCCGGGAAAAAAAAAAAACAAGGAATCCCGGAAAAAAAGGGGACAAAAAAAACGGGGGAAAAAGCCAGAAAAAAAAAGGTTCAAAGGCGCAGGGGGGCAAATGGGGGCTTGACTGGGTTGAGACCCCAAAAAAAAAAAAAGAAACCCCAAAAAAAAACGGCCCAAAAAAAACAAAGGGCCACAAAGGTGCACTCGCCAAATCGAGAAAACGAAAAACAGCCGAAACAAGGGGGGGGAACATAAACCCCATACAGAAAGGGCCCCTTTGGTGGCAAGGTTCTACACCCCCCCATGTGGACTGAAAAAATTTGGGAGTGAAGTTTGACGACCAACCGAACTTGGCGAAATAAATAAAACATTTTTTGAACGGAACGAGGGGGGGGGTGAAAAAGGGAAAATGCGTGGGCCCCACACCAATTAAAAAACTAACAGGAGGGAAAAAAAGGCCAAAAAAAAAACCACAAAAACAAAAAAAAGAAAAAAATAACGGGGAACCATGGAATCACGAGGGGGGGGGGCCCGCCCGTTGCCCGGGGACCCCTCCAAATGAAGGTGCAAAACACACAAAAAGAGACAGAAAAAAGCCCCCCTGGCGACAAGGGAACCAAAGGAAAGCTTTAGCTGATTTTGAAAACAAAACAAAATAGGAAGAAGAAAAGAAAATGAAAGGAAAAAAAAGAATGGCCCGGTAGCCCCCCCCAAGATTCCAGAGAAATCCAGTGGTGGAGGACAAAACCGTTATTTTTTTCAGAAGGGCAAAAAACAAAAAGCAACCTAAAAAAATGTTTTAAACTGGGTTAGACCGGGTTGGGACTGTGGGGGGGGTGGGTTTTTGGGGGGGGAAAGCCCTTCAAAAAAAGGGAACCGCAAACAAGGGACAAGGTTAAAAAAACCCACCGGAGGAATGTGGAAAAAAAAGTCCTAATAAAAATGCAAAAAGAGAAAAAATCGGTAGGAAGAAATTGAAAAGGGAAACAGGGGTAGGGGGGAAAAGGCACACCTTTTGCACACCACTGTTGGGGGGTCGGGGTGGTGGGCCAAAACGAGGGGTAAATCCACTGTGGAACCGGTGGGTGGGCGGGGGTGGGGGAAAGGAGGGGGGTTGGTTTGGAAAAAGGCAACAAAAGGTGTTGGAAAACTTTGAACGTAGAAAAAGGGCCTGGAAGGTGGTCGGAGTGGGGGTTTTGGCACAAAATCCGAAAAAGAGGGTGGGTTGCAATGAACCCCAGAAAAAAAAAACGGCAAAGGGTCCGGCAAAGGCCACCAAACTCACAAAAAAAACAACAAGAATAGCACATGGGGAAGGCCATGGTGGTAAACAGGTAAGTCCAAGAAGTGCCCATAAAGATGAAAAGGGTGTTTGGGCAAACAAAACCCTCAAAGGACCATAGCCCCATTTCGGAAATTGGGCCGAAACCACCACGAAAAGAACACGCTCCAAGAGCACCAGGCCCCCCTAATGTAAATCTTGTTCCCAGGAAGCGGGAGGAAAAAATTGACAGTGGGAGGGAAAGGGGGGAACACCGCCCCCTCCCGGGGTTGTGTCACCAAAAATACGGGGGAAAAACCCCCAGGACAGAATGTTGGTGGTGGGCTGCGGAGGGCCAACGAAAGGGAAAGAACAGCCCTTCTAAAAGGTGGACAGGGCCCACAAATCATAACGAAAAGAAAGGTGAACCCCCCGGAGGTGGAAGGACGATGGTTTTAAAATGGAAACTTGGAAAAAAAAGGGGTGTATCCGGGGCCTGGTGCGGGGGTGGCAAGGGGTCCCAATGTCGCTTTTGTTTCTTGGGAAAACGGGGAAGAAGGGGGGGGGGGCCAACCAACAATCCAACCCCCAATCAAAAAAACTGAACGTAAAAACGATTTTCCAAAAGGTGAAAAAGTGAAAAGGTAACAAAGTTGCAGTAAAACAGGGCACACAGATATGCAGGAAAAATAAAAAAAAAATTGGGGGTTGTAGCTAAAAAAGGCCAAAGAAATCCCTTGTACCAGAAACAAACCCCAGGGGGTAAACAGACTTCCCGGGGAACCCTTTCACAATAATGGGTGGGAAGAAAGAAAAAAAAAAAAAAGTGTCCCAGCTATTCGCCCGGGAAAGTGAGATAGGAAAATGTCGAGGTAAAAAATATCCGGAACAGGGAAAAGGGAGGTGCACAGTTTCAGAAGA
>Ga0179593_1390309_pt1 | contig 14779 bp, 20 predicted proteins | sample CZODoug2_1_08_16_FD_185931 | JGI IMG/M metagenome (GOLD analysis project Ga0179593, IMG submission 185931) | Vadose zone soil fungal communities from Angelo Coast Range Reserve, California, USA - CZODoug2_1_08_16fungal (PacBio error correction) | ecosystem: Environmental > Terrestrial > Soil >...
GCCTTGCCTAATGATCAAGCAGCGCGGGACCCATTATCAACTCTTACCGACCCCGGGCAAACCATCCTCCTAGTGCGCAGAGTGTGAAAGAAAAGTTTCCTATGTCCCGATCCAACATGGCCGGATTCTCTCGAGGGTAGAAATCGGAATCGAACGACGCTATTCTGGAACGGCCAAATCTGGAGGCAAAAATCCAAAAAGTCACCGTATAAAGAAAAAAGAGCCTCATGCCGATGTGGGGGAAAGAAAATCCATAGCCCAGTATTGGTTGCCCGTTGCACAAGAAGGGCAAAAAGGTCGTACCGTTGGAAAAAGCAGGGAAAGGAGGTTATACAAACTCCAGCCGCAGCATGATTTAAGAATTCCCAAAAGCCGCATTTTTTCAGTGGAAAATCCTCTGTAAATCCTGTGTGATAAGTAAAATGGGGGATGGCTTCCTCTACCGTCCAACCAGAAGAGCAGAAATAAGTCTGAGCGAACACCGGGCCAGACCGATAGTCGTCCCGACACGGATCAAGTACCGGGCGCGGCCGCCTGCGGGGGTTGACTACGTGGGAAGGCCGGAATAAAGAGCCCCGTTGCGTTCCGTTGTGCCGACCAAGGGGGATGACAGTGGTCAAGGGGGGTTGGGCGCATCAAGAGGTAACCCCGAGGGGGACCATTGATCGGCTAGCGTACTTCCCAGGTGAAAGAAAATCGAGGGCGTTACGGTCCCTTTCTATTACCAAAGGAAAGGATAGGCAAGACCGGAAAAGGCACGGCTACGCGAAGGGGGGCGGTAAAAGTTCCAAAGTGTAAGGCGTTGCTGACTGAAAAAAAAAGTTATAGAAGAGGTCAGACGGAGTGAAACCACGTACCTATCCGATGTTACGGGTAAAAAGAAAAGAGCCGCAATCAGCATCAGACCGTTCGGGGAGATTCCAGTTATTTAGTAAACTTGGATGTGAGAGGTGTACGTATCCCCGGACCGGGGGAGGGCCATACAAGGCAGACCAACGTGCACGTTCTGGGGCTTTGAAATCTTAAAAAAAAAAAAAAAGGAACGCCTTGCGGAATGAACAGGCGCGACCAGTCCAGCGTAGATCAAAAGAAAACCGGGTCAGGTGCCTCAACCCGCCTGGTGGAGCCTAGAACACGGTAAAGTGTGATCAAAAGGGGGGACTTCGTCTCTTAAGCGGGACTCATCGAAACCGTAGTTTGGGTATGTGAGCCGGAATGGTGGCAATCACGGATGCCAATGGTTTTCTCAAAGGAATCCGGGTGCTGCGGACTTTCATGGGAAACGGTTCTATGGGGGCAAACCAACCTGAGGGGAAGACATCCGTCGCTGAAAAGGAAAGAGTCGCGAACCTCAAAGCAGTCAGTCCTACGAAAAGGGGGTCTGAGGGGGGGGGGGGGGGGGGGGGGGGGGGGGACTGGGAAAGGGAAAGGCTGGCCCTCTTCTGTATAGTCACCCGAGAGAAAAAGAATGTGTTCAAATAGTGCACCTTAAAAAAATTTGTCACGGAGAGGTCAAAAGAGGCTTAGGGTACATCTCAGGCATGGGGTAAACCAGACAACTGCCGCCTCAGACATGAGCCTAAGGGGGGGGGAGAAATGGAAGTTAGACTGGGGGACGCGGAGAGTCTGAAGAAAGGTGTACCAAGAAAGATTTTTTCAGCCCAATCAAGGGGGGGGCGACACTTGGAAAAAAAGATTGCTCAAAAAAAATCTGAGACAAAGGCAGATTCACAGAAAGGGTAGAAACATGGGTCTTCGGGAATACAAGGGGTAGGGGCGACTCACCCATGAGTGCAGATGAGAGTCAGGAGGGGGCTAAAAAAAAAAAAAAAGAGACGGCGCATGATTAAAGGGAAAACTCAGTGGGGGGATAAACCCTCAAAGTCAAACTAGGGTACGTGGAGCGGGGGGGTCCCCTCATATAGGGGTACCGAACGCGAGTGATAGGGTCACCAGTTGCCCATTTAGGAAAGCAATCGCCACAGAAAAGGGAAAAGACATTCTGTAAAGACAGCGGCGAGGCAAAATGAAGTACTGGGCTGGAGTAATGTGGCGTAGTCCCGCGCTAACGAGGCTCGTCCAAAACGTAGAAAAAAGAAGCTTTACCATCCAAATGACCGATCACCGCAATAGAAAGCTTCCCAGGAAACTAAAACCACAGGGGAAAACAATCGATTCTATAACCCAATGGATAGCGAAACTTCGCTCACCACTTGTGAGCCAAGAATGCCCTACCGACGCCCGGACGAAGAAAAATCAGGACTGGGGGAAGGCACATGAGGGATTGTCGCAAGTCAACCAATGTCAACATACTATTTCAAATGCGGACACGGAGTATACTTGGACCTAATGAAAACGAGGGGAATGTTAAAAAAAGGGCGTTGCGGGAAGACAAAAACGGATAACGGTGGGACAAGGGGGAAGAAAAAGTTCTGTTGTCAAAAAAGAGGCAGGAGAGGCCGCGCCCTTGCCTTTCAGGAGAAGCACCGGACGATTCAGGTTGGCCACCTAAAGAAAGGGACTGTACGAGGAAAGAACAACTAGCTGCTTATGGGACCCTGAGGGGCGGCGGCACTCAGCTAAAAAGAATGCCCCTTTCGATTGTTTGAAAAAGGGGGGGGTTGGGTCTGACCCAAGGGGTGGAGGGGTGTGTGGAGAAAGGGGAAAAAAACGGATCAGGAAGTGGCGAAACTGCTCGGCCACTGCAACCTTAGGAAGCCTTCCCGGGGGGTCAAGGGCCTTATCCTATGGAAATCCCTGATAGAAAAAAATATCAACGAGCTGAGCCGAGCGGAGGGGGTGCGTCAAAAAAGGGGGGATTGCGCCCGTGATCCTGGGGAACGATGTGTTGAAAAGAGAAGGGAAACCCCATCCAGTTGGAGAAAATTGACGTCAAACTTTCCACAAATGGGGACTCTGTGGTTTGCGACTGTACATGGGGAGCATCGGAGAATAGGGAAAGATAGATGCACAAACTTTTTGAATCCATCAGGTGGGGGATAGTAGTTCAAAAAAAAAGACAAGAAGGGAATAGATCAATACCATAAGAGATCGCGTCAAAGGGGGAAGTTGTCGGTCGTCACAGGGGATCACAAAGGGATTGGCGACGGTCAAGGAAAAAGAGGCAAGAAAATGTCACGATAGTCACATACTCCAATCAGAGCCCGCGACTCCTCAGGGAATAGCTCAGAATAGAAAGGGAAAAACGGACGCTCACATGCCTTCAGCAAAGGATGGGCAAAGCAGAGACTCAGAGAAAACATTGCAAGACATCAATGCGGGCATTTCGTAAGAAAAGAAAAAAACAAAAAAAACAGATATCGTGATGCCAGCATTGCTACTAAAGGGAACCAAGAAGCCCGAGAACTCTGCTACCGAAACATTTTAAGCCCTTGACCCCTACTTTATAGAGGAAGGGGTAAATGAGAAGGCGAGCTCTTGAAGAGTTGGGAACAAAGAGGTGCGGAAGTTTACTCGGGCACTTCCGAGGCGAGCGGAGCAGATCAGGCGCCAATCCAGTTTAGCAAAAACGTTGGTGGAAAAGCCGTTCTAGAAAGAGGGGGAGTCGAGTGATGGATGGGAAGGAAGGTGGCTCAAGCACTGGTCGTTTGGGGGACCGAAGCGAATAAAAAGGAGGGAAATTTCGTCGTGCATAGAATCGTTAACGCGAACTCTGGACGCACTTAAGTGAAAACCTCCTGGGGTTTTTGGTGAGCAAAAAAAAAAGGTAAAAACCTGACAGTCTTTCCATCACCTCAAGACCGATCCACTTTAAGGAAAGAAAAGTCCTCTCAACATCCGTTGAAGGATCATCGAGCAACGATACGACAACAAAAGAGAGGGACCCGCTGAGTTTGGATGACGGGTGCAAAGAGGAAGTGGACACCGGGGAGAAGGAAAAGGGACAAGGGAACTGCAGAAGGGGAAGGGGGAGAATGGGACGATTCATTAACGCGATGAAAAAAAACTCTTAACATTCTGAAAAAAACCGCCACCCCCCAGGCGAGGGAAAGGTCAAACGAAAAGAAGAGGCTGGCATTGGTTGAAGAGATTGGCAAGGCCTGAAACAATAAGAAGAAGAGAGCTATCGAGCTTGTACGGAAAAAAGAAAGGGGAGAAGGGTCTCAGGTGGAAAGGAAAGAAACCGCCAAAATAGTCAGAAAAAACGTCCGGCGCGGAATACTCCGGGGATATGGAAACACGAAAGGAAATAGGGTTTCGGCAAAATCAGTTGAAAAGGGTGGGACTCGAAGGTCAGCCCGACAAGACAATGTTGGAAAACGTTTTCGCAAAAAAGCAACATAGACACGATCCGAGGCGAGAAGGAAAAAAAACGTCTGGGTTGAATCTGGATGCGACAATAAAAGACGCGGCCCAATAAGGGCGGAAAAACTCTGGCGGGTAGGAGGGGTAGCTGAATGAGGGGAAGACGAAAGAAAACCGCCCGTCGCTAGCCATGGCGAAGAAAAGCTCGAACCGAGGGAATAGAGGGATGGGGGCCGTTGGGAGTTCCTGGAGGGAAAGCGACCGGTAAGGGACGTTCATGTGGGGTTGAAAAAAAAAGGCGCGAGGAGGACTATCAGGAAGAGAAAAAGTAACTGCTGGGGAGGATCCTGCGTGTTTAAGATCTGGACAGGGAAAATCGAGTGCTGACGACCTGTAAAAGAGAAGGGGGGGCAACCTTTTCACGTTCGAGATGTAACAAAGATGCTGGTCACCAAGACCAGACTAAAAGGAGGGGGAGGGTTTCCAAGGGGAGAAAGGAGGGCGCTGGAAGAATGCGAACAGTAGCGCTAGGGAGAAACGAGAAAAATCGAACTTGCACAATGGGGGAAGCATCAGATCTCTCATGCGGGATCCTGCAAGGGAGCATAGTTCACCGGTCATGAAAGTAAAAGGGTCTGAATTTGAGACAGAATAAAAGAAACGTGGTTGGGGGGGATACTGGAGGGGGGAAGGGGTTCTCAAAATAGGGGGACTGAAAACAAGCTGGATTTGACAAACTGACTGAAGACTCGAGCCGCTTCAAAGGGGATAAGGAAGATCAACACCCAGAACATTCAATCATGTTGCTGAACAAGAGGCTTACCCCCGGGGGACTAAGAGAGATTGTAAACCTAAGGAAGCTGACTTAGTCCTTGAAAAAGAAGGTGGAAAATGAAACAGCGGTTCACCGGGAGAGAATACAAATGGGCTCATCCGGCAAGGAATGCAAAGCAAGAATTATGACTACCGCTTTTGAAGGAAGTCTGACCAGACGGGAAGGATGTTGGTCAGTGGGAAATAAACGGGGGTGAAACAGAGAAGTAAGAAACGGACCGAAAGAAAAAAAACAGGGGAAGGGGGGGATTCTCAAGACCTCTTTTAATCCTGGTCAACAGCAAGTTGGGTTCATAGGAGAGAAAAACTACCTCCGCTTAGCCAGAATCATCAGGGAAAGGAAAAAGAACCAAACAAGGGGTCATCGGCGAACACAGATCCTCTTTACTGGAACAGGAACAGGGAGGGGGAAGACTCCGATTTAATGATGGGGGGGGGGAAAAAAAAAATCAAATAGGATGTGGGGAAGAGGGCAATCAAACCATCAAAAGGGGTCTGATTGGAAGAGTACACAGTGTCAAGGGTCGGAGATTCAAGTTCAAAGAAAAAAAAGGCCAGGTACGCAAAATGTCCTTCGGTTAGGAGGGGGAAAACGTTTAGTAGAAAATAAGCTCTTGGAAGGGGCTGAATAAGAGGAGAGTTGACTAAAAAAAACTGCGTAAAAAGTCCTTACCGGGGGGGACTTGGAAAAATCCCGGCTATACCGGGGAAGAGATCCGGGAAAAAAAGATCATTCGAATAGGTAATGGAATGGGGGGGATTAAAGGGAGGAAAAGGAACGAACAAAAAGATCACCTCAGACGTTAGAACAAGGAGAACATCCAAGGAGGGAAACTAACGGTTCAAGGGGTGAGCTGAGAAGACAATCGAAAAAAAACCAAAACCTGTGGGGACTCCATGGGGCGAACACACAAAGCACGGGGTATCGTCACGTTAAACGGAAGCAAAATTAACAGCCATAGGGCCAGGCCGTAATGGAAAGAAGTGGCACGAAAAATACCGAAGAGGTGAGCTGCGATAAGTTCGCTCAGAAGTCGGGAAGGCGTTTTGTTTGGGGGCGAATGACGACTACCATGTGACGATAATTCAAGGAATCAGTTGCCGGGAGAAAAAAAGGGAAAAAAAACGGCTTGGGTCCCTATTCTTAATCGGACGCCGGGGGACTGGACCCAGAAGAGACAAGGCTTTGTGCCAAAACGAAGAAAAGGGGTTTTGCACCAAAGAAAGCCTGGCTCTGTCAGTCTGGGTCCCGCAACATAGGAAGAGGGTAGGGCATATAATATGTTGAAGGAAAAGGTGCAGGAACAGAGACTGCCGTCGTAATAAGGGAGGTCGAGGTAATAGCGGAAAAAGAAGGCATTCGCAACCACGGGGGGGGGAACATAGGAAAAGTCAGTGTTAACCCGAGAAAGAGGGAAGGGGCGGGAAAAAACTGCATTTGAATCGGTATCACTTATCATGGGGAAAAGAGAGATATTTGGACAAGGCAAAGAGAAACACACAGGGGTAGCGGGAAAAGGAAGAGAGGCTTGCCGAATTTCAGCTCGGAACAGGAGCCTCCATTGTACCGATGAAGAAAAGGGGGCAAGCAGAAGTCTGACCGAGTTCTCATGAGTGAAAGAAAGGAAAGTCCACTCTAAAGAAGAGTGGTATGCGCTTAAGGAAATCCCGTTCGACGAGATTAAAAAGAAGACGCACCCTAAAGTCGACGAAAGGAATCTGGGAGGCAAAACACCACTTCCAACATTATTCTCATGCAAACGAGGAAAAGAGGTGTGAGGAATGCCCGAGCCCAGTGGGAGGGCAAGGAAAAAAATGTCTCTTCGTCCTTGGAACCTTGTCAGGAGCGGGGAGCATACTCCCGCAGCAGCAGGAAAGGAGGGAAAGGGTACAGAAAGGGGGGCGGCTCAACTGTTTCAAAAATTCAAAAGAGCGGGTTGAACAGGGAAAAAAGGTCCTTCGAAAATAGCAACAAATCAAATCCCTGAAACGAAAGGAGAAAACCACGAAAGGAGAACAACTCGGGGACCTTCATGGGGGTCGGCAGAAAAGGTGACAGAACGGCACGGACGCCGGGGAGGGGGGGCTTACCTTGATTAAAAAGGACGGAATAAAAGGGAGGGTCAAACGTTTCGGAAGGAGTAGTGTTAAAATGCGGGATTGGGGGGCCTCAGAGACCATTTGAAAAAAGAGGAGGTGGAGGAAACCATGGCTTCCGCTCATTAAAACCGACTGCCGGTTACAGTGGCAAATGGCCGTGGTCAGTGCGGTCGCCCGTCGAGAAAAACCGGCCATTCGAATAGAATGAGACCGTCGCCACTAAGTAAGCTAAAGAGGTATCGCCGATGAGTACAACACAGAGGTCTTGGGGGGGGGGAATATGAGTCGTCGCGGGGGGGGGGGGGACAGCCGCATACGAGTGAATCCGTACCCGAGACTGTCTCCGTGGTAAAAAGACCAGACCCATCAAAAAGGGCAGAAATTCGGTAAGAGAAGGGGGGAAGAAGGGGGTGGCTGCGGCAAGTGGGAAGTCAAAAAGGGGGTGGATGTCAAAGTCAAATGAGACAAACGGGCACTGTCTTGGGGGAGGGCACATTTACACCCACAACTAGACGGGAGGAAAGAAAAGTGAATCGCAAGCCACGTCTGATCAAGAAGGGGAAGGGGAGAAACTCAGGTAACTGGGTAGAAAAAAACCAACATTAAAGTATTTCTCTGACGATCTCTGTACTCTTTCAGGAAGTCGGACGGCCCGTTGTGAATGGTCTGTTAAAATGGTGGAAGGAAACATAGGGGGGGGGAACAGGAAACAGGAGAAGAGTTTTGTGGTGTTCTGGGGGAGAGGAAATTTTGACCGGGAAAGCTGGGGGACACCCAAAGCCAGAGGTCCCCGCAAAATCCGGGCCAGGGAGCAGAAAACTTACTTCGATTCAAACGAGAGGGAAAAATAAGTATTAGGTCGGGAAAGTGGGGAGGGAGGGATACCACATTTAGGTAGCCCCCGACAAGTACTAACCATGTGTTAAATGCCCTAACTTGGAAGGGAGGAAAAGGAGGGGTAGTTTTACCAACTCTCTTAAAGAGAAAAAAAACACGGGTGTAAACGGGAAAAGGTTGAAAGCAACAATAGTCCTGGGGGGGAGTGGTCCTTGACTATTGCGCGTAAAAGGGATTTACCAATGGAAGGGAGGGAAAGCCAAACGAACTTTAAAAAAAACTGGGGAGAATTCAGAGCAAAACCAAAAAAACGGTCGAGGGGGGGATCAAAGAGAGCCCTGAATGGTTGGAAGGAAACGGAAACGATGGGACTTAGGGGAGAAGATAAAAGGGGGGAAAATAAGTAAAACTTCACCCTATGGCCAGGAGAGAATGTCCGCTACAAAGGCAGATTAAAGAGAAAACCGCATGTGGAAGCAAGAAAAAAGGAAAAAAACCCGAAAAAGCTTGTTTGAAGCACTATAGACAAAATGATTTCGAAAAGGGGGTGACCCCTTTCGTCAGAAAAAAATGGACCCCAAGGGAGAAGGACAAAAATCATTCAGGGCGTCCCAGCGTGCGGATTTAGGAAGGGGAGAGGGGGCACCTCAATAGATAGGAAAAAAGCATAGACTTCAGTGAACTTTCAACTAGAACCATGCAAACGAGAACAGGGGAAAATTACATCTTAACCGGAACGACGAAAACTCTGTCTAGGAAAAATAGAAAGGGCACGATGGTGACGAGGAGGGAAAAGGACCACCTTTATTAGAAGTACCATTAACTACCAGCGAACCAGAGGAGGGGGAAAGTCCGGGCGGGAACGATGATTGAGGGTGAGGCCATGAAAAGAATTCAAGAGGCACTCGGTGCAGACGGAGGACACGGGGAGGGGGGGGGCAAAGCGTTAACAACAAAAAGATGGAGAAAAGGAACACCTGGTTTGCTGGGAGACAGCACGGAGCTACAAGACCGGGGGAAGATAAAAAGAGGAAACCCATGAGTAGAGAGGGGAAGCGCTCAGGAACGAGTCAGAATTCCTAGGGAAAGGTGGGGGCAAAACCGTCGGCTTCTGTGACGGCTTCATTCCCGAGAGGGCGTCTGGACCCGCTCTTGTCGGGAAAGAGACAGAGGAAAGAAAACAATGCCACAAAGGGGAGGGATTTGTAAGGGGGGTTGACTGAAAGCCAAGGGGGGGAGGGGAATCCTTTTAAACGTCAAGGCCTACAATAATGAAGCAAACCTTCTCGGCCAAAAAGGAGGCAGCCAGAATGTCCCTTCCGGATGGTGAAGGAGAATTGAATCGTTCAAAAATCTCCATACACAAGCGGAAGAAGGGCAGGGGGGGGGGGGGATGGATAAAAGTCAAAAATCGCGATGAGCCTGTGAAAAGGAGGGTTGGGGAGATAAGGGAGGGGGAACATGCGCCTCCAGGGGTCGGGATGGGAGAAAAAAAGAACTTTCCTCAAATGGATATAAGGGGGCGGCGGCCGAAAGAGGGTTTTCTTGAAAGAGAACAAGGAGGGGAGGGGAGAAGACTAAAAAAAACAAACTTTTTGAATCCTCATGGGGGTAGAGTTTCCAAAAAAAAAAAAAAAACGACAGAGGGATAATGAGAAAAAAACAGAAAAGAAAGAGGGGAAGAAGTCAAGGCACAGGGAAAGAGGACAAAGGTGGTGATCCAAAGTGATTGGGGGGAAGAAAGACGCCGGCTCAACATCGTTGCGGTTTACCGCAGCAGAAGAAAAAAGCTCTCCAGAGAAAGAGCTCGAATAAAAGGGGGCAAGGCGCTCGACAGAGTCAAAAAAAAAAAGGTGTGGCACGCAGATTACTCTCTGCAGGGACATTTTCGACCGAAAATGCTGGCAATCGGAATCACGAAGAGGAAAACAACCTCGAGGAGGAGGAAAAGAAAAGGCCAGCATTCGGACGGAAAATGTACCAGGAAAAAGTAAGCGGCTTGGTCAAACCTCTAACGGAAGAAGGGGGCAAGAGGTCAAAGTGCTACCTTTCGATTCGAGAGGGAACGAGGGTTGAAAGTCGCTGAGGACTCTAAAAGGGCAAAGGAGGTGGAAGATGAGCTTCCGCGAGCGGACACGAAAGAGGGCGACCCGTTGGGGGGAAAAGGGGACAAAGCACCGCGGAAGGGGGGAAGGGACTGGTCTTGTGATAAAGTCCCTATGTAGGTGGAAAAAGAGGAAAATGAAAAATGATGGAAGGGGTAAAAAAGTCATCTAAGGAACCGAGGAAAGAGGGACTAAACTACTACTCAAAAAAGAGGGAAAAAAAGCAACACAAAAATCCCGGGAGAAAAGAGGGTGAACTTCCAACGGAATAAAACGGGAGCGCCTGGGAAGGAAGGAATATAAAACAAAGGAGGAATCACTAGAGAAAGAGGGGAAAGAAATAGAACGACTCGGAAAAAACTTGGGAGGGAAGGGAATCAGGAACAAACGATCGAAATATTAAAGTAATGACAAGGAAGGAGGCCATGAAACCAAAGGTTCGATTATTAACGAGAGTTAGGACTTTCCGGCTTAAACAGGTCTAGCCGGAAGTGAACAAGTGGACAACTCAAACAGGTCAATGGTTAAGATTAGATTTGCCTAAAAAAACGGAAAAGCTGACTGGAAGAGTGCAACATCGACCGTGGAGGTACAGGTGGGGGCCAACCTGAATCTCCGAGAGAAAAGAATTATACTTGGGAAGGGAATAGGAATCTCCTGAATAGACAGGTGACAACAAGACAAGAGAGGGGGGAGGAAACATCATTGAAAAACTTTTATTCGGCCTGTAGAAAACAGAGCAGACCAGGGTTTGTTTCAAAGGGAGAAATAGGCCTGCGCACTAGGGCCGAGCAAGAAATTTTGGGTTTTTGGGTGGTGTGAAGGGACGACAACACGATAGGAGAGAACCACAAAATCGGCACCAGAGGGCGATTGTATTTGGAGGGGGGAGAATCAAGTCAAGTTGGATTCTAGGACAGCACCTCGACAGGAGAAAAAGGAACATTGAGGAAAGCTCGCGCGAGTTCGGGACGAGAGGAAATGGGGAGGGGATTGTGCCTGGATAACACAGTGGGAATTCGGAAATTGGGGTTGGAAGGAGAGGCGGAAGCGCGGGGGGGGAACTACTATCCAGGAAGCCAAAGTCAAACTTCGGGGAAGAAATGATGGGACCGAGAACTTGATGTGGAAGGTTGGCACAGCCGATGAAGAAAAAGGGCAACAGTGGTCGCCCGTAACAAGTGAAGAGGGCTTTAAAAACTATCTGGCTGGGGACCCGGACGAAAACGGGGAAGAGGGGGTTGTCGTGTGATGCCAAATGAGGACGCTGGAATAATGAATCCTGAGACAGGAGTTGAGCCACAAAAATGATCTGGCTAAGGAGGGGGAAAAAAGAGTATCTACAGAACTAAAAGGGACACAGAAAACAGCAGGGGTTCCTTCAAAACTTGAAATGAATAGGGCCTTGAGAAAAAAAGTTGGTGGTGCAATCTGGAATTTGAGAAACAGTGGGAAGAAAAGCAAAGTGGCCGTAGGGGGAACCTACTTCAGACTAAACAACGGCGTCAAATGAGATTCAAGAGAAAAACAGGACAGGACATTGCTCTAAAAGCGGCGGACCAAAAGGGTTTTCTATTGAAAGTGGTAAAAAAAAACGAAGAAGGACATAAAAAAGGAAGTGGAACGTTCCAAAAAAAAAAAAAAAAAAAAAAAAAACAAAAAAAAAAAAACTTGAGGATACGAAAAAATTGGCCAACTTGAAGAGGAGAACCGAAGGCTGAGAAGCGTGGAAAAAACTCGACGTAACAAGGCGGGCAGTTACTTTGAGGGGGGGAAAGCCGTCCACTCAACGGGAAAGGGGAAAAGGAAAACCAAAAAAAAGTCTGGCGCTCAAAAACAGCTGGGACAAAACGGGGTCCAAAGTTCAAAAACGCTACAATAAAGAAAAAGAAAAAAGGAGAAATCGCGATCCGTCAGAGATCAAGCGTCCGGGAAAGGTGGTCATAGTCGAAACCCATAGCCTCGGGGCTTAACCTTAACAGGAGTTAAAAAGAAGGAGTCCTTTCGGGGAGCTATTGGAGGAAGGAAAAGGCAACAGAGTGTGTTTTCTCAAAAAAAAAAAAGCAATCAGTGAAAAGGTGTGTCATTCATGGGGGAAAAACTGTAGGGTAACAAAAAAACCAACGGGGAAAAGGGATCGTAAAAAAACTTGCAGTGCAGCAACCACGAAGAAAAGAAGGTAATCTCACCCTAAAGTCTTAAATGGGTATATTGTGCGCCGAGGAACGTGTTAATTCGACACCATGCTGAGGGGAACGGGTGGAACTCTACGGGAAAGACTACGCACTCATATCTGGTACAACACCGTTGGAAACGGGTTGACGAATCCGGATAGTCCTCAAGGGGAACTTTGGCAGGAAAGGCAGAAAAGGTCGAGATCTAGTTTAATGGGAATTAACGGCGGAGACTGTACACAACAAGAGAAGACGTAACATTTGATACTTTCAAACTGGACGCAGACGATCCAAGTGGAAAAGTTCAAGAAAGAAGCAGGGGTTTCAAAAGTTGGAAATCTGAATTAAACAAACGAAAAGAAAAAGGAAAAGAGGGGACGACACTAATCACTTTGTAGATTTCACGGAAACATTAACTAATGAATAAAGAAAAAGAGCCCGGAGCAGGCACTAAGTGCGGGCGAACAATGCAGAAGAGTAGTTCGAGGAGATAAGGGGGGAATCAGAATAAAGATTGATTGGGGGTGGTCGAAATGATAGATGAAAATTAGAAGACACCGTATCTGGGAACAAAGGATTCCTGACGTCGCTTTCCCTGGCGCAAGGAGAGAACTGACCACTGCGGGGGCGATACACCTCGACAAGAGGGGTTCCCACGTAAAAAAGTTTTGTTTGAACCAGGGAAAGAAATCCTGAGCTGTGATTCTGCCCTCCAACGCGGCATGCGAAAGTGCAAGGATCCTCATTGGGGGTTGTGAGATTTGGCCTCAATATAGAAAAGAGAAATCTTTTCAGTGGAGAAATCGAAAAACAGGCAGGGAGCAGAGCTTCCAGACGAGGTTAGAAGAGGGGAAAGGGGGGGAAAGGTCACTTGCACGCAGATCAATAAACGGAGAGTGGGATGGAACAGGTCTGGGTAGTAAAGCGGAATGGGAAAAACTGAGATAGGTCAAGAAGAGAGAGAAAAAAACCAACGGATTGAGGATAACAAAAGGAAGGTAGGAAGGAATACATATGAGAAAGGAGGAAAAAAAGAACCTCTGTAGATTCCACTGGCAAGAAAAAAAAAGCTACGGGTGCGCTTAGTTCTTTCAGAACAAAAGGGTACAAGAAGTCCCACCACATCCTTACCTGAAGACTAGCGAGCAGGGAAGGGATGAGTACCGCGAAAGGACGGACGACGGAAGTCTGTATTCAACCTGAAAAAAAAAGAAATTATGACAAAAAAATGGGAGGGAAAGACTTGCATCTCCCGGGATGAGGCCAGGGCACCCACTAAAAAACTTCGTAAAAGGGGGACGGGGGAAGGATGCGTTTTGGAGAAAAAAAAAATCAGAAAATTGATTTACATAAGGCGCAAAAGGGGAAAGACCGCGTTTCTGGGGGGGGCATCCCTGTTCAAAAAGAATTTGAATAGAAAGAAAGAGAAATGGTGGGTAAACGCAACAAGAAGAAATGACAAGATTATTAACTAAAAAAGCAGCGGGCGGGAAGAGTCGTAAGTGGGAGAAAAGAATTAGGAGGAGAGCCGCAGGCTGGGTTGCGTATTTAACCTGAACATGAATAAAACTTGAGTCGTGTCCGAAACCACTTATTAAGTTTGAGATTGGGGAGCTCGATCAAATTGGCTTAGTGGGAAAGGAAAAGTGTTATAGTCCAAAGTTCAAGACATGGGGGAAGAAGAACGGAAGTACTGCCTTCGTTCTAAGGGAGCCAGTTTGGAGGACCCGATCGATCTAATGAGAAGGTCGGCCGGCACAGGATAGGCGGGTAGAGCCGATGAGTAAAAAGGCCACAGGAAGGCGTTGCAAAGAGAGTGAGAGGGGAGGGGGGTGGAGGGCACATCAGTCGAAGGATTGGAAAAAGACCTTAAATAACTGGGAATGGGAGAATGGTACCAAGAAAAAACGCGGCAATAGAAGCCAAATCGACCGGGGAGGGGGATGACCGACGGGTCGTGGAGGGGGGAGGAGAAAAGGTTTACGATCCGACCTGAGTGGAAAATTCCAGAAAATGAGAAAAAAAGGGACGTTGGGAAAAAATCTTCAACCCACCGACTCCCTGGGACGAGAAGAAGTACGGCGAAAGACATTCTGAGAAAAAAGTTTCCGTTCGAACACCCCGCTGATCTGGGGGGGAAAAGAGGCACCAGGTGATCGAAGGAACGGAGAGATTGGCATGGCGAAAACGCAGCCGGGGAGGGAGGGGAAGGTGTTTTTGGACACATAGGCCAGCGGTTTGCGCGCCAGGAAAAGAGGGTTGGGGCGGCGTTAATTTAAGGGGGGAGAGGGTTGCAACCCAAAAAAGAGGTTCACAGCATAGAAAACAATTAAGGCGGGAGGGGAACCGGGATAATACGAATGGGCTGCATGGGGGGAAGGAAGGGCATACCTCTTGGTCTGGAATTAAAAAATCAGCGGAAACGCTTGGGTAGAGGAAAAGGAAGTTCAACTACACTCTAGG
>Ga0179593_1551670_pt1 | contig 14779 bp, 19 predicted proteins | sample CZODoug2_1_08_16_FD_185931 | JGI IMG/M metagenome (GOLD analysis project Ga0179593, IMG submission 185931) | Vadose zone soil fungal communities from Angelo Coast Range Reserve, California, USA - CZODoug2_1_08_16fungal (PacBio error correction) | ecosystem: Environmental > Terrestrial > Soil >...
AGAGGAGCCCATATCCGCACCCCTAACACTGACGGGAGGAGAAGACGGCATATTCGCGAACTTATCGACCGGGGGGAGCAACTATATCCCTCAATCAGGAAACAGGGTGTCGGAATCTCTGAAAGGAAATGGAAGACTATCGATCGAAAAGGACGATTGCCTATCCTGGGAGAGGGAAAAGCATCTAAGAGGGCAAGCTAAAGAGGGATACGAAAGGTCACGACGGACTGTCACGATATAAAAACAAAGGGGGCGGCATCCGCTATCGCCGTGACCCGAAATCACCATCGAGAACCAAAAAAATATCTCTCTCCGGATTGATGCTGAGGTCCAGCGAGGCGGGGTCTTGGCTTTTTCATCACAAGAAAGGCGAGGGCTTCTAAAAAAGGAACGTCGTGAGGGCTACGACGCGAGGGGGGTTCCTCCTACGCGCGCAGGAAGAGTAAGCGTACGAAGGGGCTTCAGGATTCCTATCCGAAAACCGTTCCGAAAAATCCTCAAGGGAAAAAGAGATCCGGGGCCTAAAAAAAAGTTTTATGCGGGGGAACCGACGCACTGGCTCAATGTCTTTACGCTGCACGCTAACAAAAGGAAAGACCGTAGCAGACTCGGGGACACGCCCCAAGGACAAAAAAAACTAAACTGAGGGAAAGAATCAAGGAGTCTACTAGACGACGACATCGAAAGTTGGCGAGGAGTATCCGCTCCGTGAATGGAAGCCAGATAATTCGCTCAGCAGAAAAAGTGTCTTCGGCGTGGAAAAAACAGTACCTCGTTTAATGCTGGGAAGGGGAAGGTTACCAGAGGGGAGCGGCACAAGAGCCGTAAGAGGGATCTCTTCCCGAGGGAGGGAGGCATCCGTGGAAAACTTGCCCGCGTAGTAGGACATACAAAGTAAAAGAGGGTCCGATCTGGATCCGTGGTGGTCGGAGAGAAGGGGGACGGAGGGGGGAAGGTGGGGAACTGGAGGAAGGCAATTAAATCCGGGGAAGAAGAGATCCGGATCCCTTCGGTCCGCTCATCCAGGGAAAAAGGGACTGCCCGTTTCGCAAGGGAGCTAAGGAAAGAAAAGAGAGACTTTATCTGGCGTCTTCTAAGCAACCTTGTCCCAGGGGAGGGGAAGCGGCTCCCCGGGAAAGAGAAACATGGCTTAATTGAATCAACGCTCGGCCGGCCGATTAGAGCGAGCCCAGCGGGGGTGACCAGGAAAGAGATGGTCTCTGCGGGAAATATTTCAGAAAAGTGGAAAGAAGAAAACATTTCATTAACCTCAAAAAAAAGGGGCAGGATTGAGCGCGGGGGAAAACAAAAACACCATGAGAGGAAGAGACTCGGGAGAAACTATACAACCAGAAAAACAGCGAAGTCGGATCTGCGGGGGAAAAAGTAGCGCAGAGTCGCGTCTAAAGAAAAAAACCGCCGGCGGGGGGGTCGATCCGATGGGTTGATCGGCTCGGCATCTTCAATACTAGTGTTTACGAAGGGGGGGGAACAGACCAGAAAAAAGGAGATCCGCTCCGATTTCGGCGGGGAGGGCCCGAAACTTTCAGGACCTTCCGAGCTGAAGATTTGCGAGCCGTGGGCGGAGGACCAGAAAAAGGGCGGAAGCTCTTAAGATTTCGCTGTTCTCTTGAGGTTCTTTTTTAAAGGGGGAGGAGAGGGGCCCGAGTGCAGGAAAGGCGCCAGTCGTTGGGAAACATGGCGCCACCTCGAAAGATCCCTACATCCTCATGCGTGTGAGAGGACGAGGTAATGCGAGAACAGAAAACAAAGATACCAGATCAAGAGCGGGAGGCGAAGAACTGCCGAGAGAACGCTAGTGAAGAAAACGTGACGGTGAACCGATATCTTAGGGAGTATTCTGTTATTTGTGTTTAGAATGTGAAGGAAAAAGACTGCGGGAGGAGGCGAGACTCCCTGTACCCCGAACAGTATAGAAAGGCTATCCACCCTTCGAAGAGGGGAAGAGTCACAAGCCGTTCGGGTGCTAAAAATGAAGAGAACTTCAAATCAACAGCGAGGAGAAATAACCTGAAAGACGTGCCGCTGGCTCTTGACATTAGAAAGGAGGGATTGCGACGGTATCTGAAGAAAGGAAAGTCACTAAATTCCGCAAGAGGATGGAGGTATCAAGAAAAAGAAACAACAACAAGGAGGATATCCCTTCCCATCTTCCTAGTCTACTGGGGAAGAGTGAAGGGGGCGCCCAGAAAGGACCACAAGCGAAAATGGAAAAAGCGCCATCGGCAAGCTTGTAAGAGGGAGATCTTGGGGCTCTCGCTTGGGAAAATTTTGTCGATGGTGGGGGAATGCAGATGGAAAGCCACAGGTCGGGGGAGAGGGTGGATCGCCTCTTGAGGAAGTGGAGGGAGCTTACCAAAGTCTCCTTCGCTGCGAGGAAATTCTCCCACAAGGGAAGGGGAAAAAGGAGAATCGGGGGCCAGGGGGTTCAGAAAAAAAAACGTGATCTTGGCGCCGAGGGGTGGTCATTGCTTGGAAGGAACGGGGACCAGGAGAGACCGTCCAGGGGGATGGTTGCTGCTTCGGCGCAAAGGGAGGAAGCAGCGATTACTTGAGAAGGCGTGCCATAGCTCTGACAAAGGAGAAATATGTCGCGGGGATGATCTCACAAGCACTATGGAACGCCCATCGAAGTCTCAACAGAAAAAATACTCTAAGTCGGAAAAGAGGACTCCTGACGAAGGGAAGGTCCGTAGAGGATACCGAAAATGAGGACAGGACCAAAAAACCTCTAGGGGGGCCCATTGCGCAAGGGAACTCTTGGAGAAGCTTCAGTTTGGAAACAAACAAAAAAGTAAAAGACGCCTCATACGAAGGAAGAAGCCTGGGACCCATCCGATAGGGGAGTAATAAGAAGCAAAGAAGATGCGATGCGAGAGCGTGCCCGAATACGAAGCCCTAAGAATCCTACGGGGGTCTGGTTTTATAGGAGTTTCCACCAAATGTTCAGGGGAAATCAAAGATGGGGGGTTGGGGGCCTTAGGAAGGACCAATCTTCACAGACATCTTTAGGGGAAAGAACATTAGTGGGGGAGGGGGAAAAATATCTGGGGGTGGTCCAAGGAACGCATCGACCAGAGCTTTTTGAAGTCGAGAGGTGGGGAAGAGAGGAAGTCGCGCAGGGGCGCTCGGCTCGGCCTCAAACCGGGAAAAGAAGGTGAGAACTCTGAAAAAAAAACGGGAGATAGGGACCGGAACACGTAGCAAAAACTAAAAAGTCCGTGTGTAGTCCTGGGGAAGAACAACCTTTCCTGCTATAAAAAAAAACGGGATCCTGGTCCATGCTAGAAGGGGATGGAGTCCGAATGGGAGAGAAAAAAGGTTTGCTTCCCCCAAGTCGGCCTCTTGAGGGGAAAAGGATCCCGGTCTTGGGGGGGCGGGGAAAGAAGAGGGGAACTTGGGGAACGGAGGATAGTTCACCTCTCCTCTTATCTTCATCGCGTTGTTGTGTGGGGGGTCACCTCTTCGCAGGGGAAAAGACACGTTACTTGAGGAACACCCTCTCTAAAAGGAAAGGGGGGAAGCAGAAAATGAAAGTCGAGGACGCAAAGAAGGAGGTTAGATGTCCGTCAATCTTCAAGGGATCTTACCAGAGCGATCAGGAGGGGGGAAAAAAGGGGGGGGGGGGACCATGAGGGGTTCACATTACCGAGACTTTTTAGAAGAGGCAACGCACTGGAGTTCACGGGAAAAAAGTCTGAAACCCGGGGAAATAGGAGTCCCTCTGTTATCCTGGGAGAAGCATGCCCTGGGAAGGGAGTAGGAAGAAGTGCTTAACGGGGGACGAGAGAGGGAAACCTTCGGAGAAGGGCTCCCTCCTGACGAAACGGTTAGGAAGAAAGCAGGGGGAAACAAAAAAAACAGAGGAGACGTAAAAACGGGGGCCAGCTCATCCAGGAGCGATAATTCCTCGAGGTTTCTTTGGTCTTCCATTTGAGGGGGAACACTCCGGCGCGCTGCAGGAAAAAAATTTGAGGGTGAAAATTAAAACGGGAAATTCTGAAAAACCCTCAAGGGAAAGATCTTCGGTATCTGCCCTACCGAGAGGGGTCGAGTAAGGGGAAGAAGAGATTCCAGGGGAAGGGTCTTTGGGGAAAGAGGGGGCTCGGACTTTCCGAGCCACCGGGGAAAGCGGTTTCCGAGTGTGAAAAAGGGGAAGCTAGGGAAGCAGGGTTGAAGGGAAGGGAGTCGACTTATCTCTCTCAAAAGGAGGTCTGAAAATAAGCTATCTCGAAAAAAAACAGACTGACAGGAAAGGAAAATGATCACCGAGGGGAAACATCAGAGAAAAAGTCCTACAGGGGGGAGAGCAATATCGGAAAGAAGAAAAAGAGGAGAAAGACTATCTTCATCGAAACCCGACGACGATTGCCTCTAAGAACGGGAGGAAGGGGGGGAACCGCATCGGCCAAAAGAGGATCGATGTGAATGAAGGGTGAAAAAGAAGAGGGAGGGGAAGCTCTAGAAAAGGAAGAGATGAGGGAAGATGCTTCAACTCACTTAAAAAAAAAAAAAATCTGTATTTCTCCCACCGCGGAAAAGCGGCGACGAGAGAGGGAAAGGGCCCGAAGAGAGTGGTCGGGCGTTTAGAAAAGGAAGGCTAGTGTCTTCTTCTTCGAGGGTGGGCGTTCTTCCAGGGAGATCAGAAGAGGAGGCTGCTTGGGGAATCAGACGACGAGCTACGCAAAAAACGAAATACCGGCCGCGCGCCTCAGGATACCGAAAACTGGAAGCGGGCAAGGGGACAAGGCCGCAAGGAAAAGGAAGGGTCCTCTTCTAGGGCCCGGATTGGGGGGGGAACCCAAGATAGACCGCCTCAGGCAAAATCTACGAAAGATCACCAAGCGGAGGGAAAGGGGGGTATCCGCTCCGGGAAGCAATTATACTTTCGCAAAAAAAAAACGTGGAAGTGTAAAATTTCCACCCGTAAAAAAGTAAAAGGAGTCTGTCACATCGAACGGCAAGGAAACAGATCCTCTCTTCCGTAATCTCCTCTTCTCAGGGAAAAGACACGCTTGATGCAAAGGAAAGGCCGAAAAGATCTTATCCGTGAGGTCTTCTGCCTCGAGGGCGTTCAGGGGAGGACATGACAGGGAGGGAACGAGCTAAATGCCGGGGGGTCCGAGAATCTTCCAAGCCCAGTTGACTGAGAGGAGGAAAAGGGAGCTGTGGGGTGCAGCCTCCCGGAAAGGGAAAGTGACGGTAAAGCAGCAAAAGGGGGAAGCATTCCGAAAAAGAGAGAGTTACCACAGAAACACCGGCTTGAATTGCCAGCCTCTCTCCTCACCCACAAGTCTTCAGACCTCTACTAGGCTACGGGAGGGTCTCTTCGGTCGCCGCCCACGGAAATCTATTTTCTCAAAAGGGCCGCCTCAAAAAAAAGAAGGAACCCGGAGGAGTTAGAGGTGTCGCTCGGAAGAGACCAACAAAAGCACTTTCCGGCGCAGTGGCTCCGTCCCCACGGCAAAAGCTCACATCGAGGAGAGCTGTTGGGGGGGATTCCCGTCGCAAACGCAAGAAGATCCTAGAAAAAATACGGGGATACTTGGTGGTTTTATCGTCTCGAAGTCTACACCGGAGGGTCTAAAGGGAGGTTGTGGGGCGTCGCCCCTCCACCGAAGGGAAGGCGGCAGGTGAGAATTTTAATACAGGGCTTCCCTTAGGAAGGTATAGGGGATGGAAATCGGAACCGAAGAAAGTTCGACGGCGTCATCTGGTTTCTAGAATGGGGAGGGCGGAGGGGTAAAATAATTATATACGGGGTGGCTAGGTAGAAAAGAGCAAATCTTTTCCTTTCGAAAGACTGGAGAAAAAAAAAAAGCTCTCAGGTCTGGACCGGGAAGAGAAAGATTCGGGCTTATTCGCCTAAGGAAAAAATAACACAACTACCGGGACGAAAAGAGAACGCCGAAGGGCGCCTCACGAGGAGCGAACCAAGATCCCTCTCTTCAAAGACTTGGGGGAGACACAAGAAAGAAGAAGAAAGAAGACCCTTGTTAGTCATTGGAATTCGCGAAAGAAAGGGGGGCTTAGTTGTATCAACAGGAAGCCCGGACCCTCTCACCAGAAGAGGGATCCACCAAAAAATGGGGAAGAGAAGACACACGGAAAAATCTGAGGTAAGGAAAACTACAAAATTCATCAACGCGCAAAGACGCCCCACCAACTCCCCCCTGAAAAGAGAAAGAAAGGACGGGGCTTGGGCATCAGGAAGAGGGAGGGTGATCCTGGCTTGCCTTAGGTCCGGAAGGAGGAGACTTTCGGGATCTCTAAAAAACAACAACACTTATTATAGGAAAAGAATAGAAATCTTTCCCGAGACGTCCTCGGGAAGGAACATGAGGGAATCCGTCTCAACTCCATCTGAGGACAAAAAGGGGAACCTCCAGCCCGAGCGGAAAAAGGGCATTTTCATGTTGAACGCTCAGGGAAAATTGGGAGTTAAGAGCATTAGCACCGCCACTTCCCTAGAAAAATTTGGGGAGAGGATCGCACTCTTTAAGAGAGAAGGGGGGGGAGGGTTACGGGGAAGAGGGGGGGTTACCAACTCAAACCGCCTAAAAAAACTTAGCAAAAAGAAGTTAAGAATTCCTCCCTCGAGCGGGGGGTAAAAATTGAGGGGAAAATCTGGACAAGAGCGGTTTAGAAGGTGAAACGCTCGCTCTGGTCCGGGTTTTATTGTGCGGACCGGAGGAAGGCATAAAAAAAGCAGAGCAGGAAAACGAGTCGGGGGATATCATAAAAGAGGCCCCGGCAACGGGAGGAAAGGGGGAATCCACAGAACGATGCGGAGACCAATCTCTATCAATTTGGAACGACGAGGTACAAAAAAAAAAAAGCTTAAAGAAACATGAACTCGGTCGCAAAGAAGCTGACAGAAAGAAATTCCGGAATTCCTTCCATTCAAGGCAAAGGTGGCAGCGATTCCGCGATCTGTCAACCACCAAAAAAGACCCTCGACGCCAAGCCTATGGAGAAAGGTCTCAAAAACCCATGATCGGAAAGCGACTCCGGCAAGAGGATAACACGCCCTAAAAAACACCCGGGGGGAGATCCCGACAAGAAGCAGGTCTATTTGACTTTGGAAGTATTTTCCAGACTCCGGAATGCATTGTGGGGAAGGAGGCCGGGCGAAAAAAGCATTAATGCGCGGGAACTGCCATTCTTCTAGAGAAAAGGTGGAGGAGGTTGCCGGTGGGGGGGAGAACGGAAAGACCAAAGTTTCAGTCGAGGGGGAAATGTGTCCGTCGAGGGGGAAATAGAAGTGGTGGGGAAAGTCTCAGGAGGAAAAAAAGGTGTAGGGGGGTGTTGGACTGGCAAGATCGAAGAAGGTCAGGGAGGGAAGGGAAGAAAAGATCACGGAGGACATACACTTGTCTGCGGGAAGTCTAAGAAAGGGCCGGGAGGGAAACGAAGGGGGAAGACGGAAAAAAGCCTATATCGCAGAAAAGGGGTCCTTGTGAAAAGGATCTCCAGCTTGGCAGTTCCTTCGTAAGAAAAAAAACCGACGGAAAAAGAGCCGCAATCGGAGGTGTCGCGGTGTCACAGCGGGAAAGAAAGTCTCGGTCAACGTCATCGCTATTATCAGGGGGAAAGGGCGGGTTTCGGGAGGAAGGGGGCTATGGTAAAGAGTTAAAGACCTGAAAATGTACTTTACAAGTCCCGGTGGGAGGGAGAGTCGTGAATTTCCTGGATGAAAGACAGGGCTCTTCTCTCCCACGAAGAACAAGGGGGGGGAATATTTGAGAAAAAAAAAGGTGATCTTAAAGAAGGAAGAGGAGCCGGGAACGGTGGCGTCGAGAAAGAAGCGGCACTAAAGAAGGAGGGCCGAGAACCTTTGTAGCGGGGGCTTCACCCCTGAAACGTCTTTGAACTCCGAGAAAAGAGGCCCATGGATAGAGGGAAGGTGGTACAGGCGGCTCAGCAAAACCTCAGGAAAAAGGAGGAGGAATCGTCCGAGCTTGAGGCAAGGTCTTAACCAAGCATCTCTTCCGGGAGAAGAGACATCCTTGATCCTGAGAAACCTCTCCTGCGGGGAAAAAGGGCAAGGAAACCAGAACAAAGCGACCTCGTAAAGGCTCGCGAGAGGGGGAAGGCGGCTTCGTTTCCGCGGTGGGGAGCGATGTTGATTTTTCTGGGGGCACGCCGGAGGAAGACGCGTAACTGGAGAGAAAGAGGGAAGGAAAAATTCGCTTGAAGCGGGACCAACTTGCGTTCCTTACACAGCTGCGGTCTTAGGAAACGGGGGAGAAAGGGGGGAGGAAATCTTCGAGACCAGGGTCTATCCGATATTCCCCGGAAAGCCTGGTCGTCTGGCAGAAGGGCCGAGGGGGCAAAAGGTAGAAGAAAAGAGATGGAAGAGAGAGGCATCTGCCGAGAGAAGAAGGTGAAGGTTTCTTATATGGGCGGGATCTGCCTCAACAAAAAAGGCTTCAAAGGGGAAAAAAAAAAAAACCAGGCTCACTGAAAGACTTCTACGGCAGATGCAAGTCTTCCAGAGACTGGAGAGAAGGACCAAAGAAAAATTTTTCTCTCTTCAATTAGAAATAGAGTAATACTAAAACAGAGGGATCTGAAAAAGGGAACGAGTGGGACCGACAAGCTGGTCGGAGTCCGCGGGACCCGTTGCAGGAGGGAAAGAAGACCCTTTTATCCGCGGGAGGCATAATCTTCACGTCCGCTAGGGGCAAGTGGGGAGGGAAGAAGGAGAGGGGGGGGCCAACCGAGTCACCACGATGTCGAAAAGCCCCGGAAGTCGCGCAGCCGGATGGAAGGGTGCGCTACTAGGTCGGGGGGGGAGGCTGGGTAGGGGGACAGAAAAAGGAGAGGATCGTTCTTCTTCGAGCGCAAAGGATGTCTCATAAAAGAGGGAAAAGCTTGGTTCCGCCGAAAAGGGCGCAAGCTCGAAGGAGGGAAGCCGAAAGGCCTATCAAGGAAGAAAGACAACAAGTACCGAAGCGAGCAGGGGGAAGGGAGAGACTGTTCGAGGCGGGACCGACTCCGGGAGGCGTTACGAAGGGGGGGGAAACGCTACAGCGAGGGGGGAATTATCAGCTCTGGAAAAAACTCTCTACTGAAGAGAAATCTTGAGGGGGTCAATGAAGGAGAAGAAACGAAAAAACTTGACAAAGACTTCTAGCAAGGCGAAGGGGAAGAATCCATTATATTCGCATCTCCACCGAGGGGGTTCTCTGGGAGGGGCTTTGAAAAAGGGAGGGCACGGCTTACTGGGAAATGCAAAGAAAAAAAACATCATCGCAAGCTAGGGAAACTATCTAAGAGGCGGGGCCTCGGTTGAACTCTAAAGAAACTCTGGGAAAAAAAAAGGGAAGTCTTTCTGCGCCTCATTGGGCATTTCCAGCTGAGAAGACCATGGGAAGGGGCTAGGTCGAGAAAGATAATGCCCCAGTATCCGCGCAAACAACCTTCCCTTTGGAGACTCCTGCGGCTAAGGACTCTTCCGAGCGTCGGGACGTGATCGGGATCGAAAGCATTTTGGTCCTTCGAGCAGCTCGTGCCAAAGGCGACCCACCGTCCTTGGACGCGCAGGGGAAGAAAAAGTCCTATCTTTCCTCGAACTCCTTAAAAAGGGGCAGCTGAGACCCAAAGTCACCATCTGGGGGGTGTCTCCAAGTTCGAAGAAGGATCCGCATTTTTGGGAGTACCTCTGAGACGTTTTTAAAGTTTTCGCGGCGGGGGAGGTTCAAAAAAAAAAAAAATTAAAATCGTGGGGGGGCCTTCCTACGTTTTCGAAACGAAGGGATATAAAAGGGGGGGATCGGGGGATGGGATACAGGCTCGCCGGAGGAGGACGCTCTCCGCTGCGCATACGTCACGCTCCTGCTGAGAAGGACTCAGTATCAAGGTCGTCAGAGGCGTATGTTCCGGGGTGACTATCTGGGGAAATACCAGGAAAAGCCCGCGACTTTTGGGCTTCCATGCAAGAAGGGGGGATAAAAGTCCCGGGGGGACGGAGGGGGATTGGCGATCGTACCTAACCCAGTCGAAGGGAATTAATTTTCAGTCGAGTCGCGGATGTTAGGGGTCGACAATTGATCGCGCCCGAGAGGAAGGAACGAACACGCCATCCGGGGCCCGGAATGCATGGCGAATCGGGAGAAAAAAGCCGAGATGCGGTCAGGAGGTTAGGGAAAAAAGGCCACCACACCATCAAACCGCCGATCGAGCTCGGCTATGGAAAGACAAACGCCCTCAAGGAGAAAGCGGCCGGAACGATCGAGAGAAAGGCCCCTTCTCCCCTTGGGGGGCTCGGGAGAGAAAGATGAGGGGGAAAAAAAACCCCTCACAAGATGCAATCCCCAGACACAAAGGATCAGCGACACACTTTCAGCCGGAAGCTGAGTTTCATGACCACCCTCGGAAAAAACCGTCAACGCTCTAGGCCATGAACTAAGAGAAGACGGGGAGGGGGAGGGAAAAATCATCTGAGCCAGAGAGAGAGGGGAAAAGGGGACGGATCTTGCCATTTCATCGGAATCGTCCACGAGGCAACGGATCGTGAGATCTCTGAAAAAAGGAGGGGGAGGGGGGAGAGAGAGATCGGAGAAAAAATTCCTAGGAAGGGGAGACGATGAATCAAGGATCCGTCGCAAAAGAGATTGAGTCAGCTGCTTCATCGTCCAGAAAAAGAAAAGACTTCATGGAAGGGCGCGCGAGGTGGGTGGACGGGTGAAGAATCAGATTAGGGAAAGGTCTCTTACCGAGGAAAGAGAAAGAGGGGGATAGGTTGTCGCATCTTTAGAGAAAAGGTGAGGGGGGTACGTGCTCTCGTTAGGGATCGCACCCCCAAGAGGAAAATGACAGGGGAGAAAAAAAGAGTAATGCCGAGAAAAAAACCCAGGAAGTCCGGCACGCGCGTGATCTTGGAGAGAGGTTGAAGTCGTTGCGGTCATATCCGCGCTCTATCTTGGGGGCTGGGGAAGGAGGAGAAGACCGGGAGCAAAATCAATCGCCATGCCATATCAATAGAACAAAAAGACGTCTCTGCCCGGCCACGATGGGTAGGGTGCGGATCGCACAGCACGGAAAAAACATCCTCGATCAAGGGGTCGCGAATAAGGAAAGAACAGAAGTGAAGGTCCCTGAAAAAATCACGATAGGCAATAGGGAAGATCGGCCGGAAGTGCCGTAATGGCTGGTCTTATTGCAGAGGTCAGGGGATCGCCTTTCCAGAGGGAATATCCGTCAACCGAAGATGCCGAGCAGGAAACCCGCCTTATACTCGACGCCAGGAAGGCGATTCGCAGCAGGGGGGAGAGTCTCAAAAAAAGCGCGAGCCCCGAAGGGATGTTTTTGGGGAAGGTAGGCGCCAAGCTAAAAATCATGGTGGGGTTTTGCCAGCTTCCTTCGAATCGAAGAGGAAGAAATGCAAACTGGACATGCGGTAGATTGCGAAAGGGTTCCGTTGGCGGCCGCTCGACCAGCGGGGAGGTGTTCCGACGCAGGATAGGTCGAGGAAAGGGCGGGGAGGAGAGCGGCCGGAATTCAGAAAGGGGGTTGTTCTCGGTGAAGGGGGCGCCGACTGGAGTGCAGGGTAGAGGAGGCCGAAAAGCACGGTCAACGAGGAAGGCGACGCTACTTTTCTCCGCATCGGGAGAAATAACGATCAGAAGTATTGAGGAAGGCGCAGAGAGAGGATCGAGGGAGGGGTTCCAGGGGAGAGACGCCAGCGGGGTTTGAAGGCCATTCGGCCTATTCGGAAACGATCAGCTCGTAAAAAGAAGGGGGTCGCGACCGCGGGAAAATTTCAGCGTTAACCGGGGAGAACCTCGAAGAGGAAGAGGAAGAGGAGCCGGCGGAGTGTTGACACTTACTTTGGGGACCCGTCAGCCGTTACAGACGGTGCCCCCAAGAATCCAAGGGTGAAGGGGGAGCGAATTATCCTGTGGAGGGAAGGAACACTTCGCCACATAGAGGGGTGGACCGTCGGCAGCGCCTCCTTGAGAAAAACAGTTCGGTTTTCACCACCTCGGTAAAGCGCCGATAAAGGTGGAGTCCGCCAAGGAGGAAGGCGGCGTACCTCGACAAAACGGCAAACTCGGTATCCTTGAGGGGAGGAAAGAAGACCTTAGTCGGGAGGCCTGCAGGGAATCTTCTAGACAGGGAGAGAGCGGAACCAAGCAGCGCGTCGTCGTAGGAGACCATCCTAGTGGGGGGGGGGGGGGGGGGGGGGGGGGGGGTGGGGGGGGGGGGGGGGGGGGGGGGGGGGGGGGGGGGGGTGGGGGGTGGGTTGTTGCCATTTGGGTTTTGGGTTTTTTGGGGTGGGGGGGGAGGGTGAGGGGGGGGGGGTGGGGGGGGGGGAGGGGGGGTGAGTTTTGGGTTTGGGGTGAAGAACGGAACTGTTTCTCTCTAAGAGAAAAGGAACCCCGAAAAAAAAAGAGAGACCTCTTCGGCCGCGCATAAGAATGCTCGCGTATATTCCGAGCTGGCCGACCTCGAAGGGGGGTCAGCACGCAGGAGAGAGGCCGAAATTGGGGGGGGTATAGCGGCCGTGAAAATCACCCGGGAGTGGAAAAAAGAGAAAGTCGCTGCCGCTGCGGTCTTCGGCCCAGCTTGAGAGGCAACGTAGGAGTCAATAAGGGGTCTTGAAAAAAGTCGTCTTGCAGAGGAGAAATGCAAAAACCACCTTTTAGAAGAGGAGGATGGCCGAAAGACTGCCGATAGAGAGGTCAGGACGGATATGGGCGCCGTCGACTTAGCAAAGGGAAAAAAAGGAGTACGGACGCAAGGAAAAAGGCTCCTTCAGCGGCAGATGCGCGGGAAAGGGAAAGGCCATCGATAGATAGGAGAAGAAGCCGCTCTACAGAATGTTGGAAGAAAGCGGCAGTCCAGGAAAAATAGAGGCGTCGTCGACGTGGGGGAAAAAACAGAGGAGCGGAGACCGCATCGTAAGGAAAGCGCTGGTGAAGAAGAAGGGGGAACGCGTCACGCTGCAGAAAATCACGGCCGCTAGAAAAGTGGTCGATCGAAAAAGCGATGCTGAACACCAATCACCATCTATGGAGAAAAACGAAACGAAGGGACTATATCGGCGCCGGGTGCGCTTGCCTGAGGGTCGAAGCTGGGCTGGGGAGTCACCGAAAGGAAGGGGTCCGGCGAAGGCAGGATGTGCTCGTGAGGGGAAAAATCATCGACGACGGAGGAGGGTTCCGCCACGCGCAAGCTCTACGATTCGCCGGAAAAAAAATAAGGAAGCCGCAAGATCAGGGGGAGAGAAGGGCCCGTTCAGAAGGACGAAGGGCGAATGGCCTTGACTCTGCAACGAGCAATTTCTCTGAAAAGGAGAAAAATCAACGCACAAAAAAGATGCGAAGTAAGAAGAGGTCTACTATGCCGAAGAAGGTCACCAATCTGATGGTCGCGAGCCTGCTACAGATTATGCAGCGAAACCAGGGGAAGCGCTGGTGGGTACATCGTTTGAAGAACCGGCTGTACGAAGAATCCGGAAAGGAAGGCCGATAGCAAAAACGGCAGATTGGACCGATCATGGAAAAACTTGACGCGGATTTCGCTACACCGGGGGCCGTTCGGCGGGAAGGGGACTAGGGGATGGCAGGGAAAAAACAGCGTGAGGAGAAGCAAGGACACCTGCCGGAACCGATTCTCGATCCGATCCCATGAAACGATAAAGATGCTCTGCCGGCACAGGGCGGGAAAAAAAAAGCGCGGTCGAAAGCCGCCAAAAAAAGCGGAGGGGGCGACAAGACATTTCCTGGCCTTCGAGAGAGCGCCACCGTTCACCGCTAACAAAGAAAGGGCCGCGCCGCCGAAAAGTAACGAAGTCTGAACTACGATCTCTCAAAAGGGGGGGAAAGTAAAACGCTCTGTTCGAGGTCGCCCTCCCAAGCACCAGAGAAAAGGAGCCGCATGCAAGGAAAGAAGCGAGAATGGTGACGATGGAGGACAAATAGGAAAAAACACATGATCGTGCACGAAGCGACGCTTGGCGGCCAGAAGAGAAAAAGGAAAGAAAGTTCTGAGAGGAGAAAAAAACTCTTCCGCTGGAAAACAGACTCGGATCGCGCATCGACGAAAACATCTGAGAAGCGCGGAAGGGGGTTTGTGAGATCCGTCAGAGGGGAAATCTAGGGGTGAAGAGGAATGGTGGTGCAAGCGGCCCAGACCCCAAAGCGACCGAAGTGACCAAAGGGGCTAAAAAAAAAGAACATGCGGAAGTCCAGTGGATGTCGAGTGCGAACCGCTCCCCATTGCGACGTCGGGGCGAAGATGTGAAGAAAACGGATGTGTCGGGGACAATTGAGACGATGTGGGGAGAAATCCGCAAAGCGGCGTGGCCGGAGCCGGATTCATGGCGGCATAAAAAAAATCGGAAGAACGGGGGGCGATGCTGAGGGGCACCAGCAAAATCAAACAACAACCTACCAGAATCGAGCAAATAGAACGTATCGACGAAAGCAAGACACGCGCCAATGCCGGAAACGGCGGGAGCACCTGATATAGAGCCCTCTACAAGGGGGGGGGATGTGCCCTTCGCGCAGCGAGGAGGGTAGCACATACCGATACGCAAAACTCACAAAAAATCCACCCTCTCCCACAGTGAGGGGGGGAGAAGTCCGCGACACAAGGGGGGATCTGATTTCAAGGAAAAAAGAGAATTCAATCAAACGCAACCCACAAGCTTCACCCCCTGAAGAAAAAAGGCTTGCGGGGAAAACAGCGGAAGAAGAAATGATGGAAGGATCTTGCTTCCATGGAGAAGGCCGTCGCGGAGATGGGG
>Ga0179593_1559053_pt1 | contig 14779 bp, 18 predicted proteins | sample CZODoug2_1_08_16_FD_185931 | JGI IMG/M metagenome (GOLD analysis project Ga0179593, IMG submission 185931) | Vadose zone soil fungal communities from Angelo Coast Range Reserve, California, USA - CZODoug2_1_08_16fungal (PacBio error correction) | ecosystem: Environmental > Terrestrial > Soil >...
ATTGAAAAGAAACATGGGGAAAAAACACGCGATCTCAATATGAAAAGGCCAAAAAACATCCAGGTCAGCGGGAGAAGTCGACACTCAAGCAGGGGAAGCAACTTCAAGGCAACGACAGAAAAGGTAATCTGTAATGGCTCGGTTGCAAACAACGGGAATTACAATCAAAGCAAAAAAGGTGGAGCGCAACAGGAGGAGACCTCCGGTGATCCGACCAAGAAAGACGGAGGAGGTGAGGTGCCTAAGAATCAGAGTAACGTAAAACAGGGACAGGGCGGATGCCGGCGGAAGGGACAAGAGCGGGGAAGGGTACGGTTGACCAAAAAAAAACAAAAACAAAAAAAAAACATGTCTCCCTGGAGAAGCGCGCTGGGGGTTTGCCTCAAGAAGGGATGTCAGAAAAGGGGGGTCGGAGGTGGGGGGGGGGGGAATGGTTAACGGCGGGAAAGGAGAGGTGGCAGCGAACTGGGAAAACCAGGGGGTAGCTTTGTTCAAGACGCAAGGTAGCCAAAATAGAAGAGGGAGGGGGTTCTATCTTAGGTCCGGAGGCGACAATAACGACCGGTGGGAGGAAGCGAAGAAGATTAGGGCATGGGGGGGGGGGGGGGAATCGGGGAGGGCGAAAAAGAAAATAGGAAAAAAAAAGACCCTAGGCATCAGGGACTTCACCAAGCGTCTACCTTAACTTGAAGAGAAAAAGGGGGGGAGAGCCTGGGGGGAACTCGGATGGCAAAAAGGGGGACCCAATTCGGAACCCTGGAGAATAGGCGTGGAAGTGCAAAGCGGAACCAAAAAGTTGCCAAAAAGGCGTATAACTCAAGGGAAGGGCAAAAAGGGGGGGCTATAAATCCCGCCGGACCGCCTCCAGAGGGGGGACAACGATGCGACTTGGGAGGAATCATCCCTTGGGACGTGGCAAGGGGGGGAGAGGAAAGGAAAAAAAGTGCGTACTTTGCGACTTATCATCAGGAGAAGTTGAAAGAGTTGGTTCGGGGGCTTGTAGGCTGGCCCCGACGACACTAAAAAAAAAATAGGGCTCCCAGAGGGGGGGGATCAGAAAAAAAAAGTAAGTCTTAATTGCCAGAGCCCGGAAGGTTGAAATTTTCTCTGCGGGTTTTCCAAGTGGGGGAGACTTTTTCAAAACGACACCACAGGGGCAGGTTCCAGGGGGGGGGGGGGAATACGGAATTTGAGCGCCATGGTAATCGCGCAGGAGTGAAAAGCTTCTCCCTCTTATCCTCAAACGAGAGGGGGGGACAATCCGGACAGCCAACAACCGAAGGGACCACGGGTTTCCCTTTACAGGGGGATAGAAGAAAAAAGAGGAAGAGAGATCCCGCCACGGGAACATGACCAGAGACAAAGGAAAACTCCGCTCATTAGGTGCAACGATCGAAGTGGAAAGAAATAAGGGCGCCTCAAGGCAACACGGAAAGGGAGGGCTCTAGAAAAAGTAAAAAGAAACGGGAAATCACAATCACCTTCGGAAACCGTGGGGTCTTCAAAAAGGAAAGGAGTAAAAAACGAAGTGTAATTCCCCAGGGAAAACAGGAAAAAAAGGGAAAATGTCATAAATCTTCCCTGCACAAGTAAGGAGTGATAAATGGGCGCCCATTAAATTGAAACGAAGAAAAAAAAACACCAGAAGCTCCTGGAAAAACATAAAACGCTTTCCGCGAAGAGGGAAAGGGTTAGGGGAAATGACTCGCAAGAAAGGGTATGCGGGGCGTATCGGCAAGACCCGAGGAAAAGGGGTAAGGTGCTAAGAAGGGGAAAAAACCTTGCGCCTCCGGAACTCAAATGGGCGTTTCCTGGCGGAATGTGGGTGAAAGGAAAAAGCACGGGCAGCCAGGGAGAAATTCCCTGGGTGGGGAGGGAAAACTGTTGGCGAGGAGAGCACGTGGAAATGGGGCGACCTTCGAAAGGCGTTGGTTCTCCTCAAGGAAGGCCGAGTGAAAGAGGAAGGTAGGGAAGATCATGCAAGGAAAGGGACGAGAGAAGATCGACGGCCATGAGCCTAACGGGAGTGCGTGAGGACCGCAGGTAGCGATCGCCTTTAAGCGAGGAAAAAACGGGCTAAGGCGCTCCTAAACGAAGGGGGGTAAAGTCCCTAAGAACACGGCAACGAATGAGCGAAAATAAAGAAAAAAAGTAAAACTGGAGAGGAGTAAAAAGACCTAAACACTGGGTACAGGCGAGGGGCAGAAGGGGGGACGATGCCATTAAAAAAAAAGGCCCCAAAAACCTCAACCCCGAAAGACAGGGAAGGGGCTGCACCACAAGCACCAAGCGACTACAAAGGGGCGACGGTGATTAAAGTGGGGCCAAAAGGACCTTCGGAAAGGCCGTCCGAATCGTCAGCGAACATTCCGGAGAAGGAAGTAAAGTCGGGATGCAGTGTAGCAAAGAGGGGGCCAGAAAGAAATTTATGCACTAAGGAGCCACACCTTGATGGCAAAGAGAAGTGCGATTGATGGAAAAAGTGGGAAGAGAGGATGCCGTGGGTCTGGGGGGGGGAACCAGATAAGATGGACGAATTGTCGAATAAGCAAGAAGGGCACCAGTCCTTAATGGGGGGGGAAGAAAGCTGATGAGAGTCCCGTACCCGGACCACTAGGAAAGGGGGGGGGGTGTTGTGAATTTGAATGGATGGCGCGGAGCACTGTCCCAGTGGGAAAAGGGGGTCAGCCCGTGTTGAAAATGGGAAGAAAGTAAGGACGACCACATTTGCAGGGGGGGAAAATCGGACAGGACGCACTTGTGCCTTCCGTGTGAAAAAGGAAAAGCTTCCCCACCGCCCTTGTGAGGAAAGTATGCAGGAGCGGGATACCCAAAAAAATTACAAACAGAAAGTAAAGTAAGAACGCGATATGCAGGAACGAACTTCATGTGATCCGCCAAAAAAAAAGAAGGGGGGAAGGACGCCCGCCGTGAGCGATAGGGGAGGGGGGAAAAGGAAAAAGAATGAAGGCTAAATTCTTTGGGCCGACGGAAAACAAGCTGAGAATCCTTAACTTCCCGGGGGCCGAAAAAATCAGTGAATGACTTGTATGACGTACTGAATCAAGGAGGGGCATTCAAAAACTCGGGGATAATGTCCTCGAAGTTAGAGGGGTGGGCAGAGCCATGATGGGAGAACCATGGCCGCAGGGAGAGAAGGCGGCGAGACAAGAAGGAACCGCGACAAAAGAGTTGGCCAGCGCTAGAAAAGCCAAACCTAGGTTTGGAGTGAGGGGAGGTTGGAAAGAAAAGGTACGGATTAACCCCGACAACAGTGAAAAGCAACCGGGGTCTGGGTAGCCTCACTCTCAATTAAAAATCCGCTGCTCAGTTAATATTCCGGGTCTGTAAACGTCTAAAAGGAGCCCAGAGAGGAGGGGATTTAAAACTGAAAGAAAATCCTCGAGATCGTCCCAGGTTTTGGGGAATTACAAGAAATCAAGAACAAAACAGAGGACTGAGAAGCCCCCTTCACTGTGCCTGGGCTGAATTACAACCTTCTGGAAAGACTTCAAAATCCTGATGAAGTTAAGACCCGAAGCATAATAAAGATCAAAAAACCCAACGGGGGGGTAAAAGAGATACTACGTCCTTGCAAAGGCGGCGCTTCAAAAATCGTCCGCATGACTTTAGTAGGCAGCACGGGGGAACTTGACGGCGGTCTCGAAAATAAAACTTGCCCATTGTCTGTTGGTGCATTGAAGTGAGGGACGATTTCTCATCTCATTCCGCCAGGGGTACATCATCCTCGCGGAGCGGGGGGAGAACGGATGAAACGCCGAATGCTTCATTTGTGAAGGGGGTAGACTTGAGAATAGTGAGAGGCCGAAAAGTTGGGGTCTGGGGCCGTCGACGTTTCAGGAACCGGTGCACATAAAGAAAAAAAACTTATACTGACACTATCATTTCGTGGAGAAAAAAATGACGGTTGGCGCGTCTGCGACAGTGGGCCCGGGGAAGAGATGCAAGGACGGCAATGGCAAATGGCCAGCCAGTGTATCATTAGGAAAGCTCCGACGGGGATTCCACGGAAGGGGGGAGGGGGGGATAGGTTGGCTACATACTCAAGGGACATTCAAATCGGGGGAGGTGGGAGATACTATTCAGGGCCTGTGAGCATAGGGGGCAACTCTGCGGACAAAGAAATGCAGGGGGAAGACGCAGACTCTCGGAAAGAGGGGAAAAAAAATGAATCTTCAGAGGAGAAGGAAGAAAATTCGAAGGAAGGCATCTCGAGTGGGTTTCCAAAATGGGAGGGACTGTGGTGGAGTAAATCGCTCCTGGAAAAAGAAGGAGATAAAACCACCGGGGTGGGGCAAAGACCTGGAAGGATAGGTAGGAAAGGAAGGCAAAAGCCGAAACCATTGAACGCAATGGAATTACTGGGGGAAAAAACAAAAGATGTCACCACAGGAACGAAAAATTAGCCGAAACCACGAAAAAGAAGAAAAGGAAAAGTACACCACCATCCGCAATCACTGGATACGGGAAAAGAGCAAAGAAGGTCTGAAACGGAGCTGAGCGCCTGGAAGGCCGACAAGCATGTGTACAAGCTGTTCTCGGGGCCAACGAAAGAAGGACAATATTGAAGGAAAAAAACTTGAAAATAAGGCAATCCGGGGGCGTGATGGGGGAGGAATAAAGAAGGGATCCGACCAAACCAGCGAAAGCTGCAGGAGGGGGCCTACACGAACAAAGGAATCGAATATATCCAGCTTGAGATTCCGGGAGGGAGGAAATGAGGGAAAGGGGAACGAATACGGTTTTGGCAAGGGAAGAATCCCAAAAGACCGCGCCTGAGTGGGGTGTGGGGGAAAATCCGCGATAAAAAATCGGAGGGGGGGTTGGGGCGGGGTGTGAAGGGGTAATCGGGAAAAGCGCGTTGGCATCGACCTACCACACGGGGGGAGGGCCTGAACGCACACTAGGACGTTGAATCTGACACCGGAATAAGAAAAGAGGGCGTTGCCGGGGATTCATGCCCGCCAAAATGAACGATTGGGCAATAGGGGATAAGGCAGGAAAGCCAGTGCGCATCGTACAACGGACAAAGAACCAGCGGTAGAACACGAAAAAGAAAGGTAGGAAAATGGACGGCGATCCTCCATCGGAATGCGCGAGGACCAATAATGGGAAGGGGGAAAAAAAGGAAGGAAACATTCGCGATCCTGTCACTAAGACGGAAGGAAAAGACGAGACGCCTCATAGCAACCCGGGGAACGGCCCCAAAGGGGCATTGTAAGCGAGACTAACTGGGAAAAAATTTTGGAGAGAATTCCTCTTGGGGCCAATCTCCGAGGGAAGGACCGTCGCAAGGGGGGAGATGGAAACCAGCATTTTCGAATTCCCCTGGGGGGGACCGGGGAAGAATTGGAAAGGGGGTGAGCGGAAAGGAAAAAAAGCCAGAATTGCTCCGTACTTTTGGGGTAAAAAACGTCAGAAGAGGAGGGGGAACTTGGGAGTGCAAGCGCCGGACCGGGATGGCCCGACAAACAGTGGAAAGACAGAAGCAATGAGGGAAGGATGCCAAATATTCTTTGTAAAGGGGGCAGCCTTTTATCGGCGGTCTGGGTTCCTAAAGGGAAACAAGGGGGGTGAGAGTTCTGGCAAAAGCCAACTGGTGGGACAATTGTGACATGATGGTCCCGTTTGTGGAGAAGTACGGTGGCGGACAGCGAATAAGCTCAAAAAAGATGTCAAATCATGGAAGCAAAAAACTTCAAAGGGAAAGGTCAAAGGACAAACTCCGAGGAGAGGGTGATGTGGAAGAGGGGATTTCAGTGAGGGATCTCTCAAACAACACCACGAGGAGGAAAGGAGGGCCCCACTGAAGTCAAAAGCGAGAAACTCACCCTAAAAGAATGGAAAGGGAAAAACGAGAGGAAATTCGACAGTGGAAGAGGCGCAAACGGGCGATGAAACATTCTCAGCCACCTATCTAAAAGGGAGACACCGAGACAAGCACCGTGGGGGAGAAAAAGCTCCCACCCTGTAGGTACTGGGGAAAAGAAAAAAAAAAAACAGGCATGTCAAGTTCTGTCCAATTAAGGGCAATCGGATCCAGCATGGCGCAATTCAGAGGAAAAGGGAGGGGGCCGGGGCCGAAAAAAAAAAGGAAAGCAAAAGCCACCAAGCCGCCCGCTTACAAGAACTAAAAGGGAAAGCGCATCTTTAGCCGGTGAAAGCGAGAGACAAGATCACCTCAGCCGGGGGGTATTACCACCAGGGAACGGGCAAAAAGGGAGTTGGAAATATCAGGCGCAGAAAACTCCCCCTGTCCCACACCAAGGGGAGGGGAAAAAAGAGTAGCGCAAAGGAAAAGCAATCAAAAGAGGAAGACCAATTCCAGAGGGCCGAAAACGTTTTGGAGGGAACTTCCAGAGATTTCACTGAGCGGAACGTGGCTTCTAATTTAACAAAAAAGAACTTGGCCGAGTGGAAACACATATAGAAAAAAGTGTGTTTTGGGGAGGGGACGATAAAATCGAAGGGGATAAGAAGAGACGAGCAGGGGGGAGAAGGAAGACGGGTAGTTGGGGTTTAGGTGCCCGATGGTCTTAAGGTAGAATGTAGTCGATGCAAAAAGCGGGCGACAAGGTAGCTCAATAGACGGCATGTGTGAGCATTCCCGAATACGAAAAGAGACCAGAAGGGGAAGCGGGGGCAAGATGAAAGAACGGTGAAAGGGGATAGAAAAGGCAACAGCGAACGTTTGTACATGTCTTAAACGAACCGTTACCAGTTCCAAAAAACTTCCAACCCAAAAAAATCCGAAAAAAAGAGCGGGGGAAAACGGCAAGCTGTGAAAAAACGGCAAAAACACACACTCAAAAAAAATCTCTGCTAGTAAACATGTGGAAAAGGGGAAAGTGGCTACCTGGGCTCGGAAGAAGGGATTCCGCCGGAGTCATCAAAGTCGATGGAAGGTATCTCTTCAATGGGGGATTTCAGGGAGGGAGGGGCGCAAGATCGGGAAGGGAGGGGTGGGAGGTTCCACCCAACAAAAACTGGGGGGGATTTCTTATCACGGAAAGATTAAAGTGGTAACGCAATCGAATTGGGGGAATCCTTACTTGGGGGAAGGACCATACAGATTAAAAAGGGAAGGGGGGGTCATCGGGCCAGGATCTTGAGATAACCTCTGGGGGCCAGAACTGTAGACCGTAGCCAGCGGACGCCGATGAGTTGTTGACTGTTCAGTTGCCTAAGAGAGAAAGGGGGGGGGGAAAGATTGGGCTGAAAAAAGAGGGAACAGCCAACGGGGTTAAAGAGGGCTGTAAAGGAGAGGACGACCCCAATGAGGGAAGCGGAGGCTCAAATTTTTTCCGGAAGGAAAGGTGAAACGGAGCTTGATCGACCCAAAAGCGGGCGAAAAATGAATTAGCGGGGAAGCACCCGGCCCCGTCAAAAAAGGAAAGGTAGAGATGCGTCGCAGGATAAGCTTGAATCCGATGAAGATGGAATGGCTCCCGAAGGATACGAGCTGGAGCTGTGTCCTAAAAATTTGTCCTACCGCGAGCTTGGGGGGCCCCAAACCGCACGCTGATAATCCTGACGGCGTGAGGCTAGGAATAGGAAAAAAAACAAAAGATAAATTGATAGGTCAGCCAACCTCCCCAGAGCAGAGACGCGGCCGATTGCCGCGAAAGGATACAAATTTGGGGGCTGGGAAATGAGTTGGGGGAAAAGGGCCGCAGGAATGACGTATTTAGCAAAATGAAGGTCGCCGACGCGCAGCGGGGGGTGGGGAAAGCGCGTAGAGAAACTGTTCTAAGTTGTTGGACAGATCGGGAAAAAAACGATGAACCAACAGAGAGGACAGACCCTTAAACCGGGAAGAAAACTCAATGTCAAAAGACCAAAACGGAAGAATGTAGTTGGTCGTTTTCAGGAAAAGAGGACCGGCCGGAAAGAGGGGAAGGTCAGAGCGGAGGAGAAAGAGCGGAAAGCAGATAGGGGATAAATCGGACCTATCCATTGAAAAAAAGGTCCCGACCTTCGCAAAGGAGGGAAAAGGTCAAGTGAGAAGGGCTGCAGAGAAGAGCCGAGGGCTGTTTGTGAAAGGGGACGTGAACAACCGTCAAGCGGTCAGGGGAATCTAAAGAAAAAAAAAAAAATGAAAGGATGAAAATAGAGAGACTAACGGAGCAGTCATCACGGCTTAAAAGAAGAAAGCTGACGCATGTTCACTATGAGCGGCATCCCCTCACGGCGGCGGAAAAACAACGCCGAGCAGGGGGGGGATGTAGAAAAGGGATGTGGGCATTAGCGACGGACAGATCACGGCTCGGAAGGATGGAAGAAGCTTGAATCACTCTACTAAAAAACGGGGCACGGTGGGAAACGTAAATACTTCAGCTGCGCTCGATTGGGGGGGGAATGTGCTACTCCGTGAAGGCAGATCAGTGGGAATTCTCGGGTGAAGAGGTGACATGAGGCATAACCCTCAACTAGGAAAAAGAAAGGGTTGCGGGCTCGAGGGGGGAAAAAACGAGCTTTTTAGCGGAGCCGACGACCGAAGTCATTAGAAAGAGGGCCCATTGGTGCCACATGCCCTATCCAAAGTGGCCAGTGTAGGACAATGCGCGCGAGGAAGGGGACCACGGCAATGGAAAATAGGGTATATTGGGGAGAATACTCAAGGCGCAAAGGGGATTGGGGGCAGAGAGGCGAAGGGGGGGCAGAAAGGTTACAACTCGAGGAAAAAAAAGAATTTAGACACGCATGATTGCAATCAAAGCTACGTCTCACGGAAACGAAAACGAAAATGAATCTTAGGGAAGGCAGTAAAGAAAAGCAATCTAGCAGGGCACGACTGTGTACTGGGAATAACTGCTGAGGGGGGCGGGAATCAGAAAACGAAATGTCATCAAAACGGCGGCAAATCTCTCTGACTGAAGGGTCTTCAATAAGGCAAACGGAAATGCACGTTTCAACAAGGTGGGTCGTCTCTAGGGGGCAGCCGAAAGGGGGCCAAGCAAAATGAGAAAAAAAGTGCCAGACTCGCGACAGATGACGTCAACACCACCACGAGGCGAAGAGGGTGGATACTGGCGACTAGCATATCTGCACACGGCTTAGCCCTTTGAAAAAAGCAATCGGCAAAGGCTGTATGGCTCTTTTGAAAAAAACAAGTAATCGCTAGGACCAACGGGAGAAAACATACAATCCGCAAAGGGACGAGGAGGCATCAGTGGGGAGAAAAAGAGCAAAACTTCGGTCTGGTGGCACTACTGTCGCAAATGAAGAACGGAATAGAAGGGGCAATGAAACGAGGAGCGAAGGTTCCGCCGAGGTTTTAAATCATGCGTCCAAATGGAATGTCCTCAAAGAGTGGGGGGGTGACAAGATTGCCCTGTCGCTAAAAAAGGTGAAGGGGGGGTTGGGGGAGTGTTGGCGGGTAAGAGGGGCCAGTGAACTACTGTAACACTGGGGGCCCGTCTTCCGCACTGAGACGAAGGAGAAGTCGACCCAAAGCTACTGAAAGCAAGGGGGGTAGGGGCTTCCGGGAGCGGAAGCTTTGTGATTTTATATGGGCAGAAGGTGGGTCGCACGAAGTGACAGCGAAGGACGGCAGAACCAGTCTGGGGGAACACCAACTACACTGTGGCATCAACCGTCGAGCGGGTCTAAAAAGAGATGACACTGAAATGTCAGCATATCGGAAAAGGGGGGAGAAGGGGGGAAAAACAGGGGAATGAGGGAGAAACAATAAGGGAAGGGTAGCTCCAAAGGTCTTCTTTACCTGGGGAAGACCTGATTGCGCCGGGAGAGAAAAAAAATAAACCTACGGGGGGGAAGGCCGCCTTCGGAAGATTGAGAAGAAAACCTGTCAAGTGAGTAGGATCTTCTGCGGTGCAGAAAAGGAACAGGGGAGTGAAAGGGGAGGACAAAAAAAAAAAAAGGAGAAAAAAGACATTTCCAAAAAGTTCCGATGTTACCGAGGTCCTTGAAAAAAGAGAGCAGTAACCCGCTAAAGATTGGGCTCTTCACTGGGAAATAAAAACCGTCGCGGGGAATCGGGCATAGGTTGAACGGGGAGTCGCAGCTCGGGGCGGGCTGTGCCCCGACACGCTTGAAAAGAGCCATAAGGACCGCAAATATTATCTTCCCAGAAGAAGGAAGAGGAAGATTGATGCAGCAAAAGGGAATCGAAGTGGGCTTTTTCCCAGGATGTGGGGAGCGCAAGGGGGAGACCACCAAGGGGGGAAATGTTGGTGAGGTGCCAAGTTGTGGGTATACGGTTGTGGGAGAAAATGGGCATAAATCAGGATTCTTGCGGCGGGCGGAAAAAAAAATAGAACGGCGAAATTCCAGATCCGTGGAAGACAGCACGAGGCGTATGGGGATTTAGGAAGAGGTAAGGGATTGGCGAGCCGACCAGAAAAAAAAAACCTGAGGGGGAGAAAGAAGCAAACTAATTCCTGCAAAATGAATCCATCACCTCCCCTCCTTCCGTTGCACGGAAATGGTAAGGGGGGAAAGTCGCCAGAAACATGAAAGGGAAAGGAAAAGTCCACCTTATTCGAAACAACGGGACACTGCTACACATGCAAAATTTGGGTCAGGGCCCGCTGGTAGAAAACGGGGAAAAACCCCGAAGAAGGAAGATACTCTGACGGCAGGAAGGGACGGAAGAAAGACATTCGCCCAGTATGCTCCGTTCGGCCCATCCCAAGAAGAAAAACCAATAGCCACCGGACCGCGACTGAAGGGGGAGGGGAAAAAAGGGGCGCATCTTAATCGGGAACGGAAGCGGCCAAAGACACCTCGTAGTAAACCACGGGAACGGGGGAGAAGTTCTTTGCTTCGGCCAGGAACTCCCCCGGAAGAAAACGAATGGCACGGGGAAGCGAATTTGGGGGGAAAAAGTCAGTCAATCAAGGGACGTACCTGAGGCCAACAAAAAATGGGGGGGTATTACGGGAGAAAGACGGAAGGATCACTCCTGAGGGGAGCGGGTCGCCTCAAAAGGGAAAAGGTGTCCGAGGAAAAAAGGAAAAATCGACCGGGGCATTGACTAACTTGGAAGACACCGGCAAGGGAGATATCGACACCCAATTGGGGGGTTGGCGTTCGACTATGGTGATAAAGCGATCCCAGTAAAAAGATGCGCAAAGGCTTTCTCAATGAGAGAAGTATGGGACAAAGAGTCTTGGGGAAAAGGCCCGGCAGAAAAGAAAAGGAAAAATCCAAATCAGCGGTTTCCAATGGGACTCAAAGGGGCCAGAAAACCACAAAAGGGGGTGTTAGGGGGTCAGGAAGCTAAGGGCGATCAAGGAAAAAAAAAAAAGGGGGCCTCCCCCCACACCCACGAAACCCGCCGGACCTAATCGAGGCAATAGGGGAAACCCACCACAACAGAAGGAGGAGGAGAAAAAGGGACGCAGTGAGGAAGGTGCCAAAAGAAAGGAAGAAGATTGCATTCCGCCTTCATGGAACATTTCGGTATTCAAAAAAACTTACTATTGGGCTGACATGGTCTTCAATACTAAAAGAGGTAGAGCCACCGGAAAAGGGGGGGGGGAAAAAAAAAAAGGGACACTCCTGGTCGGAGGGATGAATAGCAAAACATTGGAAGTCGTAAAAGGGGTGTGTGAACAGTAAAATACAATATGGGGAACTAAGGAGGGGAGGAGAGGGCCAGGGAAGGAAGCAGCCCGCAGGGGGGTAAACTTCTGTCTGATATTCCACTCTTACCGCATAGGGTGGGTGTTGGGGGACTTTTAAGAGGGGGGGGGGGGGGCGTCGCGAGAAAGAGTGTGGGGGGGGGTGTCAGGCAATCGTGCATCCTGGTAAATTGACGGTAAAAGTGAATTCACCAAGTAATTTCCTTAGACACTGGGGGGCGGAATTTGAAGACAGGTGATTAAAAAAAAAGGGGGGAGAAACCTCCGTGTCGCGCGGTGTGCAGAACGTCAATGCCATGCAAGGAAACCTAGTAGAAAGAAGGGGATTAAAAAGCGACTGGGTAGATGGAAAAAGAAGAAGAGTCATTAGCCATACATCGAGCGTTTGCTGGAGCTGAAGAAAAAGGGCTTGGTAGTGGGTCCTGATGACCACCAAAACAGAGGAAACCTTGATGCTTCTTGCCAAAATCAAAGAGGAAAGGAGACATTCACAACCAAACCCTGTTAAAGGAAGACAAACGAAAAGACGCGAGGTCCGAAGACCGTGATACAAATTTTGTGGAGTCCAGGGGGGAACAGGTACGGGCCCGAGGTAGGTGTCGGCGGATCGCCGCACCAAGCCAGGTGGTAAAGGCTGGCCACAACCTGAGAGTTTATTAAGGGGGGAAAAGTTAGGGAGTGTACATCTCATCAATTGCAACTAGGAACCCGGGGGGCGACGGGACAAAAAACGTACCTTTGAACTCTCCTGATTCTAGTCGAAAAGAGGGAGCAGCTCAAAAGGAGCTGCTTTTCATGCACGGCTACATTGACGGGCCGCGCGCCCCTTAATCTGCGGAAGCACGCAAGGGAAAATTGCAAATCTGAAAAAGTAAACAACAAGAATTGCGGAAAAAAAAAAAACAAAAAAAAATTCGCCACCGGAGAGGCCGTTCAAGTGCGAAGGGACGCTAACTATGGGAAGAGCGCTTCCTCCCGGCCAATCCCCTCACTGAGAGTGGGAGTACGAAGCACGTAGTAGCTGGAAAAAAAGAGGAGGAAAAAAGGAGAGCTAAAAGACAGAGTCTCAAAGGCTGCTCCGAGGAGCGGTAAGATGTTCAGGGGAGGGGGGACCCCAAATGAAAGGGGAACTGACCCGCCCGCCGAGCGAAGGGCTTAGAAGGTCTGTGGAACAATTAGCTGCCGGACAAGATGCTCACTACTGATGATTGAGAGGGGATCACCGCGGAAGCGGCTAAAGAAAGCCGTGAAACAATAACTTAAGAAGAAAAACGAGTTGTTTGTCGACTAGAGCCCTGGCTAAGTCTTAAGGTCAGGTCAGAGCAGGTAATCGGGTGAGGAAAGAATAGTCCATCAACTAAAACTAAGAGGGGGCTCTACCGCGGGGAAAACTTGGCGCGTAACGGGGATGGGAGACCGCCGAATAAGGATCAGCCCTCGTCCCATGGGTGCCACTCAGAAAAAGAGCCCCAAAGGGATAAGGGAAACGAGAGGAAATGGGGAGCAGGGGGGAAAAGGGCACTGAAGGGGGACGAGGGGATAGGTTGGCTGCAAAAAGTCATTCAAAATCTTATTGGTGGAATATAACGTCGAAAGGGAGAGGATTCTCAGCAGGGGTTGGTGCAAAGGAAGGGGGGACTGTAGAACACGCGGAGGGTCACGAAGACGCTCGTAATCACGTCGGGCAAAATCTGAATGATCAAGGCATGCGAACAGTAGAGAACTCCAAACGTGGGTGGGGGGAACTATGGCACTGCTGCTTGGGAACGGCCATTCACTGACCCACAGGCGGGGGGGTCTAAGAAAGGCGGCTTCACGGTAAGTCAAAATTGAGAGAAAAAAGGTCCACTCAAATGGGGGTAGCTCTACTGTTACAGAGTCAACCACAGGGAGAAAATTGAAATCCAAAAATCCACGAGGGAAAGAAAAAGGGAAAGTAAACACCCAAAATCGCCTGTCAGCAGCTACTGGGCAAACGCATACAGGAGAAAAAAAAGAAAGCGCTTCAAATCCGGAAGGGAGAAAAAATAGTAAAGGGATACGTTTCAAAGATGAAGGGATCGGAGTGAGAAACACTTTACATCATCAATAAGGGAGCGTGATACGTTGACGGAATAACAGGGGGGGAGGGAAAAAGCGAATAACTGAGGGAGCTGCTAAAAAGGAACGAAAAATATCCAATGTTTGATTGACCGAAGGCCATCTGCAAGGTCCGCCCCCGTGAAAAGACCAGGACAATTCGTAACCAGGTAAAGGAAGGAGGGGGGGGTGGGGGTTCCGAGATTGCAAAAATTGGGCACGCGTTTTCGAGTGGGGTGGGGGGCAGTGGTTGGTGGAAAAATGGGGAAACTAAGCGCGTTGGCATCGACTGTAAACCGTCAAAGTAACGCACGTATGACTCGCAGTGAGATCACTTGACCCCAACGGGAGGTAAGATCGTAGCTGCGGGGTGCGCCAAATTGCATCAAAGAGGGGAGCAGCCGGTGTGACGAAGGTACATCTCACGCAGAAAATGGGTAACACAACGAACAGCAGTAGAGCTTACCAGGGCCGATTTCGCAATGGAGGAACCTAAGATCGGGCTCGGCAAGGTAAGGGAGACCAGGAGGAAAAAGAAAGTATTCACGCAAGGAGTTACATCCGATGGCGAAAAAAGAGAAACAAAGGTTGCAAGACAGGGATAGACGACTGAAGGGGGAAAAATTGATTTGAAAAAAGACGGAACCGGCAAGAGAGGGGAAGTGCTTAGGCCCGGGGGGGGGGAATGTCAGGGGGGACGTTCCGTGTGGAGAGGGTCTGGAAGGAGGAGAAGAAAGCTGCCAGTCTTTTAGAAAGGAAAGAAGCGAAGTGGGAACGAAGCGAAAGGCCCAAGACACGACAGGGAAAAGGCTCGGGGCTGGATCGATGCCCGTAATATTCTGAAGGGGGGTCCAGAGAGTGATACCGTTCTCGGAGGGGGGGGGAGGAAAAAGGAATAAAAACGTGGGAAGGCGCCTGGGCGCGACGCATGGCGGGAAATTGTCCCTGTTGTTGGAGATGGGCATTCATAGCAGATCATGCGCTTGGAAGGGGATGAAACTATCAACGTAAACTTAAAAAATAAGAATCCAACTACCTAGGGGCGAGGTGCTGTAGGAATTCGGCGGGAA
>Ga0179593_1306513_pt1 | contig 14778 bp, 8 predicted proteins | sample CZODoug2_1_08_16_FD_185931 | JGI IMG/M metagenome (GOLD analysis project Ga0179593, IMG submission 185931) | Vadose zone soil fungal communities from Angelo Coast Range Reserve, California, USA - CZODoug2_1_08_16fungal (PacBio error correction) | ecosystem: Environmental > Terrestrial > Soil >...
AAAGTGGGGGGGAATGGTCCGGCAAATTTATGTCGCAAACGGAAGATCCCGCAATGCAGTCACGAAAAAGAAAAAAACACGCCGTGGAGAAGAGGTGGGAAGGGAGGCAAAACTAAACCAGATCCTTCTAACGCCAGAAAAAAAGAACAAAACTGCAAATACGCCGTTAAAAATATATGGTTAGGCCAAAGGTATTATAAATTTTACGTACCACTAAAGACACGATCGGGACAACAAGTTATGAATCCTACTCGGCTACACCTAGATAAAAGAATTAGAAGGAGAGGAGAGGGCACTGAAGAGGGCCTTAAACAAGAGGGAGCTAACGTATACAAGAGGTTAAAGAGCATAGAAGAGGAGAAATGGGCTCGGTGGGGCCATTTAGAAAGTGAAAAATATGCAAGCAAAAGACAAGGGAGAGGATTCATGCAAGCTGGATTTTAGATACGTAAACCGGCTTGGGGGAAACCCAAAGTGTTTCTGCTTCCCCAGGAGGCACAAACCAAAGGGAGAGGGGTAGAGTCAACGAAACAGTAAAGCGTTGAAAAAGAAAGAAAAATGTAGCTGAGTTTTGAAAATAAAGGTTCTCACGAAAAAATAGAGTGTGTTTGGGAAAAAAACCGGGCGGCGGGCAAAGAACCAAAAAAAACGGAGCACAGGACGCGGGCGGAATCAATAAAGATAGAAAAAGGGTTTTGAATAAAAAAAGTTTGATATGACAAACAATCCTCCTAGTCTACGAGAAAAAGAGATATCTTTCAAAAAACTGGGGGGCACTTTGCTGTAATTTCAAACGGGACTGTGTCGGGAGGATTTTACTACAGGGGGGGCCATGCCTAATACATAGAAACTGTCTTGAACTAGACTTCGAAAGGCAAAGATACTACCAAGGCACAAACTGGGACCAGGAGGACATGCAATCACGGCGGATGGGCGAAGGGCAGGGGGGAGAAAGGGGACACGCATAGTCAAGGAACTCAGTTTTGTCCATCTCGTCCGGAACACAGAATCCCGTTGAAGAAAGAGAAACGCGAAAACAAGGAAGACGACGGAACGATCAATAATAGCGTCCAGGAAAATTTGGAACGTGGGGAGAAACAACGAGGGGGGGGTGGCACACGCGAATAGATCTAAGGAAGACGAAAAAAGTCGGGATAAAAGGCGTGAGCGGAGAGCAGTAAGGAAATTGGATTAACATTTCAACGGGCGCTCAAACTGCAAATGGCAGGAAGAAGACAATCGGAAAGAAGAATTGGTGGTCAAGGGAAACGAAGGTGAACAAGTGCGGAGGGGTTACGGGAGAAGTAAAGAAACCGACCCCAAGAAACCGGGATACCTGAACTTGAGTTGACGGAGCCCAGATGCTAGCCTCTGGGGAGAAAAAAAACTGAGGAGGGCGCACGAAAAAGGTACGAAGTGAAAAAAAACGTATTAAAACCGAAGGAATATGGGACGGGAAAGTGACAATGGCGAAAAGAAACGGAGGATCAGAAAATCCACCGTTGGGGAAAATCCAAATCACAACAAAAAGAATGACTAGTGTACGACGCTAACGATGAAGAGAGCAAGAATTTACAAGGTGCAGAGTAACTAAAATCTGGAAAGACAAACAGGAGTTTGTCAGTGAAACCAGGCGGAGGGCTATCAACCGGAATGACCCATCTTTCGGGACACTGGGTCAAACCAAAAACTGGGGGCATAGAACCGTGATCCATTGGGACGGTGGCTTCCGCGTCTGTGTCTCGCACGTGGCAGAAGGGGGGTGGCAAAGCAGGATGGCTCGAGCTTGACGAAAGGCGGGAAACCTATGGATCCAATCGTTAGACGAGGGGGACAGGACAAAATTTCCCCCAAAGCAGATAAGGAGCCTTGGTCAGAGGCACTGTGAGGCCACTGGCACCCAATAAAAATAGCAGCGGAAGGCTGTGTTGACTACAAGGTGGGACGAAGAATCTTACCTCAAAGGGGAACGCAGAAATGAAAAAGGGGAAACGGGGCGGAAGGACGGTTGCAGCGATCGGGAGCGGATCCGAAGTCACCGCACATTTGATGCAAGGTAAACCACGATTAGAAGACGGTTGGTCCCAACGATACAACAGCCAAATTTTGTCCTGGTGAGCAAGTGGAGCATGCACATCGATGCTATGTAAATACTACCTGAAGAACGCAAGGAGGAAGAAAAGTGGACCACAGGCGAGCAATAAAGTGAGCGGACAAGGGACGAGTTGCGGGGCATACACAAAGAAAAAACCTCATGCGGAGACAGGGGATGAGGGTAAAGAAAAAGTAGAGAAGTAGACAATGGGAAAAGGTGGAACTGAGATGTCCTAATCCGTGTGCCCAAGCGTATAACAAAGAGGGAGAGAGGGGTGAGGGAGAATCGGAACGGATCAGTACGCGCAGCAAGCAAAAAGATTGATTCAGGGCTGCTCAAGGTTAGGGGAACAGACAGGTGAAAGTACGTTTACGCAAACGGACATAAAGAGAGTTAGCGAGACCGTTGAATTTCCAATCTGCAACGGAGAGTATGTGGAACGCAGGCGGAGGAAGGCGGGAGGTACCTACTCAAACAACGATCCGAAAGAACAGAAAAATAAGACCTAACATAAAAGAGAATGATAACATGGAACACAGCAAAAAATGGCGATTGGCAGCACAGCGATGTAGACCGTTGGAGCTCAACCTCCAGTCTTGTACGAGGAGGAAAAGGAAACGGGTGACGAACTCCTCACGACAGGAAACTTGCTCATGGGAGAAAAAAAAGACACAGAAGGAATCTCCGGAAGGGCACGAATCTGAAACCCCAGGGAATCTGCAGAGATTTATATCTGGCACAGTGAGAGAAAGGGTGGCGCTGTTCGGTAGATCGGAAGGCGGCCTCGAAAGGTTATGCAGAGGCGAAACGACAAGTCCAAGCAAATCAGAAAGAGGGGGGAGAGGGGAAGTTAAAACTGCTTTCGGTAGGACATTGGGTAAAAAATGACGAAAGGGGCGCTCACTACAAAACAGGTTTAACGACTGCAAGACCACTAAAGTATCCGACCGAGGCGACAAGGACCGAGAAAAGAGGATCTAAAACACCAACTGTAGGCTTCTATTATAGTGGCGGCAAAAAAGTTGCACCAGGAGAGGGGGCGTGAAAAGATACTGCGATTTAGGAAGCGCGACGCAACAGCGGAATAGAGGCCGAGCGCAACTCTAATAGGGGGGTAATGGAAAAGGATGGACACAATACTGACCTCGGCACACACTCTTTTCACGACAAACATGAGGGGTAAAGGGGGAAAGGGCAAAAAAAAAATAAAGGAGATCGCGAATTCGGTACAGAGACACAAACTTAAATGTGGCACTAATCTGAAAGAGGGGAGTCAAAGCCGACTGCCCATAATCCTAGGGAGTGGCCGGGCAGGTCGAAGTCCGGAACGGAAACCATGTTCTGAGAGGAGAGAAACTTCAATGTGGCGCAAAAGGGGGGGGGGGAGAGGAAGAAAAGAGGCGATGCGCAGAGGATGGAGATCACCGGAATCCAAGGAAATACCCGTTTTCTCAAATAATCCCCGGTAGGTAGACGAGCCTTGAGATGACTCGCGTATTAAAGGAGAGATTCGAGTTCTAAAAAAAAGGTGGGGACTAGTCTGAAGTCGTCCCCAAGTCCTGCAAAAATATAAGGAACACATAAAAGAGGCAGGCAAAGGGGGGGGGGAAAGTATTCAAAGTCTACTAAACTCACCAATTAGGTCCGTTGCATTGGAAAAATCGAAATGGATGCCAAAGAAACGTGAGCCTCCAGTGAAGCAAGACAAACTCTGTGGCGGGCTGAGGGGGCTACGCGGGTACTAGCCGAACTATAACCCAAAGAAAACCCCAGATCAGAGAGAGGGGAATAAACACTTGGAAAACGCCCGGGAGGCCAGCGCGGACTAGGAAAGATAGTACTTAAATTAAACAAACGTGTAGAGAGACGGGGTGCCGTGTCGCGGGGGGGGTATGAGCCAACAATAGGATGTAGAAAGTCCGTGGGTTATCAAAAATCGCACAAGTGGGTTCTAACTCAGACGGGTAGGAGAGCGGGAAACGAGAGGGCTGTGTCAAAACTTTCATCAACAAGTCCATCATGAAAGTCGGGGAGGGTTTGTGGACCCAGAAGATAAATGAATCCCTGGCGGGAAATGAGCCGGAACCGGTAGGCCAAAAGGGGACCTTAGGAACCGCTCCAATTACAGGCGAAGTTGCCAACAAGGGGAGTAACTCGTCGAAAAAGTGTATTGCAGCAAAAGGAAAAGTCAACCGATCAACTTGAATACCAAGGGACAGATTGGAGAAAGAAAGGGGGCCCTCATACCAATCATTCAAGGAGTCGTGATGGGGTCGTGGTGAAGATTGGCATAGGATAATATTGGGTAAATGGGCAGAAAGCCGCGTCGGGAAGGGAGAAGCCACTAAAGCCATTTATCAGGTTTGTGGAATCCGGAAAAAACCGTCAGAGATAAAGAGAAAATCGGCTCAATATATTTACCATGGACGACTTGCATAAGCCAACCTTGTTGTGTTGTGGACTGTAATTTTCCTCCTAGTTTTATGAGGCGTCTGGGTCCCAGACATTGTTCCCCTCAACGATTTGGTCTTATGTTTAAAGATTGCATCATCGCTTGCTATTCACTTGAGATAGCGAAAAAATGGTCCGTAGAAGAGAGTCTTCATGCAGAGTAAGAGGTGGAAGGTTGTCAGAGGCATCTATCAGACGAGGCACGTTTTCTATCCTTAAAAAAAAATGGACGGGGCAGACAATGTCTCCAGGACCGTCAAATTCCCTAAGGGTCCACAGATCGTCAAGGTTGGCCGGCATCACAGTGGGGTTTCATCAAGAGTATGGGACAAAGGCCAAGGTAGGGAAACGGCTAGCTAGCGGCTGAGCAAACAACTTAAAACGATCGGTGAGACGGAGGGGGAAAGTACGCGCCACCCAAATTACCAGGAAATTGCATGTTGCAACTGCGTGCCAGACAAAAAAAAATTGAGTGGCTTGTCAAAAAAGGTGAAATCCGATTGGCGTTGCGCGGAAGAGGAGAAAAAAGTTAACACGACTCGACATAAAACGCTTGAAGCCATGAGGCATGGAGCCTGGCCTGACGAAGCATGAGAAGAACATTGGCAGAGGGTTATACAAAAACGTCTCGGAAGATCTGAGGAGAGTTTGAAAGGATGACGGGCGTTCTCGCGAAAAAAACTAGTCGCAGGAGTAATGTGATGAGAACGAGAAAACAGGATCAAAGGAGAGGGGGAGAAAGCAATTGTAGGAGCCATAAAACTTCGGCCCATCCAGGAAGAGAACAGAGGAAATGAGGTTCATAGGGGCAAAGTTGGCGTTGAATATGCAGAGTATTAGGACCACCGAGCAGAGTGCGGTAATTTCTAGGACGGTGAGTGCGCCGAACAAAAAATGGTAACGGTAACGACTCTCCCGGGACTCTCACTAAAGAAGAAAGTTCATCGCCATGGGGGTAAAGCTACGGAAAAAGGCTTCCTTACAGAGGAGAACGCTAAGGAAAGGGGGTTTGAGTATAGCGTTATTAGAAAGAACGGACGGTTGCATTTGAGAAGAAAAGTGGTTTGGGTTTAGGCGAAACCAGTCCGGAAACAAAAAAAGAGAGAAGAGCTGTTGAACTAAGGTTGAACTGACACTCTAATTTTTCCCTGATTTGAAAAAACGGAGCCGGAAAGAGGAATTCAACAAAAGATGGGGTGGGGTGGACTACATTTGGGAAGAAATCGTAAACAGGGGACCTGGCCCACCAAAAGTAAAGAAGTGTTAAAAAAGTTCAGGGTGTCTTTGCTTGCTAGGGTGGAAAGTTCTTGGGAAAGCGAGCAGAAGAGACCGAAATAGAAGGATACGTTGGAACTACTAGGTTACGCGCCAAAGAACCAAAGTGGGAGAACAACGGAGGCGTGTTCAACATTGTTAAAAGGAACGGGGGGAGCGTGTGTCCGATTCGGCGCGTCAGTGTGTACCGGGGTCGACGCGAAAGATGCTCACCTACGATTTGGGCCCGTCAACTAGCTAAAGCGGATGAACCGTTTGGAAAGGTTTTCAAAACACCGCTTGTTCAGTCTGGTGCGTACCCCAAGGTGGAGGGAGGGAAACTGCATTCAGAAAAAGGAGCGGTTCGGGGGAGGAAGGGAGGCTGACTTAAATGCGGACACGAAATCGATCTCCGTGTAAGACGACTACCTGTCCAAGAGGTGCCGGAAATACAAGCGAGAATCACAACACAACTGAGGTAGTAGATATTGAATTTGCCGGCAAATCAGTCAAGGGAAGAATCGAGGAAGATCCGAGAACGTCAGCAAGGGGACATAAAACGGCGCCGGGGGAACGAACACTTTGCTGAAGCCGGGGAAGGGAGGGCAAAAAAAAACCCTGAAACTCCGAGGGCTCCAAAGAAACAAAGGGGACAAATCATTAAAGACCAAGCACTGGTTCCACGATAATCACGGTAATATTTGAAAAAGAAGGGGTAGGCAAGGAGAGAGAACATATACCCACTTTAATAAAGGGCCGAGAATCGTGAGAACAAAACAGTAATCAAAAAACAGATATTAACTGAGCCGGAAGCCGGGAGAATTGGGAATGTTGACATTTTGAAGTTATTTTGAGAGAAGATTAGGGGAAGTATCATCGTCTTCGGAAAGGGGGTCGAGGGGGGGGGAAGGGCTCCAAAAAGTAACAAGCAAAGACAAAGAAGAGCGGACCTCCTCATTGATTATATGTGCACAGCGGGGAAAAGTGAACAGCTTTTTTGGAACACCGAGTGGGGAGGGGCGTACCCATAGACAAAAAAAAACGGATTTCGTTGAGAGTTCAGACAAAAGAACGAGGGGTTGAACCAGGAACAGAAAAAGGTAGCGGGTATGGTTGTGAAGGGTTCTAAACATCAACACGTGGAACTTACGGGGAGAAACGGGGAGGGTGGAAAAATGACCAAAAAAATTTCGGATCAAGTCAACTCCGTGAGTTCAAAAAAAAAAATTAAAAGACGTTTTTAAATGCTCGAAAGCTCTTGTAGGGGGCAGAGACGATAGCCAACAAAATGCCGATGGGACTGGCTGTTATTTTGGAGGAAAGGCCGGGGAAGGAGGGTAGTAGAAAAGGGTGTCAGGAAGGCACCTGAAGGCGAAACATCCGACTAAAAAGTCTAGGATCGGAGGGAAAACGGAAGGGAAGATGCAGACAAACTCCAAACTTGGCCCCTATGAAATACAGGCATATGGCAAACTTGAGGGATGGGAGAAGTTTTACCGGGAAACGACAAACTCAACTAATGCCAAGGGGGGGTTTGGGCTCCGAAGCACAATAAAGGGGAGAAAAAGGCAGCGGTGAATGCTATCAACCACGAAGCACGCGCTGAACAGATCCGCAATCTGCAAAAATGAAGACGTTGATAAACGAAGGGAAAAAAAAAAAAGTTCATGAGGTTTCTCTAATTCAGACAAGTAAGAATTGACGAGGCAAAGGATCGGGGGGGGGGTACGGAAAGGGGAATCTCCGGAATCACTCACCAAACTTCCAGCAAAGGGGGAAAAACCTCAAAAACAAAATATTGGGAACGAAAAGAGAATCAAATTTAGCCTTGAGGAATTAATAACAAGACAGGAGGAAAAATTCACTGGCGTAAGAGACCGCTGCGAGCCGTCCTTGACTTAAGGGAAAACCGAACATTACGAAAAGACCCGAAGGCAAGAACTGACAGCGGGGACTTGGAAATGGTCTGTGTAAATGCACCCTAACGCAAGAACGAAAAACGGCCCAGCTCGTCTAATGAAATAAGAGAAAACGCCTACCGAGCTAAGAAGGGAAAGCCCTCGACTGAGCAGAATATTCGGTCATCCGGGAATAGGAATAATAGGGAAAAAAAAGCAACAAGAGTTTGTCGGGGCCTAGAGGCGCCGACGGAAGTCTCTGAAGAAAAGGGCATCAGCCAACCAACAGGTTGGGCTAGAACCGCCAGGAAGAACCGGGCAGGAGTGATCCGTCGAGCGGGGACAGATTTTTTTTGGAAAAACCTGAGCGCGGAGAAAGTGCATGCTCGGCCGAGAGGGGGAAATCATGTATCCCTGTTAACTGGACCAAAGTGGAAAAAGGTAAAGGACAACCATCAAAGACTACTTCGCCGAGGGGTCTGAAAAAAGGCACTTAGAAAAAAGAAAATAAGGGGCAGGCACGTGATACGGTCGGGGAGGCACCTTGATGAAGATGCAATTTGACTGAGAAACTGAACGTTGGCGGTGAGGGAGTGACAGGTGCGATACGGATAGTGTCCAGGTCCAACGGGGGCTGTCAAAGGGAAGAAGGGGCCACAGTGGGGGACAAATAAACAACTTCAGGCCGGATGCAAGTGAGCGAAATGGAAAGAAAACTCGAGTCACTAAAAACGAAAAAAAGGACAAAATAGAAACAACGGTAGATACAGGCCTATTTTCTTGGGCGACTACCAAAACAAGAGGGATCCCCGGCTCTAAAGGCAAATACGGGACAGGGAATTTCTACGGGTTCATCGCGAAAGGATGCCAAGCAGTTAGCCTGGCGAGATATGGGGATTTGGTGTATCGTTGAAATCTAAGAGAGAGAGGGGGCCGCATAAAAAAACGCCGAACTGAGGCAAACGGAGTCTCAGAAATGGGGAATTTGCAAAAAAGAAACGATGGGGACTGGGAGAGACAACGGAGTTTAAGCGTCAAGTTGACTTTACTTTCCAATAGGCCGGAGAGATTGGGGGGATAGAACGCCGGAGGAGAGGGAGATGGGACGAAAAAGACAAAGAGACCCGAAAACCGAGCGTCTAAACCCACGAGCGCCTAGGAAGAAGGGAGATAGAAACCGCAAAGGCCCACTAGAGAGCGATTGACGAGTACAAGGGAGAGAGAGACCAGTTATCACGGACCTTAATCCACCCCGCTTACGATAAGAGGAAGTCGCCTCAGGGAAGAAATGGAGCAGGTATAACAGACAGTCTCACCGATCTGACCGAAAGAAATATGAAAAATCGTCTAGATGGGAATCATGCGATGATACGAAGATTTGCGAGGAGGATACGATCAGGGACGCTGCTCATGGGAGACTCTGGGCGATCAGACCATGCAGGCGGGCTGCCGCATAAGGGATGAAGCGCTTCGAGGGCAGGGGTGTTTCATTGGAATAACGCGGTGTGCCAAGAGACAAACCTCTAGGGAGACATCTGGGTCAAGTCGGAAAGGAATGAAAAAAAGAGCTCTCATCTCGAAAAAAGAAACAAGGGGAACCGGGGCGCAACTTCTCTCTCAAAAACAAAAACGTATTTTCGAAGGGGCCGCATGGGGCCGAAGAGGCTTGGAGGCATGAAATAAAAGAGCCGACAAACAAGATCGGGAGGGACGAATCAATCGTGAAGAGGCAAACTCAGGAAAAAGAATCAGCGGCACAAAACAGGGGAAGAGAGACATTCATGAGGTGTCCTGGACCATAAGGAGAGACCGCTAGCGTCGAATTCTTCGCATGATGAACGAAAACCCTTCTGAAAGAAGAAAAGGGGCTTCAACGCCGAAGCCAGTATATTCTGCTGAGGAGGGACGGGGGATTTCAAGAGCTTCGGGAACAGTTTCCCTCAAAAACCTCTGAAGGGGGGACCAAAGTGGCTCGTAAGCATAACGGCGATGACGATTGAGGGCGTATTAGAAGGGAAAATGAGAGAGAAGAGGAAAACGCATCGCTCTTTATATTGAAGCGGTTGAAAGGACCACAGTAGTCAGTGAGGGTTAAAGAACGTCATATTTTTGCGAGTACTGCATCTGGTGGGAGGAAGCTAGGGAAAGGGGGCGGAAACTCGCTGAAGATAAGAATTACCCAAATACGAGCCGCAAATTGTCAAGACAGGGCAAGAGTAACAGGACGGAGGGAAGTGTTTCAAGTCCGCGGAGGGGGAATGGATGTGAGAATAACGTAGAGAAGCATAAAAGGGAGGGAGCGTGGGAAGAGGATGCGTACTTGGGCCTTGGAAACCGGATAAACCACAAACCCAGAGGAAAAAAAAAACGGGACTTGGGAAGCCCAGCGCAGCCGTAAATCAGGGAGAGTCAAGGCAAATGCCTTAAGGAATCCCGCTTTTAATCGCCAGGGGTCTCAGTTCTCGTGGTAGGATCCAGTCAAAATATGGCATTTCTACCCTGGGAGGCGAGGAAAAGGGGAAGGTGGACAGACTGCGGAAAGAAAAAAATAAAGTGTGAGTCTTGCAGTCCCGAGGCCTGTCAGCTCAAGGGGGGGAATCCAAGACATCGAGGGAGGTGAGTCGTTAATTTTGGCGAAGTGGGGTAGATTTTCCTTGATAACACCGCGGTTGACCTTGCAAGAGAAGAAAAGGGGGGGGAAGAGTAAAGAGTCCGTAAGAATCACCGGGCGCCATCATTCTGGACGGGCAAGGTGACGGAAGGAGATAGTTAGCACAAGGGATGCATCGAAGGAGAGAGGAGTAAGGGCCCTGATTGGGGGACAGAGGGGGCTATAAGGAGTTGCCGAGGGAAAGCGGCGGAGAGGCAGAAGGGGTGTCGTAGGGAGCATTGGCCAGGCAGAGCGAGTTTTAAAGATACCGCTCCGGAGAAGAAAAGACAGAGCCAGGTGGCTAGCATTTTGTCTAAACAACACGGCTTGCAGAGCTAACGAAAGCGGCCTCAGGAAACTGTGAAAGGTTGACTCCGCAACCTGTTGTTTTGTGATGCAACCAGTGGTAATTCGGCGGGACTGGTCGAGCGCCCGCAGTGACACAAGCTTTTACTTATGGTAAAAACTATGACTAAAAGAAACTGAAAGTAAAGGGAGAATAATTCGAATCAAAATTCGACGCCTCGTTCCTTCAATTCCACTAGGAGGTCCTGGGGGCCATAACAAATATGGGGCACGTGGGACGTCTGCAGTTCTGGGGAATGGAAAAAAGGGACATGGCAACCAAGTTCCAAAGTCCAAAGATAAGGCGCATCCTTTGTTTGACAACGAAACTGTGAGGATCAGCATATAAACCCAAGGGACGGGGAAGCGGAGATCAAAGGGGCGAAGTCCTCAGAGCGTTCAGGAAGGCGTACAGCCCAAAGACAGCAACTTTTGATGGGTCAACACGAAATGGATTGTCCGTGACGAAAAAAAAGATGGCTGGCTGAAGATGACAAGATGAAAAGAAATGCCTTGCCTGGAATTTTTGCGAGCGCGGAGAGACTGCATACCCAGTGGAAAATCCTAGAAAACCGAAAAAGGCAACCATGGGAGAAGTGTTGAGCGGTATGCCTTCCGAAGAAAGAAGACTAGAGACGCTGCAAAAGAGGTTTCTCCACAGGGAGGGGCCTATGAGGAGCACGTTCACGCGGGGATGCCGTGCGTGACGGACGGGAAAGCCCGGATTCACCAGGGGGATCTGTAAAATGAGAAAAAAAGGACAAAACCTTTCCGTCAAGGGTCCGTGGATCAAGGAGGAGCCAGCGGCGCCCCAGCCCTCAACATTTCATAGGGCCAAGTGCTTGTAGAAAAAGGATAAGGGGGGGACCGCGAGGATCGCAGGTATCATCATCGTCTAGCGCCGGCAGGGGGGCCTTCCTGAGCAAGTTCGACCCTCCTCGACCGCAGGCCAGTGCGAAAGAAGCCCTACCAGGCCGTCCTGTGTGGGTCCAAACATTCCATCCAAAAACTACGAGGGGGGAAGAGCAGCAGCATAGAACACTAGGGGGTTAGGCCTCCTTTCGACAGGGGGGATTGATAATCCACGTACGTGGCAGTTGATGACGAACTTTTTGTGACAACCTCGGAGAAGACGTAAAAGGACACCCGAGCAAGAAACGCCTCCGGCGCTGTGGATAAATAAGCCAGCCTAGGGGACAATGGATTTGCAAGAACGTTCGGAAGTCCATCTAGAAAGGAAGTCGGGGTGTGCCGACAGAAATTGTGTACGGGAAAAACAGGGGGAAAGGAGGTGTTAACTACCACAGCAAAATGAGGAGTGAAAGAAGCTCAGATGACAGTGTGTCACGGGGATGCCGTTTAAGTTCGTTTAAGGCCACCAGCGCAAGAGACCGAGGAAAATCCAGACGTATTAACCGCACAGCCCGCAAGAGGGGGATAATGCCAATCCGACAAAGGAATCGTCAAAGCAAAATATTTAAGTAGGGAGCGTGTCTCCTATGTCAAGAGCTATCAAGAAAAAAGGGGGTGACTAGAGGTTGGAGTAAGTGGGAACTTTCCAACCTACTTTAGCCAGAGAGAACACATCGAGGTCCCGTCGTAATGAAGACCGTTTGCCAGGGGGGGGTCAGCGGATCACAAGGGTCAGGCGTGTTTCGCTACCAACAATTAAAAAACAAAGGACGCACAGCGTTATCGCCGGCTTGAAGGGAACTTTAAAAGGGGCTCAACGGCCGTTGCAAGTAGCTACCCTTGTACATGGACGAAATCAAAAACTCCGCAAAAACAACGGCGAGGTAAAAGAGGGGAAATTAAGGGAAAGATGTAGGATGAAAAAGGTATCAGAATTGCACATGGGGGGTGATGGGGTGGGAAAATCGAGAACGGTCCCGCACGTGACCAGTGAGATCCGCGAGGAACGGGCGAAGGAAGGGGGAAAAGGTGGGGTAGCGTGAACAGCTCAAAAACCAGCCTCCTGGAAAACACCTGGCCAGGCAGAAAGAAGGCCAGGTGCCCGAGGAGGGGTTAAGCAACCTAATCTGAGCAGAGGTCTGAAAGGAAACCAAGCGCGTAAAACCCGGGATGATCCTACGGAATCGGTCGGTAAAAAGCTCACCAGTCCGTAAAAAAATATCTGCTTGCTGGGCCTACGGGAGAGATCCTTGAGACCCCCGAGGTTCGGGTTCTCGTAAAAAGCGGAGTAAGGGGAACGGGAAGAGGCGCTAGTCGGGAGCTCTTGAAGGGGGGCCGTGAACCAAAGAGTACACCATAGCAAAGGAAACAAAACAAGAAGGATCTTCAGAAAAGAAAGGATGGAATTTTGAGAGGGGCGGTAAACCTCTTTTGGACACGAGCAAAAAGGCAGGGAACAAACAAAAAACACGCTTTAATTATGTTTTTAGTACAGATAGAAGAGCAAAGGGTGCAAATCCATGGAAAAAAGGGAATACGTTTTGCACTATTAGTTAGAAAGCTCCGAGGCGGGTGGGGGGTCCTGACGGTTCAGACGGGGCTAAAGGAAAAAACCCCCGTTCGAAAGGCAAAAAGTGCGGAAGACAATAAATCTTCATGACTCAGGTTAGAGGGATGCGCGGCCTACAATATAGCGCCGAATAGGTCGGCTCGTGTAAAAAACATGAGAGACAAGAAGGGGTTAGGAAGGGTCGCAAATGGCACGGGCCGTTAATGAAAATGTTGGGGGGTGACAGGCACAGGGGCGCCGAAGAAAAGAACGAAGAACGCGACCTGCGAGAATCGCGGGGGAAACTGTATGCCTCGTGCTCCCGCACCATTACTTTGTCCCTATCCGGGAGAAGAGCTACAGGGGGATTTAAAGTGGGAAAGTGCCCTGAACACGGCGTCCCTCAAGGGATAATGGGAAAAAATTTGTGGGCAGCAGAAGACCTCCAGAATCCGTCGAAGAGCGGGAGGTCTAAAGGCCCTGCCCGAGAGAAGATCCTCAAAGGCGACGGGGACACGTGTCGAACGGGCATGCAAGAAAGATCAGGAGGGGGCCACCCGACGCTCAATCACAGGGGGAGGCGTTAATAAAGGGTCGAAAATTCCCTTAAACTGGATACAGATATACGAGGAGCAGCCAAAAGGCCCATGGGGCAAACTAATCCATCGGGGAAACAACCAACCCAGTTTGGAAGAAAGCAGTGGAAATCAAAGTGAGGGGGGGACTAATTGAGAAACCGAGAAAAGAAGGGAACCCTTTCAGAGGGGTTACTTAGCCGCTAGCAGCCTAAGGGAACCTTATTAGAAGACGAAAGTTACGCGGTGAAAACTGATAACCGACCTAGGGGGGGTGACGGGGTAGGAAATGGAAAAAAAAGGACAAAGGAAGGGTACACACCCCGCGTGTTGAAGACCAGACTAACAACTGGGGCATAGAATCTTTACGCTTACGAAAAATCAGATCCACTCGAACTGGGATAGAATATTCTCACGTGGAAGTAGAGGAGACATGAGAGACTTTAAAATCATCAAAAAAGGAGGTTTAGTGGACTAAATTAGATCGCAGAAAGGGAACCTCGGCGGCACTGTGGCAGCACCAGTGAAAGGAGAACCGGAAGGGGGCAGAAAGACAGGCGTGCGTTGGTCGTGCGCTGAACGGGGGTTTGGTGAAAGAAAGAGCATGGATCGGGCTGCATACGGAAGGGAGCGTGAACGAACAGAAAAAAACAATCTAGCAAGGAGGGAAAAGGGCAAAATCTTAAACACCCCTTAAGTACTACCTGGGGAGACGAGAAAGTAAAAGAGAACAAAGAGTTGCCGTCACGTTGGACGGAATCTTAACTTCGGTGGTCAAAAGAGGTTTAGAACAGAGAGCTTACCGTCCATTGAACCTAGCCGGGACGATATAACGGGTCGATCCGGGAGAAACCGCCAAAATTAGAGGAAGGGTCAACCGATATCCACCGGGCCAACGTACGACGAATTGAGGAAGATGGTCAACTGGTGAAAAATTAGAGACAGTCAATCTGCGGGGCGACTTCAAGACGAATAACCAGAGCGACCCTCCTGCTAGAGAGAAACTGAGACGGAAATGCCTAGTGGGATTGCACTACACGCTACCAATA
>Ga0179593_1364653_pt1 | contig 14778 bp, 15 predicted proteins | sample CZODoug2_1_08_16_FD_185931 | JGI IMG/M metagenome (GOLD analysis project Ga0179593, IMG submission 185931) | Vadose zone soil fungal communities from Angelo Coast Range Reserve, California, USA - CZODoug2_1_08_16fungal (PacBio error correction) | ecosystem: Environmental > Terrestrial > Soil >...
AACCGGGTCTATTTGCGCAAGACACCCGCCATGCACAAGTTGAACATAATCAAAAGAAAAAGAAGAAAAAACCCGGGGGACGTCAACTGCGGCAGAAAAGAGACTGAGACGGCTAAGGGACGAGGGCGATCTGTCTTAGACGCGGGGGGGGGCACTAGGAATTCGGATGTAGGGTAGCGCCGAGCATCAAAAAGGTTGAACATATTCAGCGACACATGATGAAGACCTTGTAAGATATCACACCAAAGGCCGGATATATGACTGGGGGTACCTCTGAAAAAGAAGAAAAAGAACGGATCCGTAGAAGTTCTTGCGGATAGAGGTCGCCGTGCCTAGCGGGGGGGAACCGGCGTAAGTTAAAAATCAAGTCGTTTATTGGCGAACATGGCTGTTTGTGTTTGTAGCTTCGCCTGTAGGGGGTTAGGAGGGGGGCAGACGAAAGGAGGGCAGACAAAGGGTTGTGGTTGGAAAAAGGGGAGAGCGTCTCTGCCACTTAATCTAAAGGAGTAGAAGATAGTCACATCTTTCAAGTGGAGGGAATCGAGCCAAAGCCGAAGGCCATTGGAGGGGAGCTCATAAAAATCCTAAAAAGGGGAAACAAGAAGCCTCCCTGAAGTGTCGGTCCGATAGCGGTGGAGGTCTGAGTTGGTTGGGGGGGTGTATTGCCTTGGCCTAGGGAGGTCCAGGGAGAAATTGAGGCGTAGAGGCGACCAAAAAGACTTCGTAAAATAAAGAAAACCATCTAGTTTCAAAAGCAGGGTGCATAGGTCGGAGAACTACGCCGACAGAGCCGGAATTGGACCCAGGAGGAGTTATCGCAGGGGGGGCGAAGGTGATGCAGTTCCTCTTCCATTCTAGAGGGGGGGGAAGGGGGGAATTTTAGAAAGGTACAAAGCCAAGAATCAGCCGGGCTCATTTCCTTGGGAAAATAGGGGGAGTGGGGAAACTCAAAAGGGGGAAAAGCGGTCAAGGTCTGTGGAAAGGAAAAGGGTATTCCACACGAGGGTCAATGCGCGCCGTGGAAGAAAGACTCCTTGGGAAAACAATGCCATTAGATGCCAAAAAAAAAATCTGATTGGCATTTAAATAAATAACAAAGGGCGTTCACGGGGGGTGAAAAACAATCACGTCGTTTCTGGGGGGGGGGCTTTTACGGTATTGAGACTCGTGGAAACCGATCCACTAAAGGGGGGAGAAAACCGGAGCATGAAAAAAACGGAAAAGGAGTGCCCTTTTAGCCCAAGACTTGAGTTACAAAAAGGGGGGGCCGCATAAATGCATAAAGTGAGGAGAATTCCGGAAAGGGTCCTCCTTTCCAAAGGGGGCCACACATCACAAAAAAAAAAACTCAAAAACACCAACAGGGCACAAAAACGGGGGACCAAAAAAAACCTCTCACCTGGTCGGAAAAAGCGTCGACACTGGGGGAGGTTCGATCTCCCCAGACGGAGCGCTCTCAGGGGGAGACTGAACTCCAGTCGAGGGAACGATGCAAAAATCCCCCGCTAGGAGCTATGGAATATCTCGGGGGGAAGGGAAGCCCCTATTCCTGAGGCTGTATTTGGGGGTCTTTTACAACCCTTCAATTGTGTGGTACAACATTTAACTCGGGATAATCATAACAAGACGATGATATAGGATCCCGACGGTAACTTGTTTTAAACAGGGGTACAAGAAAATTACCATAAGGTCAGAAAATTGCGCGAAAGAGTCTGCTAGAAAGGAACCGACGGCGTTCGATCTGGTCCTAAGAGGGCAGACATTGAAGGTTGGTTTTGCACGGACGGAGACTATGGAACTCTAACCTCAATGGGGGGCACGAGCGGAGCTCGTGATAAGAGGCCAAGCGGAAAACTCGGCAAGGATGTTCTCGCAAAAAAATGGAGTCCGTACGAGTGCACCAATGGGTACCGGATTACAGAGGGGCATGTTGAGGCTCACAGTGGGAAAGCTTCTTAAGGTTGGTTCTTTATTGATATGGCATGTAGCCTAGCGATTGGAGGCTGTTTGGGGAGGAAAAGGACCCGAAAGGGGGCACTCTAGAATACGGAGGAAGGGACAACAAACCTTTCACCGACTTTGTGAGCTTTTTAAACTGAATTTCCAAGAACAAGAACTGGGGGTCTAGGTGTGACTAGTCTCGGCTGAACCAGCCGACCCAAAATCCGGTTGTAAGAGACATAAAAGGATCCAACAAGGGTTTTGGACGTGACCAACTCTGGGAAAATGCATTAAGTGGATCAGGGAAAGGGGGAGCGATCGGGGGGGCTCTTTGATGGGGAAGGAGTCGACCCGTAGTAATCAAGTACATCGGGATCTTGGAAAAGAAGAACGCGGCCCAAAAACCAAGCTACTACTCCAGGACTAAGCCGGGCGGGAGGGGAAGTCATATGGCGTCATTGCGAAGAAAAAATAGGGGACCGAAAGGAAAAGAATTACGTTGGTTCGGGGTCGACTAAACCGGGGTGGTCGTCCTGAACGCCTTCTCAACAAGAGAGTGAAATTACACCTGCAGGAATACCCAAAAAAAAGGTGAAACTCAAAGGAGATGACTTAGATCAAATTCCTCTACCCAACCGGCGAGTCTGTTTTCTTTTGGGGGGGGGGGGGGGGCGGGAGGGGAGGAGGTATAAAGTCATGGCTAAAAAGTTCGGGAAAAGACAACAAGTGTTGCAATTATGTTACGCCTAGAAACAAAAAGATACAGAAACAGGGATGAAGGGCGATCGCGCATTGGGGAACCAATAACGCTTGCGGCGTCGAAATCCGTTCTTTGGCCGCAGACGACAACGAGACGAAAAAAAACACAGCCGGATTCGTAACAAATAAGAAGGGTACGCTTAATCTGGAGAAAGTTAGAACAATACGTGAGGGCGACCACGGCAATCAATGTCTTCAAGGAGGCGGGATACGGATCTTTGAAAGAAAAAAAAAAAAAAAGCTAGTCAATACAGCATACAAACCCAAAATCAACAATAACAAAGAGCGCATCAAAAAACCAGCAGAGGAAGGTAACTACAAGAGGGGCGTCGCGAAATACGAGGGGAGTACTTGGGGGATCTGCACGGGAAAATTACAAAGAGTCCTTTGTCAGGCAACAAAAGGAAACGAGTCTTGCAAAAGCTGCACTCGAAATGCAAGGTACGTACGAGTAGAAGGTTCTGCTGCAGGGGAAGTTGATTGGATAGTGATCCAAAGGGGAGCTATGGGCATGATGTTCCACAAGGGGGGGGTGCTTGCGGGGGGCTTGGCTCTTCAAAACATCACCATCGAGACAAAGTCAGGAATCGCACTTAGTCTTTACAAAAAGATATACACTTTTTGAATCTTGGGGGCTGGTGCGGGGAGCCAAAGACCAAAACAAACTGCACATTGGACATAAAATATAAGGGAGAAAATATAAGTACAACCGGCAGAAATCGTACGTAAAGTCTAGGGGGGAAGGGGGAAGTGGAAAGAAAGGGGGGCCCACTACAGTGGGTGTTTGACTCAGTAAGTCTTTAGGAATGGGGGATACGAGATAAAAAAATTCATACGGTTCGGCTTGGAGAGAAGTCAAACATTATGGAGACTTTACCGGGAAAGGGAACAGGCCTGTAGGGGGGGTTCGGGGTTTTAGCCACCCCTGCAAAGAAATTAAAGCAAGCGATATCCTATCAGGATTCTGATCGGACAGCCTAAGAGGGGGGAATGTTGAGTAAAAGTCGTACGCGGAGCGGGGTTTGGCTATAACATCGCGTCTTGGGTTTTTAGAGACGTGGAGGGGCTGAGGGCAGACTTGTAGATCATCCCAATGGGGGTCACGGCACAAACTTCCGCAGACGATAAATGGAGGGGGAAGTTGAAGGTCGGTCTCGGGGAAGAACCTTGACACAAGCGTGATGAGAAAAAGAAAGTGTCTCTTGGGGTGTGTTCTAGGACAGAACTGCAACGCGGCCAGGCCCTTACTTTTCCTTAAAAAGGGGGAAAAGACCGAATTTGCGAGAGGGGGGGCTCAGTTTGGGGGGGGGGGGGGGGGGTGAAGCGCCTAAAGGGGTCCTAGCCGATTGGTTAAGGCACTGATCGGATCTAAACAAGGGCATCCAACGGCATGAGGGGAACTCAGGGTGTCGGCTAAAGTGGGAAAAAACATAGCCTGGCCGTAAATGCAACTGCAAGAGGGATGTAGTCGGAGCTGGGAAGGTTTGGGGTGTGTTATAACCCGGAACTTGGGAAAAAGGGGACCCAGAATTCCAAAATGTAGAAGGCGGGGGGAAAAAAAAGCAAAGTCAAAGGAAAGCATCGGGGAGGGGGGGCCTTGGATTTGGATGTGAGTGGGGGAAAAAAAAAAGACGTGGGTGCAATGTTCAAATCGAGGGAATGGGGAGTGGGATGGGGAACACCCAGCTTATGGGGTAAAACGGCCGTGGCTAACCCTGGGAAACAAGGCTTAGACCTTTATGCCCTCAAGTGGGCATCTGTCAATAACTAAACCGTCCGTGCAGTGTGGGAGAATGCATTGCCCGCAGTCCCCGGAAAGAAGCGTCGCCCAAGCCACTAAAAGGAGGGCGGCCACCTCTGCGAGGATACAGCAAAAAGGAAGGAAGTTGCCAAGGGGGGAACGAAAGACTACCACTTAACGATTGTAATGGCCGAAAACAACCGCAGCCATAGCAGTGACGGGAGCAAATTCAAAGGGTCAAGGGGCCCGGGAAATCACATCAAAGGAAAGGTTTCAATCTCTGGCAGCGATGCCAAGGGAGAGGGCAGCTTCGGTAGGTGTGGACAAAAACGGCAAAAGGAAAAGAACGGACATTGGGAAGAAAAAAAAAATTCGTAACTCAGACGTATCGAGAAAAAAGGGGGGGAAGAGACGGTATCTTCTTCCACTTGATGAGTACCACGCGTTGTTTCGGGGGGGAAAACCGGAATGGGGGAACACAGGGAAGAGGTCTCCAAAAACAACAAAGAAGAGGATAGATCCCGCGTTACATTTGTCTGAACAACGGGGGGCCGGTGAACAAAAAAAAAATACCGGCGAAAAGGAAGAAGTGGAACATCCTAGGAGAGGCATGGTGAGAAAGGAGCCGTTCAAAGGAAAAATAGTCCGAATAACTGGCTCGTGGTTTTGGGAAAGACCCGAAGAGGAATAGCAGCGGTGGCATCACAGCACTGGAGAAAAAACCAAATGGGCCTCGTGAGAGAATTGCCAGGCCACGGAAGGAATTTTTCTCACTGCGGCGTCGGGGTGGATGTCAGTGAAACAACGTTTAAGGCATAAAAAGAGGCCTGTTTTGAGCGGGGAAAATGCCTAATTGGGGGGACTTAGGAAACGCAGAAGGTGTGCGAACGGGCGGAGTGGGACTTTTGCTGCCGAAGCATCCCTTTTCCCGGCAACGACGGCCTGAAGTAAACGTCTTTAAACAGGGGGGGGTCCACGAAGTAACCTTGACAGTTCCGCAAGGGAAGATCATTGTTGAAACCGGAGCTGGCAGAGGGAGCGCCTTTTTAAAAAAAAGAAAAAAGCTTGTAATCTGATAAATAACAGAACCATTGGAACGAGGTTGGGGGGAACTTGACACCAACGCTGAGAAAAAAAAAAGGAAAGGCGTAAAAGCCAAAAGAAGATCGGGGGGGCAAGGACTCAGGGGGTGTTCTTTGCTTTGGGGAACAAGGAGTCTACCTCGGGGTAAAAACCGATTCTAGGAAGAAGTGATAAAGGACCGATAAAGGGGGAGAACAACCTGAAAACACGACGCAAGGGCGGGCCATTAAACACGTCAAAGGCGAGGTCGCGGGAGAAGACCTTGGCCAATGAAGGGGGGCCACCCCTTACGTTGGATGCTAGAACGAATCAGGTTGCTCCTCCGAACGGCAAAATGTGAATAAAAATGTCGGGGAGTCCTAAATCCCAAAAATGAGACGCATTAGAGAAAAGGCCTCGACCACTTCCAGGTAAAGCTGTGGCGGCGCTACGGGGAGAGAAAAATGAATACCCTGGGCACAGACCAGTTCTGCGAAAAGGAGCCGACGGGGGGGGAAGATGTGCAGACGCCATCTACAGAAGGAAGGGGTTCTCTCGAGAGGCGCATGGAACAAGAAAAAAAAGCCTTTGGTTGGTCCAGAAGAAAATCCGGAGGGAACCTAACGGGGGCGATCACAAACAGACGGAAGTCGTGAATACACTACACGGGCCAGAAGAGGTAAAAGTGGGCGAAAACGTCTATAGCGAGCCCACAAAGAGAGTTTCAAACAATGCGGCGGAGAGGTTCATACAAAAGTATGGGAAGTGAAGGTCACCACGAATATCAACAATATGGGGGTGGAACGGACGCCGAGAAGGGGGCTGACCGTCTCCGCGGGAGCGAAAGACGACCGTCACGGAGAGGGGTTCGGCGCTAAGAAAAAGAGAAAAAAAAAGGGTGCGGACCAAGGGCCGAAGGCATGCTCCGCTCCAAGAAGAAATGGACGTAGGCGAGGTCGGAAGCAGTGGGAAAAACTGGGATTGTTGCCAATTGGGTACTATTGGGCTAACAGGGGAAAGGGGGTGGGGTCGGAGGGGGGGGGATCTTCCATCTTATCACAGCACGCGAACCCACGGTCGAGAGACTAGAAAAAAACAACAACAAGGGAGAGGAGAGAGAGATAAGGAAAAAGGGGAGGTTGCGGGGAGAAGAAGCCAAGCAACCAGACAAAAGGTTAAAAATAAACACAATAGAGGGACAAAAAAGGGTGAAATCGCAAGTCAACGTGGCAAAGAGACTTCCCGTCCATGAGGTGCTAATGGGTGCTTAAGAAGGCTTTCCCTCCAGGGGGTCCGAAAGGGTCTGATGGTGAATGTAAAGCTACATAAATCATCCAAGAACGTAGGCGTCGGTCCACAGAGAGTGAAAAATTTGTACCTAGGGGGGAATTTCAAAACAAGGGGGGGAAGGTGGGGGAAGTCGTGGTGTGGCACTCCTTCAGACCTGAAGAAAGTCTCTACTCGTATCCGGGGAATCCTTTCAAAAGGGAGTAAGAAAAGTGGGAACATAGGTCGTAAAGCTTACAAGCTTAGGAAGGGTTATTGGGATACGAACATCAGGATGGTGAGGTCGCCTGGGAGTGTCTGACAAGGGTATCGCACCAAATTGGGTATGGGGCAAAAAAAAAAAGCCTGAGGAATCCCCCGTACTTTTAATTTCACGTTCTACTGGAGGATCAGGTCAGCGGGAGGATATCGAAATAAACTCCTAAGTGCTCCAGGGGGGGGGAGTGACTCTACTTGAGCACTGAACTGCCACAAAGAGAAGAAGACGGGGGGAACGTGTAGTTGACTCCGAATGGGGTTCGACAAGTTTTTGGTGGGGGGGGGTGAATCCTCCGCAGGTTTAAAGTGAAAGAAGTTGTGATAGGAGGTAGGCTCCAAACGGGAAGGATAGGCACACACCTAGTCTGTCGTAAAAAAAAAGGTAAAAAGTGCCATAGTTCAACTTACTGAAAGGGGGGCACGGTGAAAAATGTGGACCCTTAGGGGGATGAAAAGAGGGATTTTCAGTTTTTGGTAAAAGACCGGTGGGAGAGAAGAGCCATGCTAGAAGAAAGATAGAATCCGTAGGAAAAAAAGACAATGAACAAGAAGAAGTTCACCATACGGCTCATTTGCCATGGGGTATTCAAAAATGAAGGAATTAAAAAAAAAATTGTTGGAGACCAAAATCGGAAATGTAGGGGGATTGAGAGGTAGGAGATCACAAAGAGGAAAGGTTGTGGGCCACTTCAAGGGCCGGGCTCTGAACGGGGGTTCAAACATGCCGGAAAGGAATTGCAAGGAAAAAGGGTTACATTATGGCAGAAGAAAAAGTGGAACGTTTGGGCAAGGAAGATCGTTTGCCAGGGGGAAAAAATTGAGAGGGAGGCCAAAAAAAAAGCGCAGAGGAAAACGGGAGGACAATACATCAAAAAAAAGATTTTCACGGGACCACACTCAACCTGGGGTAAAAGGGACATTTTCCACAATAAGAAAACGAAAGATACGGAAGAAATTAACTGAAAGGCGTCTTGTTCAGCCGTCCACAGAAATATGAGGCAACGGAGGGAGAAAATTGAGGGGGAGGAGAAAAAGAGAGTAATTCGTGTTTTGGAGGGGAAAACTGCGGGGGATGAAGCTGGAACGATCGGCAGCTAAAGGCGTAAGTCGGGAGCCACTTAAGACTGCTTGCCTGAGGGGTTTCCGGGACCACGTTGGACAACAGAACGCGGGAAGGAGAAAAACAAAAAAAGAGGAAGGAAGGGGAAAGGGACGGGAAAGGTTGTCACAAAAAAAGGGGAACGGTAACCTAACAAAACGGAACAGGCTTAAGCCATAAGGGGAGAAAAAGAAGAAGCTTTGCTTCAGTGTATATCTACGGACAGGAGTAAGCGTCTGAAGAAAAAAAGGGGGCTGGCCGTTTGGGGGAAAAAAAGAAACTCAAAGACCTCATCTTTGCTACATCATTGCGAAACGCGGCCGTTTTCCTCTGGGAAGGCTTGAAGCTTCCACTCGAAACGGGAGTTCTCACTACAAGGAAACGATGGCCCGGTACTTTTCTGGAGGGCTTTCCGGGGGGCCAGTTGAAAACTGGTAAAGATGTAAAGGTTGGAGCAGTAGGCTCCGTTCAAAGCATGATTTGCTGTAGTGAAATGAAGGGGAGCACCGAGGAGGGAGGATTGTGAACCAAGTAATCCTAAAGGGGGACCTCTAAAGAAGAAGCAAACCGGGAAGAATGTGTCTCTTTAGGGCAAAAAGGAAAAAACTCCCGGGGGGGAAAGGGGGGAGAAAAGGACGGCGAAAAACTTCTGGTCAATGGCGCCTCCTTGGGACAAAAAATCCCTGGGAAAATACAGAACAGAACAAGGGGGACCAAATGGACACCGTTCAAAAACGCGGAGAATTCATTCATTGAAGACAGAAAAGACCGATCAGCGGAAACTTCTCTTTGGGGTCGGGATACGAAAGGGTCAATCAAGCAGGGACCTGGATCATTGCCGACAGCGGAAAAAAAAAAAAACGGAAAAGCGCAGACCCATCATCAAAGGGACGGGCCGGGCGGCAAGCTACGTCAGGTCGCAGAACGTCACACTGACTGTGGGCGGCAGAAACTTACGGGGGGGGGGCGAAGAAGGAAGGGTTTCCGCCTCTCCCTCAAAAAAAGAGTTCAAAGGAATAACTTCTTCGGCAGGCATCCCCCAACAGGGGGGGCGAAAAGAAACGAAATTAAGATAGAAAACCGGACTCGACCACTTCCCAAAGAAGCTGGGTGGCAGTTCGGGCTATCGGCGAGAAATGAGAAAATGGCAACGCGGCGTGGGGTAAAAAAAAGGATATCCCTAAGGGGGGAAGATGCTCTGTCGAAGGACCAGCGAAAAAAGGGCGGGAGTCGTCGCTCTCACGAGGGGGGAGGCCGGGAAATAGATGGGCCGAGAAATACTAAGGGGGGTAGAAGGAGAACATCGAAAAACAAAAGCGATGTTCTGGGGAGACCAACTCCACTACCGGAAGAGGAGAAGGGGGGGGACGAACCTCATATGCGCCCAGCGGCAATACAGAAAAAAAGGAAAGAGAGGGACTTCAAGGAACTTTAAAAAAAAAATATAAACTCGTCAGGGGTGGAGGAAAGAGTCCAGGGTCTTATACACTCATTTTCAGAAGCAAATTCGGGTGGGAGGTAGCAAAAACCTAGTACAATAATCCAGCTTTTGGGAAAAAAAAGAAGGAACTTCTGGATCCGCCACTCTGAATAAAAAAACTACGATCGAGGAGGGCTTGGAAGTTCAGCCAAAGGGATCTTTTTGAAGGAGGAAAAAACCGGGGAAGGGAGGTGGCTTCTTCTTCTGAAAAAGACAGCCATCAAAAAGCCAACTTGAGGGAGTATCGTCTCAAAAACAAAAGGGAGGGGGAGGGAGAATACCTCAACCGGAGAGGGGGGGGCGGCGGGGAAATATCCTAACAACCCGCCCTTCACCTGGGGGTTGAAATTCCAAGAGATCAGGGGGGAGCAAAAGCTCCAGTAAACTTTTAGGAAAGAGAAAAGAGGACGTAGGCGCATTTCGAGAGAGAGGGGGAGGATCATAGGGAACTCCGGGGTTTCCTACAAATGGGGAATTCGATGTGGGCAAGATAAGAAAACGGAATCAGTGAAAAAGGGAGGTTAACGGTCACATGAGATGGAAAAAAGGGTAAGTCCTTTAACAACGTATTGTTGAGGGCGGGGGTGGGAAGGACAGACAGAGAATGAGACCAGCGTAGAATGAGCCGGTCTTTCGATAAAGATGAAGCAAACGATAGGAAAAGGGTTTAGTAACCGCTTCCAAGACAAACAGGAGGTTTATTTGTGCGACGAACAAGAGGGTTGGGTTGAGAGTCGGCTCGGGGATGGGGGGAAAAAGGGCGATAACTGATTTATCTAATGAAAAAAAGGGCTGGGTGGCAGGCAATCCGAGGGAACAAAGAAAGGCAGGGAAGGTATATGGAAAACCTTAGCACAAGACTACCGCATGTCTATAGGGAAAAAGCCGAAGGGGGCAAATTTGGGGCATCTCTATTACGCCAGAAGAAAGCCGCCGCCCGAAAGAGATTGTGAAAGAAAGGGAGGGGTATTCAGGGTGGGGGGGGAGGATCCTCATGTATTCCGGGGGAAAAGGGGGGGAGAGGGTATTAGCTAACGGGATCTTATGCTGGAAAAAATCACTTAAGGTCGTAAAACAGCAGGGGGGGGCAAGGGGCGGACCTGACGCCGAGAGAAGTGTTTACCATTGGCCCTGGGGTCGGAGAGTTGGGGGGGAGCCGTTCTCGCGGCAAATGAGAAGACTCGAGAAGAAAGTTAATAGTAGCGCAAAAGAAACCAGACCGCCAGGAGAGATCAGAATGTGAAAGAGGAATAAGTGCAACTCGTGGGGGAAATTTTCCAATGGACTTTGACTGTAATTCCCACAGACTGGATGGGGGGGGTGAAAAAAGCGCGCCTTGAGCTCACAAAAAAGGAACAAGGCCGGAAAGTGATTCCAAGGACCAGGTTTGCATGTGGCAATAAGAGCCAAAGGAGGGCACGGTGGGCAGGAATCGTGGAAGGGACCAATCGGACGACGGTGGTGCCAAATCAAGAAACATTCCAAAAGGAGTAGATTGCTGAAAAAAAAGGACCTATCTTTGTCAACTTGGAGCCGAAAAGATTAAACATTCAACTATTGGTTAGCCTGGTATAAAAAAAAATTGGGAAGGGCAGAAATGACAGAAGAATAAATTGACGGGAGAAAAAATTCAACCGGTCGCTAGTTAAGAAGAAGACAGGGCAACTCAGAGGCCCAACTTCCTCTCTTTGAGGAAATTGCTGGCGCCACCGTTATAGTAGGGGAGTTTTCTTAAAAGGGCCAAGTACTGGAGGAAAGAAGTAACGATCGACGCCGGAAGAAGGGGAGAGAAAAGGAAAGTGTGTTATCTCAGGGACTTATTAAGCAGGAAAAGGGTTGGTCCCCCATTGGACAAAAAGGTACTGAGAAGATACAAAAAAAAACGATTGAGAGGAAAAAAGAGGGATCCCGGAAACTTTTTGCAACAAAAGCCTTACCGAAACAGGACAAGGCGTAAGCAGGTGAGATGTGGAAAGACTATCTCATTAAATGCTAAGATCGTCTGCCGATTGAAGCAAGAGGGACCAAAACTTTCCTTGTGGCGAAAATGACCGAGATGAGAGGTCATCGGGGAGCGGAACAGGGGGAGGAAGCTGAATGTTTGGCAGACTGGAGGTCCTGGTCCCTTCGGAAAAGGAAGATTTTCAACAGGAAAAGGGTTCGGGGGGGGGCGGAAAAGGGACGGCCAACTTTGGCCTGCTCAAGAGTGTGCGGGAAGAACAGTGGAAAAATATTTTTTTGCTGGGGAGGGGGAAAAAATCCGGAGGGGGCAGCCTCGGAGGTGGGGCTGGGCGAAGGAGGAGCCACGGGGAAACCAGGGCAAAGAAGTTCTTCAAGTGAAAACCAATGTTGGATATTGATGGGGTCACGATTGTCACTAACCGGGAATTGCCCGGGAACTATTTGGAAAATTCCTTGCTTCTTGCCTAGCACGGCAAAGAGAGGGTTGCAAGAAAGACGCTTGGCGAAAGCCTTATCAAAAAACGGGAAGAGGGGGCTGCCAAAGCGTTGTATCAATTCGAAAGTGGCTTATTATCCAGTACTCGGGGTGTAGAGGGGGGAACTGAAGTTTCAACTTATTCCTTAAAGGAGAAGAAAAGGTTCCAGGGGGTAATTGAACTCTATCACTTCTTACAAAAATGAACTCAAGAGCCACGGGAGGGACCAATGTTACAAGGCCCAATCTATTCGTCGGAAGGGATAAGGAAAGAATTCACCGATGTTTTACGATAAGAAGTTTGAAAAGGGTTTCGAGACTATAGGTTAGGAAGCATACTACTTAGACAATACTTTCAAGGAGAAAGGAGGAGGTGAACAAAATCATACAAATCGAGGTCATATCGGAGAAAATCCTACGTACCAGGAAGAGGAGTCCTGGGGCGGTCTTCCTGGCCTACTGCAAGCCAAGACAGGCGGCGTTTGCTTAAGACCGACAGGGGAGGAATTTGTAGAGAGGGGTAGGACAAAACAGAAATTTCAGGGAGGAACGTTTCTCTCTGTAGGGCTGGCGACGGTACCAATAAGGAGACATAAATAAGTTTAAAGGTGCCAGGACAGAAAGTGAACGTCAACAACAGCGAGGAGGGGACAAAAACAAAGTCAAGAGTACGTACTGTCCTTTACTAAAACATGTAGAAGGGAGGAAAGCTATCCTCAGAAGGATTAGTATACAAAAGGGGGAGACTTGATTGAAGGGCTTTCAGTTGTAACAAAAAGATAAAAGACGGACTTTGTGGCGATCGTTAAAATGTCGGGGGGTCAGTTGTACCGAATAAGCTCACGGAGGGAGGGATACTGCGTCCTAATTGCAGAAATCAAAGAGGCATTTTCAGTGCACCACGGGGGGGGAAAAAAAAACCCGACACTCGAACTGTGACACGTGACGGAGGAGGCGAGTTAATTTAGGGGGGGGCAGCAAAAAAAGGGGGAGCTCTTTTTGCATGAGGTGGAAAAAAAATCAGGGTTTTTTGGGTCAGGAGTCGTCAAAGAACATCGGACCCAACGGGGACGGCTCAACAAAAAAAAATTTAGTAAAATAAGAGAATTTTGATTGGTGGGAAGGGAGGAATGAACGAAGACAACCTCATTAAAAGTGAACATACATGCAGATAGAGACTTTGGCGAAGAAGGGGGGGGGGATAAATCTCATCGATTCCATAAGGAGTGGCAGATCTGTCTGAAAGGAGAAAAAGACATTGGGTTGTGCCGAAAAGGAGGTATTTAGGGGGGAATTCTCCCAATCCAAACGGACTTCATAGCAGGGCCACAGGATCTTACGACTGGGGGAAAATGACCGGCACACCAAGGCGGTGGTTTAATAAAGATTCTGGTTGAAGCCTTACAGAAAAAGGAGACCCTCGATTAAAGCTGGGGAGGAGGAGCGCTTTGCGCCTTATCTACTTTGTTCAGGAAAAGGGGGGAGGGAAAGTGAAAAAATCGGCGGAGTGCGGGTAGCTAAAAGCTTTTTTTTGACGGAGGGTATAGCAGAACGGAGGTCTGGCATCAAAAGGGAGGGGGGTTTCACCGTCGCAAGAGGGTCTACAACTTAATAGAAATGGATTATTGCCGACCCTGGAAAGTTCTGGGAGAGAGGGCCCAAAAAGGGAACTTGTAATGACCTGAGACATTTTTCTAGCCGTAGAAAGGAAAAAGGGAAAAAACAAGCAAGTAGTGAGGAAGGAGGGTTATTTACACGAGGTTGAAAAAAGGTCGGGGGGTATGCCGAAGTTAAGGAATTTAAAGACGATGGGCGTGAAGGAATCTCAACCTTTCGTAGGACGAAAAAAGAAACACTTAATCTTTCTTGAAAGAAAAAGTCAGTGTGATAGGTAAGACGAACCGTGGACGTTTGGGGGACAACTGGAAAGACAGGTTATCGGGGAAGGGAGAGAAAGGAAGTTTTGGGGCCGGTGAAAGAAAGGGTGCACGGGCAAGGCGAGAAGGAGGCATACGGTAAGGGCCGGGGGGCGTCCAAAGCAGCAACGAAGTTCCTCCGAGGAGAGGAAGGGTAATTCCAATGAATGAAGGGTAGAAAAAAAAGTGGACCAATCGGAGGGGGCTGGGTCTTTGAGAAGTATGAAACGTACAACAGCGGTTGGGGGAAACGGGGGGGGAAAAGGTATAATTCCAGCCAAAACTTTTTCAAAATGAAAAAAAAGTGATCTGCAGTGGCAGTCTTGGAAAAAAGTCCACCAGAGGTGAACGTTTGGGCAAGGGAAAAGGTCGGCGGAGTGGCCCAATTCGGATCGAACGTAGGGAAGAAGACAGAAAGCAGGAAGGCACACCTTCTATGATAAAAGAAACAAAAAATGCCGAAAGAGTTGCACTGAAAAAGAACAAATGGAAAGAGGGAAAAGTTGGGCCGGCCATAAGTCAGGGGGACAAGTATGACGGGAAAAGTCCGTCGGGCAGAAAAAAAAGAGGCAAAGGACAAGGGCGGGGGGGGGAGAGGCGAAACATTGTGTTATTCTCCCAAGATGAGAAAGGAGAGTCGGGTCTTTTTGGAAAATTCCATCTTCTGACGAGGCTAAGATCGGAACCGAAAAAAAGGAAGAGCTCCATGAAGGGAGGGAGGAGGGGAGCCACTTATGCCTGGAGGGGAATCTTTTGTTTCGTACCCCGGAAAGTGGGGGGGGGGAAATTTAAAGCGGG
>Ga0179593_1527948_pt1 | contig 14777 bp, 9 predicted proteins | sample CZODoug2_1_08_16_FD_185931 | JGI IMG/M metagenome (GOLD analysis project Ga0179593, IMG submission 185931) | Vadose zone soil fungal communities from Angelo Coast Range Reserve, California, USA - CZODoug2_1_08_16fungal (PacBio error correction) | ecosystem: Environmental > Terrestrial > Soil >...
GGCGCTGTTGGAACTTCAGGCTTCATGCGCAATCCGCACTCACAGCGCTAAAGAAAAGTCATGCTTGTCTTCCGCATCGAGAGGGTTCGTCAACTCACGCCTATGCTAAGAAGTTACGAGATAACAGTGCCAACATTTCCCCCTCGGGGAAAAGGGGGCAAAGCAGAGGATTTGACCGATCTCGTAAAATAAGGGGAGTCACAAAGGGATGGTTTCCTTCGGTGACGGACACGGCGGGCACTGCCATCATGGTCTTATGCGATGGCGCGAAAGGACTCTCTGTAGCTTAAAACGCTCCACAACCGAGCCCGGAGAACTGCGAGCCGGAGGGGTAGCGTGCTTGACGCCTTAGACGGATAGGCACCGACAGCAGGGATTTTACGAATCACCGGCACCTCTTCCTCAGGACCGGCCGGGGGAAAATCTAAGAGAGTGCTATCCGGGGGAAAGTGATGGGGGGGGAAAACGGAACACCGTTAAGCAGAGGACGGTCTGGTCAAAACAGCGGAAAAGAAAAAGGCTAACGGAACGATTTGCTGTTACGGACTGACCGGGCATGTCAAGAAGAAAATCCATTAAGTCAGTGTCAGAAATACCAGAACTTCGAGGCCAGGGTCAGAGAAGCCAACGTACAAGAGGGGGACGAACCCCCGCGAACAGCAACCCATTGGAAACACTTCACAGACGCCAGAAATCGGCCAGGGAGTGACCATTGAAGAGCCCCAAGGAGATTTGATAAACAGATCCTTGGGGCGATCCGGAACAGAGCCACTCTGGGGCGGCGGGCGCGAAAAACGCGTCTCTTCGCTCGGCCAATGTGGCCATTACAGGCATAATTAAGGGTGGCGTAAAATGCTCGCTTTGATACTAAAGAAAAGAGCTCAAAGTCGCTGCACATCTCCGGGAGAGGGTTGGAGCGACCTGGAGGACCGGAGCAAGCCATCGCGTTTCCATGTCGCGATGCAAAAAAAGATATACCGAATCTCAAACGCGGGAGGGAAGTAAGTCACCCAAGTTAACAATCGACGGCTGCGGTAATATAAGAGGGGAATTTATTAATGGGGACATCCAACAAAACTCTTGCCGGGATGCGTCTATCGGTTAGAAAAGAAACTCTAGAATATCTCGAAAGGCCAAAGGTTGGGCGCTGATGCAAAAACTAGGTTAACCTGCCAAAAAACACGGGGCGACAAGAGGTGGTACTAGGCGGCGCAACGAAATGGAGTTTTTGAACCGGACAGTCCGGTCAAATCAAAATTCAGATGATAAAGCCTCGATCGCTTGAGTAGAGTGAGGGCTCAAGTACCCTGACACCCCCGCACGGCGGAAGATGATACTCCGACGGGCTCGCAATACTATAGGGAGCGAGAAGCCGAAACATATAAACTGGATTCGTGACTGCGGCCTCTCAGCCGTTGCTCAGAATAGGTAAGATTGCAAAAGGCTGAAACATTCAAGTAGCAGTTGTCGGGAGGGGAGCAACATCACGTCAAGGATACTCGGGATAAGTACCGCACGGGATACTTGAAACGATCTTTTTTGGACGGGGCCGTTGGAGGCGCCCGAACCGCTGCTTGGAACCAGCGAAGTGGAAGGAACGTCGGAAAAAAACGCCACCTCGAGAACACGAGGGAGGATTTAGGAGGCTTTTCAAAAACAAAAATCGCTCAAATCGGCTGTACTTTGCCTACGAATGAAAAAAACAGATGGGTTAGCCGTGGCGGGGGGAGTTGGCCGACGGAGGGGATCCCTTAAGGTTCACAACAAAGGGGGACAATGTCGTGACTACGGCTCTTCAACAGGAATCGCATCATCGGTAAAGGACGTTAACAGCGGGGACTAGCCGCGGCCAACACAGCTAAAAAGGATTTTAGCCAACTGCGTTTCTGGGGTGAGGGGGAATACCAAAGGTTGTGAATCCGCAGCAAGGGAAAAAGACTTTCGTACAAGCATTTGAAGTGGGGAAGGGTGGTCGCAACCGATCGGGGTAGGGGGGGACCGGGATGGAGGTTGGCCCACCACCTCCAGCAAAAAAACTAGAAAGGGGACACCTAGAAGACGTGAACAAGGGAAATGAGGCCACCGCGACGGAACGTGTCAAAATCCGGAAGGCAATCTCCGATCTCCGGGCACGCGATTTCACACGCCAGATCATTTGTGGTAGGCCTGCGGCAGTGACATTGAAAGCCGTTGTTGGGGGTGCTGAAATGAGGGGTCGACATTCTTTTGGGAAAAAGAACACAGACCAGGGTAGCTGTGGTCATGTTGCTGCCTCTGAACGAAGGAGCCTGCACGACGAGGGCAGGTAAACTAGATTTGAAAGGACGGGGTGGGGAAACCGCGTACAGTTCTGCATCCGTTCGGCGGGGGTCAACGACAGAATCCGAGGCCGATCGGGGAAGGGGATCCGAGAGCAAGTCCTGAGAAACGCGGGGTGGATAGTTTCGAGGTGAGGTCACAATCACTCTCAACATCAACAGAGAAGATTGCCGAGGTGGACTCGAGCACCGCACAAAAGCACGAAAGGGTGCCCTAAGTTCCGCTCGCCGAAGTCCGGAGCGGGGCATGTATGCGACGAACGCGCAGAACGAATAAGCGTCTGGAGAAGAGGATTCTTGGAGGCAAAAGTAGAAGCAGGCCTTCGATTGCGGCGACTGATAGAAGAAACGTTGCTCCAAGGGGATGACAAGGTCGTGGATGGACAAAGCTACAAGGAACTGGACCGCAGCGAAGGCAATGGAGCAAACCAAAACGGAATGCCGTCTATCGAATACAGGCCAAAAGGTCTCGGGGTCAAATCTCGGGGAAACGAGGGGAGGCGCAATGGGCGGGCCTGTTTGCCGGAAGTCAGAGCCGGTTTGGAGAATGCGATTGTTCCGAAGAAGTTTATTTAGCACCATAAATTGGAGGGGGATTGGCGCCTAGGCAAGGAAAAAAAAAACTCAGAGGCCTACTTCCAAAGGGCAAAAAACAAACCGCTACAAAGGGGGTAGATACACGCAAATTTCGTGAAGGCTGGACGCCTGATAAATTTAATACAAAAAGAAAAAGTTGATACTGGCTAACTGCAGGAGAGTTAGAGAGATTGCCGCGGCTCGTCACAAGTCCGGTAACTTGTCCTTAAATGAGTAAGCCACAAGCCGAGACCACGACATTGGCCCGCAAGGGACAGTGACCGCCGGGACCGACGAAGGCACAAAACAAACGAAATAACAACGCAGTGTTACCCAGTTGAAAACCATCCCAAAAAGGAGCACTGCTGCTCAAAAGTAAAAGAACGCAATCTTCTAGAGAGGCTGGCGATTGCGGGGTACCGACAACTAAGGACGTGCACGGGCCAATTTGATCAACGTCCAATCACAACAGATGAGAGCCGCACCCGGACAAAACGGAAAAAGCCAATCCGTCAAAGGTCACTGGGTAACGATCGGGATCAACAGGGTAGAACCATGGCCTGCGAACCGAAAAAAAAAAAACGTCCGCTACAGGGAATTGAGCTGGGCTGCCTTTGCAATAACACCCGACCAAAAAAACAAAAGAAACGCCGACAGAGTAGGAGGGACAGGAAAAGTTAGCTTTCCCATAGTGGGTGGCAGGGCGCAAACGCCAGCTAATTCAAACGCTCCCCGTCCCCGACTGGAAACAGGGAAGAAACTGACTTGCGCCGACCACAAGGGAAAAAAATAATGCTTAAGCAGCGAAACGGATGGACCTCTGCTGAGGTGAAACTCAGTCGTTGCAGCCCTCGTCCCCAAAACCCGCAGGGTGTCAACGTGTTTTTGGAGGTCCAGGGGTTGAAAAAGAAGACGAATTCCGAAGTTGTAAGGGGCCATAGCCTCAGGAACGGGACCATTAACGAAATGAGACGAGAGGCTTGACGAAACCGGTGGGGGGTTGAGAAAGAAAGAGATCGCCTATTAGAAAGGACAAGACGATTACGGTTCAAGGGCGGGGGAAAAGCGTAAAAAAAGCCGGGGCCGGATTCGTCCAAACGACCAAGGTCTCAGCAGAGAGGTTGGGGGATAGGAAGAAACCTCCATGGAAAAGGATCAACCTGTCAAAAATGAAAGCGAGCACCGGATATCAATCCGACCTCGGGGGCACGCACTTCAAAATTTATTGAAGACAACATCGAATAAGACTGAGAGCCCGCCGAAAACGGGCCGCCGCGTCTCAGCTCAGGAGCGCTCCCTAGGATCCAAAATTGAGCAAATCAGAGGGCTCGTTCAGGTCCCGACACCAGTGGAAAGGAGGGAAGTCGCATGTATTGTTCACGGGCGGCAGGGCAGAAAAATTGGGGACTTGGCGCGGTGGCTCTGCAAAATGGGAAGGAGCTTGACACGGAAAGGACCAATGGTAGGAATAGAGCAGAACTTAAGGGAGTGATGAGCCGAAAACAATACCGAGGAGTTCCGGCACAGAACAGCCTGCAGACTCTGCGCTGCTACGATTGGGGAAGGAAGGACGGTGAGAAAAAATAGGGACACCTTATGAGGAAGATAAGGAAGAGAGCGTCCGGCATGGGCTTTAGAAAAAAAAAGGATCAGGGAAGAATCCATTATTCAAAAAAGAGATCACTGAGGCCTCTACAATGAAAAGTAGGCAAGCCTAACCCACACTCCTCAGATGGGGGGAAATTCTTTGGGGAGGAAGGAAAGCTTGCAAGCTCGGAGAAAAGAAAAGCAAGCCCCATCTGAAAAGGACCATGGGGTCGATACGAAAGCAAAAGCGAAGACTATTAGGAGAATGCTTCATATCTGCGGATCGTCAAAAAACGGCCACTAGAGAACTGGTCCCCTCTCGCTAATGCGAAAAGGGGAGAAAATAGGCTACTTTTACAAGACAGTCAGGAAAAAAGCCTACGGGAAAGCCGCGGCAGTGACGATGAAAGAGATTTCGCCTGACACGCTCGACGTGGTATTCAGAGGGTCTCGAGATAAAAAAACAACTAGTGAGAAAAGTAAAGGAAATGAAAATGGAATAACGTCTCGCCGAGGGAAAGAAAATAGAATAAGCAGAAGAGTCCTACTGAGGAAGGCTGCAGCAAGTTTACGTAACGTCTCCTATGAAAGGACACACGTCTGAAGAGCTGCTACCATTGCAATCTGTCAAACGATTTTGCCAGAGCGTCTTTTAAGGTCAAAGCCCATGACGCGGTAGCGTATGTGAAAAAAGTTCAAGAACTGGAAAGTAGGTGTTCAGTAGGAGGGGAGAAAGAAATTCTTTAGGGGGAGCGCGGGCAAGAAACTGTCAAGAAAAAATACCCCCGGGAAAGAGGGTAAAGCTTCAGCTTTAATGCTCGGAGCCTATGGGAAAGTAAAAAAAGGGAATTTTGCCTCCTGGCTCAGTTCTAAAAGCCGAGCCGGTTTCATAAAAAACAGGACAAGCGAACAAGAATCGGACAGCTCGGCGAGCACGGGCCGAAGACCGTTACCTCGCAAGGAAACACATTCGAACAGCGAAAAAGGGGAGACTGTTCTGTGTGGACCGGACTGACGAGAAATGTTCGGAAGAATCCACCTGAGGGGACAGTGAGAAAAAGAACGTCTGCTGAATCCGGAGGCCAGAAAGCGTGGAATTTGCACGCGCATCAAAAAAAAAGACAAAAAAAGGAAGCGATGGACCCTACACGTGCACAAGGCGCCGAAGCCTGGAAATGGGCTTTCGGTAAAATTGGAAAAGAAGGCAAGGGGGGATCACATATTGGGGAGAGGCGAAAATGAACGCAGGCCAGCGCTTTGACGGGCGAAAAAAGCTACTCTCTTAGAAGTGGGGTCGGGTTTGAGGGAACCAGATGATTCGCCGAGGCCGATGGAACGCTCGCGTGAGACGATCGTGCCGGCGCATACATTAAGGAAGGGGGGGTCAGTTGCAAACGGCCCTTGTTGGAGCTCTCAGGGAAAGATGCTACCAGTCGAGATGGCCTTTAGTAACCAGACCGAAACAAGATCTTCGTTGATCACCCCAGAACAAGCGACTGGCAAGAGTATTGAAAAAAATGAAAGGACCTTCAGAACCGTGAGAAATGGAATCGAAGTTTAGGGCATGGATCCACCATCATAGGCCTAAACAGGCCCATAAAGAGCAAAATGGCGCGATTAACAAAATAAGGAAGGGACCAGAGTCAACCACGTTGGAACAGGTGGCTGTCGTGGTGGCAAGGGTGCGAACAACCCGTTGAGGGGAACCGTGGGCCGAAAAAGATAGCTATCAGGTATGTTAACTCGTCTTCGAGGGCGCAAAGGAAAAGAAAGCAAAGCCTGACGCTATCGCGCTCGGTCAAGGAGATAGAAGCGAGAGTGAAACAGGATGGTGTCGACATGAGAAGCGGCTTAGAGGGGAAGGGAGAACAGGAATCGTTGGAATTTGCCAAGCAGGACCAGCAGCAAATTCAAGTAGAGGAATTGGTTTAGCGAATCCTCAAAAAAGGTGAAAGGACCGGGAGCAGAGAGAAGTCGCGGTAGAGGGAGGGGGCTTTTTGAATCAAACTTGGGGACGCGGCGCAATGCCCCGAAACTGTTGATCGGTCATAAAAAGCTAAATATTGACTTTTTACGCAAGTCAAGCCTGTGGGGAGAGGGAATCTAAAGCGAGGAGAAGGATGGGGAAAGAATGGCGTTTTCAAGGTGGACAAAGTCGAGAACTACCATTCGGTAAGGCTAGAAAAGAGGTTTGAGGTTGCTAGGTTGCTACTTTTGCGGGGTGTCTGTTGAGGACGAATGGGCCAACTTCAATGGGAAAGCAACCATGTCGTTGTCCGGACTTAGGACGGGCGGAGAAATAAGGCACTCTCAAGCTAAAGACGCTTGACAGGAGATCCAACGCAAGGCATTTCGGGCCGTATACAAATGAGGGTGTTCTCGGAAGAAAAACTCGAAGGCAGATGAAAAGGAGATACGTATACATAAAGTAGGGTTCGGCGCCGGAGCGATCGGGGAAAAGGAACTGAGCTGGGGGGGTGGCATTTGAGAAGGGGAGAAAAGAACCTACACAAAAAGGGGACCTAGCCGTCGCGACAATCGGAAAAAAAGCCTGTCGCCGCGGAAAACATGACAAATAAACCGATCTCCACGCGGACTGGCCCGGCCACCGCCAGTATGGCTGTTGGTTGGTCGTGAAAATAGCCGGATTACCGTTTTTGGCGGGAAAAAGGGATTTAGGTCAGTGAGCGGGGTCGGAAGAACTCACCCTTGCGGGGGAGGGTTTCTAGAAATGCTAAGACTGCGCCGCCATAGAACGCAGGGGGGGACATGGAAAGAACCTGGTTTGACCAGAGCCAAGAAGATTGTCGTTCGGCATTTCTAATTCAGGGGGGTCAAGATACAGACCATAGAAGCGGTGAGATCCGCATAAACAGCGAAAGAGATGGTGACTCTAGTGGAGGGAAGGGGGGACTCGAAATAAAAGCGAAAAGCTCAAGTTCACTCAAAGAAAGTAAAAGAAGATGTATAGGGGAGGCCATGGCCCCGAAGTCGAGTCAACAAGCGTCAAAAAGTTCCTGTATGTCGGAAATCTCACTGCATTCCGGAGGGAAAAATCGCGCAACAGCAGAAAGACACGTACGAGGTCTGCTTAACCACGGATGGCGGTCTAGGAGTCGGTTAAAGAGAGCTGGGACGGCAGGTCAGCGGCGCCAGGTAAAGACAGGACCTAACCAGTGCCGTGAGGAAAAGCAAGGAAGGTCAGACTTGGATGGGTCACTAATAGACAGAAGAAACCGGACCGGCTATCAGGTCACTAAGAAAGTGGCAAACCAGATGGCGGTTGGCATAGGCGTGCTCATGAGAGGATTTATATAGGCGCATGGCCTGGGTTCCCGAAGAAAGGGTACTCCTGTTTTTGGAAATAAAAGGTAAGAAGAAAGGCTGCACCCGGGTCATCAGGGTGGAGGGGGATTTGAGAAGGTAAAATTCCAAAAAAAAACTGAATACTCTACCAAGAGCTAGGGTAAAAACTACATCTTTGGAGCCTAAAGCTTAATAGGCCGATCGCGCCGGGAGAGGAACAACTTGTTCGCAAAGAAACCAGAAACCCTCTTGCAGGAACTGCTACTTCTTAATGAGCGCGCCGAAAAAGGAGGTTCCGGGAAGGAGAAGGTAAGAAAGTGCCGATAATGAATAGGCGCACACAGACACGAATGCATCACTATAAAAGTGGCTGGGGGGAGTGTGACCTTACCGACCCAGGGCACCTAAAGCCCCTCTTGAGAACGGTCGACCGGCCCAAAAGAGACCCAGAGGGGATGGGTCGAAGCCATTGCTCAACGGGCGAAACAACCGAAGGAAGAAGATCTTCCTGAGTCCCGCCAACGGCCTTGACGAAAGAAGTCCGGAAGGCTCAGGGGAAAATCAGCCATTCAGCGGCAACCGCGAAAAAGTGGAACAAGCCAATGCTCAGTAAGAAACTGCGGAAAAGATCACAGGTCAAGGTGACTCGCCGCTTCCACAAAAAAAATCAAGGGTACGTGCTGAACAGCTGATTAAGCACGATGCCTGAAAGAAAAGCTCGCTGCGGAAGGAAGAGATCAATCAGTTTAAGACTTTCAAACAATGGAGAAAACTCTCTAATGGGGGGGATAAAATCCCGGCACTCGAAGTCCCCGTCAGGTTTCAAAAAAAACTCAAAATGAGAAGAACGCAGAATTTAGGAAAGCCTCGCTAGGCGTAGGGGCGGGTCAAGGACTTACGTAGTGTCTTAACGCATCCTCCCCTTCCACCAAAGAAAAAAAAAAACCGCATTGGCCCGTGGGGGGGAAATCCATTATTTGGGAGCAATAGCGGCTTTGAAGGGGCCTCCTAGATTCTCGTTCTCAAAGATGAGTGATCAGAAAAGCGAGAGAAGGATGGTAGACCACGGGAGCTGGGGACGTTCATTCGCCGATCAAGACCCAAAATGCGGGAAATTGTTAGCAAACGAGCGATTAGAGCTCACGGCCATCGACGACAAGGAATCAAAAGGGTGAGAGATTGATAACAATTACTCAACGCAACGGAAAAAAAAAAGAGACCCGGCCCCGAATGAGCCGACCCGGGGATGAACACATCGGAATCCCAACGAAGGATGGAAACTAAAAAGAGGGCAAACCGAAAGAACATGGAGGAAGCAAGAAAAGATTTCTCGCCCGAAAACTCTGCTTCATTACGCCCGATCGCGCAAGTTTATAAACCAGGAGGCAAAAAAGCACGAGGATAAAAAGCCGATTTCCAGGTGAAATATGGACGGCAAAGTTGACGGAAGGGAGCCATAAGGAAAAGGGGTGGCGCTTGGACAAAAAAGCGACGGGGACATACACGTAAGAAACGAGTTATGGGGGCAGAGACAGGCGATTCTTGAGTCGCGACCAAACATAAGAGGAAAAAATCACGAGCAATGCCAGAAAAGAGTCGCTCAGATGCAGATGAAAATCAGGTTTCCCGGAGAGCGAGCGGCTCGTAATGGATTAAGGAAGGGTCGAAAAAATAGAAGTTCCCGTAGAAGGAGCCGTGCAAAAATCAAAGGGAATAGAAGAAGGTCCCAGAAGCTCACAAGAGGAAACACCAGCTTGAGTCACCGATGGCCGTCTGGAGGAAGGGAGGCGAAAGCTTTGACAGCCGCAAAAAACAACTCAGGCATCTCATAAGAAACGCGAATGGTGCTAGAGTGAATCGAACCGAGGATACGCTCCAGCGTAAATACGGCGATCGTCCCAAGTTTCAAACCGAACGGGGGGGCACTCTCTCGAGGAAAAAGACTACATATCTTAGAGGGGACTTTGACAGCGCAGCAAGAGGAAGGAAAAGAAGTCAAAATCGCTCTGATTGCGATTTTCGACCGATAAAAGCAGAGGCACCACATCAGCCAAGGAAATAGAAAGTAGGGGAGGAAAAGATAAATGTCTCGCTTTCGCGAAGGAAGAGAAAAAGCGTAGCAAAAACCTCAGGAAATCTGCGTCGCATTCGTCGGGGCAGGGCGTCTGAAGGGTAGGGAGTCAGCAACGTCAGGAGTTTACATCGAGATCGCGAAGCAACGACCAGTTCCTCTGTGACACGTTTGGAGAGATTGTAACGATCGCCGGATCCACATAAGTGGGGGGTAACATCGGTTCGGGCACTTCGTGAATTTCCTTAGGACAGAGTCGCGAAACGACTCTGGGGACATCGTGCAAAGCCTTTTCGCCTAAAACCAAAAAAAGCACTCAAGAGCGGCGTGTGGTCGTGAAAGAATGGGGGACGGAGAACAACGACTCAGGGGCGATTCAAGAAATACGCTAGACGACTTAGCACCGGCGAGTTTTCAGACCGGGGCTCAATCAGTTCCATTATAGGCCTAAAGTTGAAAAAGTTCTCACCTTTACCGCTGCAGACAAAGACAGCGCCACTGATCTGAGGGGGTGAGTTTGACCGGGAAGGAGCTTTTGGGTCCGCGGGAAGAAAGGAACCAGCCCTAGTCGAGGAACGGGGGCAAGTGAAACCATATGAAGGTGTTTCAAGACGCGGTTCAAAGACGAGAAGCCACCGCGGAAATGCGAAAGAGTTGGGCCCTGCCCACGGCAAAAGGCCAAATGAGAGCGGAGTTTCGGGAGCATTGAAGACAATGAGGAGACGTAGAAAAATGATCTTAAACGAGAGGCACACGCGACAAAGAGTGGGGAACAGCTGACTTCGTAGCTCGTTCAAAGTAGAGGGGGGGAAGGGAAGGCGTGCCCAAACCGGGTGCGCTAACTCACTCTTGTTAAGAAGGCCTGCAAGAGACTGCAACCGGGTCGGATTGAGAGAAAGAGGAATAGGGCAATCTCCGACGGACCCAAGTAAGAGTGACCATGTCGAAGATGGCCGTGATACCGACTAAGGAAAAGCTTGAGCGATCTTCGTTATAAACCGCGAGACGGAGGTATATAATGCGAATATGGATTAGAAGAAAGCCCACGTGCGGCAAAGCCAGAGTTCTCAAGTTCGTTAAAGGGGGTGTCAAATAAGGCTCGAACAGCAAAATTAAAGGAGGAAAAAGATGGGGTGAACCTTGAAGCCAAACCAAAGGGGCTGGCTTGAGCGTGGTGGACGAGGGCTGGGACTTCGGAGGGCAGCCGGCAAGGGGTTAACCGCGTCTCCAGCCATCAGCTAGTATGAGGGGGAATTCGATCGATCTTGGCTGAGGGGAGGTAAGAGCAATTGAATCTACCAAGAAACGACCATACTCCGTGTCAAGGCACACGACTAGGAAATCAGAAAACTTATGGAAAAACTGGGATTTGAGAGCAGGAAGGCGGTAGCTCGCCACTGTTGCTCGCACGGTTACAGCATTCAAAAAGATTCACGGACGAATTTGTCGAGAACAGAAAAAACCTCGTGGTCAGCCGGTTACCCTTGATAAAGCTGATTTCTTGGGGACGTAAATGAGACGCCCCTGTAGGCTTGGACGCTCACGATGGGGAGGTCCAGGCCGTGTGCGGGACTGATCGCACGCGAGAGAGGGCTTGGGGAAAGGTTCTTTCACATCGTTCAGTCAAAGACTCGCAAGGAGTCAATAGGGTAACTTTCCTAAGTGCTTAAGGGCGGAGCCGTATAAGCGGGTGCACGTTGGGCCCTTGGGGGGGCGGGGGGAAAAAAGTTCACTGGCAACATGTATAAAAATTCAAGTGGGGCTTCTGCTTAACGTTAAAAAAGCCGCGAAAGGAAAGGAAGGAAGATAGACTGCAACAGCTAAAAAAAAAAAAGCCAGATCAAAGGAGTTCACTGAATACCAAAGGGTTGTCTAGTAAAAAACGAGTGCACGGGAACAAGTTCGGGAGGGGGGTAAACCGTAGCGGTGTGTCGGAGGGAGGGACTAGAAAAGCAGCGGGGGTCCGCGGTGAGGGAGGGGGTTTGCGGAGAAGGCAAAACAAAAGGGGCCAAGGCTAAGTAGTCGTGAACGTAGCCCAGTTAGGAAGGGAAAGGCGACGCGAGTAAAAAGAAAAATCCGCAAACAGGAAGAAAGAGAAAAGACCGATCTAAAACGAGATTTAGAGCAAACACCGCCAAAAGCAGGGAAGGCAGGGGAAAAGTTACGGGAAGGGTGGTCGGGGCGGCGCATCGTTACATCGTAATGGGGGTACCGCGTCGTGGCGAATAGCCCTTCAGAAATAGGAAACGGTAACAGGTTCGTCATGATCATCAGAAGAGAAACTCCAGAAGGGAACGCCTTTGACAGAAAGGGGTGGGGCCATACATGAACTGAGCTTGATTCTGAGAGCCAGGAAAGCGAATTGTTATCGACAGAAGGTCATCAAGGAAGAAAGACTAGACGCGGAATCTGCGCTAAGGGTTGGGACGAGAATTTCGGGCGGGGACTCGAAAGGAAGAAATCAATCTCTCACAAAAACGCTGTAGTGATAGAGCGGAGAGCAGCGGGGTACTACGAGATCGATGAGTTGGCCCGAGAAGAGAGCAGTCACGAAGAAATCAAAGAAGTTATGTCGATGAACATCGCCCGAACTAAAGAAAAACAATACGTGCGTTAGGTCAACCCTCTGGGTCCAGGCGGGTCAGTTTAAGGCCGTTAGCTGGCGCGGTAAAGAACATGAATGCGTGCTCAGGTTACCTACACGCCAAAGAAGTTCTAGGGCTTCAGAAAGAAACTGGTCCACCATGTTCAGGAGGTTAGCAAAAAAAGAACAGCCTGGATAAGAAGAACTGAACGCACCAAGCCGATAAGGGGGGCTTGGATCGGGGAGCTGTCCCCTCAGAGGCGCTGGATTCCTGGGGCCGTTGGAAAAGGCCCGTAAAAGGTGTGCAAGAAGTCGACATTGTGAACGACGACCTGTCGGTAAAATGGCAGGGTTGCAGGCGAATTGATCAAAGGACACAAACTCAAGAGGAGAGAGCTCCTAAAACCGGAGGCGACCAAGAAAGGACAAACACGAAGAGGGTAGAGTTACCCGCGGGACAGAACAGGGACGCCGGAGCATATGGGGGCCGCATAACAACCACAACAATGGTGACTGGCAGAAGCACAGAAGTTTTGCCGTGCGGAAAAGTGCTCAGTAAGGGAAGCGTGCTATGGGTGGGACAGAGAGCCTCACGAGCGCAGGGACCACGACATTGAGGCAAGTGTTGATCTGAAGGCCACCCGACACCAAGCCACACGCCCCGCATAGGGGCGCAACCATCACTGGCCAGAAAAGTAAAAACAGCCATAATGTTCGACGATTAAAAGTAAAAGAAGGCGAAGACAGAAACATCGCGTCGGCTGCTGAAAAGAAAAATCAACGCCAGGCGTGCCGACAAAAGGGAGCTAGAACCAATCACGCCATGGATGATAGCGCGCGCACAAACAATGAAGAAAGGACAGGCTGAGACCGCTCGTGGATAACGAAGAAAGGGCCGGGGAGTGTCTCGCTTCCACAAAAAACGGAGAGAAGAGGGAGGACAGCCTGCTAAAAAATGCAATCAACGAAAGACCGAGAGGAGGACTGCGTAAAAACAGTTAGTCCCATCCTTTTGCAAAAGAAACTCAGAAGGGAGGGAGTTCCTTGACCAGCGGAACGTCCAGAGTGGCGAAGCGTAACGGCAAATGTCAAATGGAAGCCTCGACTACAGAACAATATCTGGGAAACAATAAGACTATTCGAATAGCTCTAAAGAAAAAAGGACCTGGCTCTAACCACGACTGAAGTCCCTCCGGTTCCACGGTTTGTCAAGAAAGAAGCCATTGGTTGGGGGAAAAGCGAAAATTGCCTTTTTAATGCCTGGGCGAAAAAATCTAAATCGCTCCCGTCGCAAAAAGAGGCTTTAAGATAATGTCCTTGATCATTTTCATTCGCCGATAAACTATTACCCATCAAAAAAGGGGGTCCGAGGGAGGGTGATCAACGAAGAATCAAAAAAAAACGAAAACGACAATGGATCAGCAGCTACGTAAGCAGACAAAGACTCATGGGCAAAAACATCCAAAAGCGTCACCGTAGTAACGAAATCGATCAAAAAAAAGAGGAGAAATCACTTCCCCTGCAATGGTAGGAGATGAAAGGGAAAACATTGGAACCGATCACAGAAAAAGGACGTTGAGCACCGCTCTCTCTAGTCAGATACGAGCACGCCCACGATGTTCACCAGGATGAAAGCATCTAGAGAAGTCAAACTCCGAGTTCCAGGGCCGGATGGAGGAAGGGGAGACGCAAGGGGCGAAAGGAAAGGGGTTGCGCCAAAATAACGGCGTACGTTGGGGGGGGCCTGCGGACGCCGGAGGTCGACTGCCCGCGAGAAAAGGCAGGAAAAGAGGTGAAGGAAAAATACCAATCCATCGGACCGGAAACAAAAAAGCAGAAGGAAAGACGAATGGGCCAGAAGCCGCGGAACGTTAAAAAATAGGGACAAAAAAAAAAGAAAGATAGCCGAAAGGTGAGCGGCGCATGGTCCTGCGCGAATAACAGAGTAAAAGGGAAGGATAAGGAAAGGAAGGGAATCAAGGCCTCGGTGAGTCGAATTCATTCCAGATAGCGCGCACGCTACCAAGACTCTGGAGCAAAAAAATTCCTAACGGGCGAAAGCTTGGCAAGCGCGAAAAGAGAGAAAGCAAGCGCATAAGGGAACCCGGAATTAGAGGAATAGAGAGCAGAGGAAGGAAGGACGACACATCAAGGGAGACCGCGGGTACTGGATACGGCGGAGTAGTCCCCAAGGAAGAACTGCAAGAAAACGAGGGTCGCACGCTCCGAGCAGATACTGAAAGGAGCGTGAAGGAAAAAAGACGCACGTGAAGAAGAAAAGGACGACCACGAATGCGCGCGCAGGAACCTGCGGTTGTCACTGCGAAGAAGGTAA
>Ga0179593_1291386_pt1 | contig 14776 bp, 8 predicted proteins | sample CZODoug2_1_08_16_FD_185931 | JGI IMG/M metagenome (GOLD analysis project Ga0179593, IMG submission 185931) | Vadose zone soil fungal communities from Angelo Coast Range Reserve, California, USA - CZODoug2_1_08_16fungal (PacBio error correction) | ecosystem: Environmental > Terrestrial > Soil >...
AGCCCTTCAATATTCAGCGCAGGCAAAGAGAGGAGAGGTGATGAGGAAATCTTAAAAATGGGGGGGGGGGAGGAGAGGGGCTAGTCAGAAACGGTATGGGCTTACGACATCTGGGGTGGGCGTTGGGGTTTTTGGGAGGGGGAAGGGAAAGGATTCTTTTCAACGTGAATAGGGTCCTGAAGTTGCAGGCCAGATCTCGGGAAAGGAACATTTCCTGCGGGGGAGGAAAGGCGAGCGTGCGATGCGCAAGGGGGTGGGGAGAGGATGATTCTTGGCGGCATCTTGACAGTTCCAGTCTCAAGGGGTGTGACTCGACCGGGGGGACTGTTGACACGGCCTTTGATGAGAGGCACTCAGCAAAAAAGAGAAAACTCCAAGGGGGGGGGGCAACTACTCAACCTGGTTGCAAGCGGCGATCCACTGTTCTGGACTGGTCAAGCTGGGCGTTCAGAGGGGAGCAAATAAAAATAGTCCTTACTCTAAACAGTAGGGTGAGGTAAAAAAGAGAACCAGGCGACGGGGGGGGGTTGGGTAATACCATGCTGGGTTGGACCAACCAGGGAGTTCGTGCGGTCTGGAGAAGCGAGCTCGCTTTCAAAACCGAACAGGGGTAGCGTGATCAGTAAAGGGGAGGGGGGAATAAACAAGGGAATCTTCTCAGGGAGATTCGGAAAAAAGTCCTTCCTGAACATTGAGGTCATAAATACAAGTGAGGGGGAAAACGCAAAATATTATCCACACTGATGCTATAAACAAAGACTAACAATACCTCAGAGGGGAGAATTGTTATGGGAAGAATCCGATAGGGGAACAACGGCCCTTGGGGCATCGGAGTTCGCCACCAGGGGAGGCCGACGATGGTAACTATTTCTAAAAAGCCGAATTGAAAGGCCTACAGCAGCATATCCAACTTCCAAGTGAGGTGTAGGTAGACATGATCGGCCCTGAATCAACGAGAGTGGGAAAAGGGATTTAAAACTCTAGTTTCTTTTCCATAAAAAAGAGGAAGGTGTAGTCGATGGAGGAATCACTTAATCGCGAGCAATGGGAGGGTTCATCGACATTTCTGCATGCGGGGAAAAATCGAGGGACAGTCGAGGGAAGGGGTCTCAAACGCGAAACGGTAAGGTCTGCGAAACAGACTCGCCTGAGGGCATCTAAGAAGGAGAATTGGAGGGCTTAAAGGGGGTTAGGGAGGAGGGGATCACTTCGTAGGAAGACTAACCGGGAAGGGGGAGAAGCGCAAGAAGACGGCAGCGAAGGGATTTCTTCCGAGAAACCAGGGGGAAGCAGGGGATGGCGCGATAAAGCAAAAAGGATCGCTATGCCGATTTGGCGACCGCTAAAGACGTACCCATCAATCGACCCGAAAGAAGGTGAGGAGTAGAAGTCGAACGCGGGAGTTCATCGAGGAGACAGCACGGCTGGGCAAAGATCTGTATATTACATTTAATGGAGGGGGTGGGGAGAGGGACGTCGCGGTTACCTGAATGGTTCGACACCAATCCTTAATCCATATAAGGCCCCACAGATAACGAAGGATAATAGGGAAAGGAACGCGAAAACGAAAGGGGTGGGTTGACCATCGGAATTCATCTGGTGACAACAAAAGCAGGGTTTTAACTATCTAGAAGGAAACCTCGAGGGACTGTAGGGACGGCAAGTCGGTTCTTGGGGGTAATAAAAAATCTAAAAGTTCCTGAGAGAACTCTCGCCATCTGCAAAAGGCACCAAAAAAAAAGAGAGGGGGAGCTGAACAAAAACCGCAGGGGTGCGGCTCCTGAGTTTGTTTGAGTCCGAGAAGAGGTAGGGAAACAAGGAAAGGCGTCAGCTTCCGTAGTAAACTAAACTTAACTTAGGTAAAAACCGAGGTTCGCAAGAGAAAACGATCGGTTGGGGTGTTTGGCAGACATCGGCGCCAGGGAAGGGAGGGAGTGACAGAAGGGAGGGTCATAAAAACTTTCTAAAACAATCGGAAAACAGTGTCATCGAGAGGGAAGAATGAAATCAGGTGACCTAGGGAGGTTGTGTTGGTAAAAAATAAAGTTCCGAGGGCCAACAAAACATTGTCAAGGGCGCCAGCCGGCGAGGAGAACGAATGGCACGGGGATGATCTGGGAGGTTTTCAGAAGAGGGGGGGAGATTGATTAAGGGTTTGGGCGTAAGGAATAAGGAAAAAACGCGAACTAGTCGACACACAAAAAAAGGTAACGAAAAGGGAAGCAAACAGGTAGGCTTTCCCCTTGTGGCCTCAAGACTCGTGAGAAGTCGGACCATCAGCTGTTTTTCTGTTCATTAGGGAATGGAATCTTTTGAAAGGCTCATCGAACGGGGGGAGGGAGGAAGCTGGAGCCCGTTTAAAAAGACCAACGGAGGAGAAAACTCTGTTAGGCCAGTCGGGGAAGTCCGAATCAAGAAGATTCGGGGGAACGCCTGAGGGAAGAGAAAGGCCGAAGACCCTCTGAGCATGCTCCACAATCAAGGCTCTCAATTCCTTGATCCTGCCCTTAAATCGGAGGCCTTGGTTCTCAAAAGACCCGGGGGGAAGGGACTGGGAAAACTCTCAGCATGAAGCGAGGGGGGGTGAGACATGAACTACTCCCGTGGGCATAAACCCAAGGCGGAAACTGTCTTTTTTCTAACGGGGCTGACCGGAAGGATAGACAAAGCAAAATGGAGATGTAGTGATGCTACCATAAACAGCGCGTAGCAAACGCAGGAAAGGAGCGCTGAGTGGGGCCATAAGAGAACATTACGAAAAGCCACCAAAAATAAAAATTGGCAAGCTGGCACGGCCGGGCACGACCCCGGGAAAAGTTACCTAATCGCACAAGACCTGCGAGAAGGGGAGGAGCACAAACTTGCAGCGGCAGGAAAATCAGAGTGATGGGGTACAGACCAGGAAAGGGTGGAGGGCTGGTGCGAAGGAGCAGCAGGTGTGGGAGTTAAACTGAAGGAAAGCCGGGAACGACGGGCGGACAGAATGGGCCTATTCGGGAGTCCTATTATGTGCGGGAACCAGTAGCAAGGGGTACTAGGCACAAGGGAGCGGAACAGAAAGACACTAAGGGAACATTCAAAAAAGCGACGGGCGCTGCACTGAACATATGGGGGGGTTCCACTGGATTTGACAATCCAAGATGCGTACCACGGTCGCACGGAAAGCGACGAATGGCTGTAATACAAAGTACTTAATAATATGGAACATTCGAGAAAAAAAGTTTATCAACAACACAAATTGAGCTACCTCAACAGTTGGAATCTCGCCGCTGTCAAGTAACTTCCTGACACGGGTATTGGTCGTATTTGAGAGGCGTGAAGTCAGGTACTGGTAAAACTAGGAAGCAAAAACGGCCGAGTGGAAACACCTGACGAGGGCACCGGTTAAGCCGCAAAAGACATCATCAAAGAACCAAGAATGTGCTCACGCCTTAGGGAAGACTCGTCCGAAAGCAGGAACTTGTTCGCGTGAAAATCGCGCGGGGCCTGAAAAATGACGGACCAAGGCTCGGTCCAAAGCCCCGCAGAAACAGTTCCGAAAAAGCACCAAGCCCTCCTTGGCAGGGCAAAAGAGGGAGATGGGAAAGAGCCGCCAAACCAGTAATGTAAACATGGCACCTGCTCATTCTATGAGAGTGAAAGAGAAGGGGATGATATCTCAACAACAACAACTGATTATTTGAAAAATCCTATTAACACCGCGCAACACGAGCTTCAAAATTTGCGCTGCGGCTATTTCAGAGAGGATTCGAAAAGTGGTGGCATTGTGGGGGGGGGGAAACTCTTTCGTAGTGCGGGGCTTTGGGGATCGTCAATGGCCTCAGGGCAATGCGCCAGGGAAAAGGTCTTCGGGAGGACGGGAGGGAGGCGAAGGAATGAAAAAGAGTGTGGGGGAGCGGATGCGTGGCGATCGTTAACAAGGGGGGGACGGCCGCAGTGGTGAAATCGGGGTCCGTTTTTGGGGGGCTTCGGGGGAAAGACAGTCACTATCGCGGCAATAGCCAAAAGCCATGTGGAAGAACGAGCCACCTGTTGACACGGCGAAGGAAAGGTCTGAGCAATCTGTGGTATTTAACGTGAGAAAAGGAAGCCGGCTGACCTCTCACAGGGACAGGGGGTGTCGTCCAGCCATGCTAAGTGCGACAGTGGTGAACGAAAAAAAGTATTGAAAAGAAACCTCAGGGGAACGATATGAGTTGAAAAGAACGCGACCAGAGGGGGAAAGGAAACGGGCGCCGTAGAGGTTCTCGAAACGACCTGGGAATCTGTCTTCGGAGCGGGGAGGAAAAAACACCATCAAAGAGCCGTCCTCTACCATTTGTCAAGCCGGAGGGTTAAACGGCATCCGAAGATGTAAGAGATGGGGATTTCAAAAAACACTCCATGTCAAGTTTTGGTCAGAAAAAGGGGGGGAAGAGACGTGTCAAGGACAGTGTCTGCGGATGCGCAACACCAGGCGGAAGGTTGGGTTGGCTTACTCCCGAAGGTCTTAAAAACGGCAGCATCAGCAGCAAAAAAAGTCGGAGTGCGTTGGGTCGGGGAGGAAAGGTATCTGTCGGGGAAGAGCGCGAGGGGGAAATGGATTGAAACAGCGCGGTGTGTTGATCAAAACGAAGAACGGTGTCGTTCAGATGTCGGATCGTCCACGGGCAGCGGCTAACCTTCTTAACATGGCGCAGTAGATGATACAAAAATGGAGGTAATTCAAATCACCGACAGGTGCCGGGCGGCGTGATCAACCAGCGGGCTGCGGGAAAATCACGATCGGAGACCGAGAAAAACCGTCCTGCGATCAGGGAAAATGCATTTAGGGAGAAGGAATGATCGAGGGTAGGGTCCGGCGTCCTCTAACCTCGTCGCGTCCAATCATCACAGTAAAAATTGCAGAAAAACCAGGGAGGCGCGGATCAATTAAAACAGCTTCCTGTCTCAGATGCAGGGGGAGTCCTCAGAAAGGAAATCAAGCAAACAAGAGGAGGTGATGCTCCGAAGTCGAAATATCTTTCCTGGATACTTGGGCACCTTCGCATCCGAGGCGGGTAATCTTCAGTACATGAGGGGAGCTACGGAATTTTATTCGTGGAAATGAGGAAAAAACACCCAATAATTAAGCCAATAAGCTATTACTAGCAAGAAAACCGACAGAGAATCTCCCTAAAAACGGAATAGTCAAAGACAGCGACAATTGTGGGAAAAAAATCGACTAAAACGGAGGGGTTCACCCCAAACTCGAGGTTACCTATGAGGCGAGGACAGAACAGGGAGAGGTTCACTCCGGGCTTTTTATAAGAATGAAAAGGGGGAAAAAAACAGGAAGAATCAACAAGGGAAAATTAGTTGAAAAGAATCCCCAACAAAAGATCTTTGAGTGGAAAACTCCCCTCAGTGAATAGGCCCGGTTCGGTGATCTGCCGCGTAGCTTTATGCCAATATGACTGCAGAGTAATCAGGTTAACTTCCTGGAGAAGGAGGGTCAGTTGAAGGAGGGGGCGGGGGTGACTCTCCACTATCTTGGGGTTTGTGATTTGTGCACACCGCAGGAATGGCTGAGGAAGGTCTTTTCAGACGGAAGTGGGTCATAAAGTCAGAAAGGATCAAGAATCGGAAAAAAAGAAGAAAAGACAGTGAATCGCATTATCCGAAGAATGTGAAGAGGGGGGGGGGGTAAAAACCGAAGGCAAGAGGGGAAAAAAACAATTGGTCAGACACGCGTTGGGGAACCTCGAGGATAAGGAGCGAGCAGTATGCTAGTGGGTGTCTCTTAACGTGGAAGGGAGGAGGAAATTGGGGGGTGTCGAAAAATCCGGGTAAAGCTACGCGCCGGAAAAGAAGAATCTATCCGTTCGGCTGCAAAGTGTGGGCCGCAGAAGATGAAAAAAACGAGGTTAGACTGTCGTTAAGCGAATAAGAGGTGGGTAAATGCGGAAAGGGATGAGCGGAGAAGGAGGGCAGAGAGAAGATCTCTGAAGAATTGAGCGACGAACCGCGCGACCCTGCAGCGGGGGGATTCAACATCGTCGACTCCTGCGCCCTTGAGGGATGGATAGAATGAATGCTAGGAAACCAAAACCTAAATCTTCAGAAAGTCATAAGGAAAGATAGCCTGAGCGCCTGCCGTCCAGCCAAACGAACTGTATAACGGCCGAAAGGGTCACTCTTGAAGAGACACCAAATGAGAGGTTGGTGAACCAGCCCTTTGAAACCGACTCGGCGGGCGACTAAGGCTGTTGAGACACAGCTGAAAGGCCGAAGCGACGAACGAAAGGGAGGTGATGAGGGAACAAGAACACTCTCTCTTTGACGGCACATGAAACGAGCGCAGATGACGCACGATCGGTCTACACACCGGGGGGCAAAATAAGCGAACGGGTCGGATTAGGCAGGAGGCCGGGCAAGACGACCGATGGGGGGTGCCTCCCATACTGCTCTCCTGTTCGGGGGGAAGCATCGCAAAAAATGGTCCGGGACAAAGGAAAGAAAGAATAGGGGTAGGTCCAAAAAAAGGTAGAACAGATGTGATGCGGTGAGGAATATCCGGTTGATTACATCCAAAGACGTGCGGGTAGGACCCTTGAATAAGGGCTGGGGGGAGTCGGTTGGGAAGAAGCAAAAGACGAGGAACCGGGACGTTGGACCGCTATCCGCTACCGAAGACAAACCAGCGGGGCAACTTATCAGGAAGGCTCCTCACCAGACTAGGGCAATAGGGATTGGAAAATAGCTAGGGGAAAAGCACAAAACGCCGGCAGCGAGATGGATGTACTACGGTTTAAGGAGGTCAGAAAAGATTTAGAAGAGAGGAAAAAACTGTCTCCTAAAAGTTGGAGCTCAGACGCTTTGCCACCAGGGGAAAACTTCCGAAAATGGCGTTATCGAGTTCTAGAGATGACGCAAAAGATCCCCATATCAAAACCTCGGCCACGGGGAAGAGGTAAAAAAACGGGCAGACATGAAACTGTGAAGAAATAGCCGAAAGAGGCCACTAACTCATAGCCATCCTCGCCGGGAATGTCCGAAGAGAAATGGAAAAGGATCGCGCTCAAGATGACAAATTCCGACCTACGAAAAGGGAAAAAAGAAAGCATAAGCCAATGTAAACGAAAAACCGCAACCCACAAGTCATGTCAACGAAATCGCGAGAATCGCGCGACTCTCGTTCACCGCTCAGTAGGTGCCGGAAAAGGCGGTGAATATACGGTTCGAGAGATCTCAAAAAAAAAAGGGAAAGGGGAGGGAAGGAAAAGAGAAGAGACCTTACTGTCGAGAACCGAACTCCTCGCGGTTAGCTGAAGACGGGGGTCGGCGGCTGGGGAAAAGCGGGGCATTTTGTCTTAAAAACGTGGTGTTGTGTGGGGGGGTGGGGAGGGCAAAGGTCGGATGCGGGACTTTGTCCCTCTTAATGGTGTCATATTTGCCAGGTGAACGGCGAGACAGTACCAGGGTCGGAGTTCGTGACCGACGGAAGGAGAAAAAGAGGTTGTGAGAGGGATGAGGGACGGCGAGCTTTCCCAGTGAGTCGCGGGAACTACGGAAAAGTGGCGAGGAAGTAGATCTGGCACGACAGCGAGGAGAAAAATAGCCAAGAAAAAGGGGCGATGAGCACCGGGGGGGACATAGGAAGGAAAAGGGTGCGGGTTAGGGAATGGAAAGCTGTGTCTTGGGCGGGAAATCAATTCTAATTCCACGCCAATAGGGGTTGGGAGTAAACCATCTCTCCGGAATAAAAAGGTGGGGAACCAATAGCGAGGTCATCACCGAGGGCTGGAAGGAAGGCTTCTTCGACTCAGAGAGCGGTGCAAAGGAAAAACAGTTCTTGATTGGGCCAAACTATGTCGTCTCAACGTGTTCCAGAGGGGTCAGAAGCGACCGCTCATGGGTAGGGGACGCCAAACATTGGAAACCGGGACGGGCCCGTCATGCTATAGTGAATCAAACAAAGGTTGACGCTCAAAAAAGGCCATGAAAATCAGGGGCAAATTATTGGGAAAGACACACCGCCGGCTTTGGTAAAGGAGGGGGGACCAAGGCTGCGAAACAAAGGGCTGCGCAGATGGTTGAGGATTGGAAAAGGAAAAGCCCCAAAAGGGAAGGGCACAGGACGAAGAAAAATTCATAGTCAAAAGGCAAGCTTTTTGCGGGGGGGAAGAAAGGGATCTTCTTCAAATCTCTTTGAGGGGAGGGAAACAGCGCGAGGTTGGGGAGAATTAAAGACAGGGCTACGTGTTAAAATAGATCTGAACTATTCGTGAGAACAAAAAGTAGAGGGTCAGACGGAAAGAAATGGGAATGAGGGTTGAAGGGGAAGCACCAAAACTCTTCGATTGATGAGAGGTAAAAAATCGGCGAAAGTTGGAGGCTGCGGGCACATAACCCTCTTACTGGCGGCGCCCGCAGGCGCGAAGTGAGAAAGGGGGGCTAGGAAGAGAGGGGAGGTAGGGGCGTCTCAAGTGCCTCAGAGGCGAAAAAAAAACCAAAGAATAGGGGCGCTCAGGAAGGGAGGAGAAAAATGTGGAAGCCCATAGCATGAGATCGGTTCTCATTAATCAGAAATCAGGGATGAGGCTATTCAGGAGCTCCGAGACCTCGGACTACATGACGAAACCATCGGAGTGATGCGGCAAAGCTAAACAGCTTGTAGGAAAAGTTCTTGGCGGCCAACTGCTGGCAAAGCTAACTTCTCTATCGGGAGGAAGGGGAATTTCTTTGAGCTAGTACGTTTAGATGGAAAAATCTGCGGGCGAACAAAAAGGAAGAAAAACGGAGACAACGCCTGACCTAAACCCACTCATATAATCGCAGAAAAACATGGAGAAAGAAGAGGGATAGTCACCACACTAGTACAATGGTTTACGCATGGACAGAAGGTAAGCCACACAGTCGATTTGAAGGAGGGCAAAAGAAGAGAGATGAATGTAGAATTAAGGGGTCGTGACCATTTTTGAAGTGGATAAGGAGAAAACTATGAAAAATTTCAGGGTCTGAAAATAAGAAGAAGGGCCGATGTCATGCAAAATCACAAAAAAAAGAGGATGTACCCTCAGTCAGTGGGTGAACTCGGGCAGCCGGGTGGTTAAATAACGCAAATAGCGTGCTCTAAACGCCAAATCATGCGGCGGAAAGCGTTCCGACAGTCGGAAAACTGCTGCTTCGGTAAGGAGGGTTTTGAACCAGAGCCAAAAGAGGTTTGTGTGTGGGGGTGGATTGGGGCAACATCGCGACTGAGGTGTTAGGGAAGAAGGGAGTGGAAGGCCAAAAAAGCAGCCTAGCACAGATCAGGAAGGTTAGACAGTGTCAGCGGTCATCGCACTCAAATAGGAAAAGAGAATGTTGGGGGGAGAAAAGCATTGAAGGAGAGGGGTGAAAATGGCCCCTAACCGGTGAATAAAAACCGGATGAAAGGAAAGGAAGCGATCTTGGAGGTTGTCTCGTAAGGCGTTTATCAGGACGTAAGGATGGGGGGTCAAAGAAAACTACGAAGAGAGCCAGAATGGAAGAAAATACGATCGGAGCCCGTTTAGGAAGTCCACGGGCCGCGGGACGAGGTTCTACGGAAAACCCACTCGAGGGGGGTCGGAAAATGACGAGGGCCGCGGGTTAGATTCTGCAGGAGGTCAGGAAGACAGAAAAGAGTTAATCCCATTAAGAGAAAACTGAGCGACCAGGAAGGGGGGGGGCACAGAAAAAGAAAGAACTCTCAGTACCAGGAGCGAGAGGACGTCGGTAAAGGTTGCAAGGGAAGAAAAATAACTTAGAAACGATCCAGAAGTAAATCGATAAGGCCTGGCCCGGGGACAAAGGCAGCGTAACCGCTTTTCTAGCACAGAAAGTTGACTCTTCTGGAGAAAACGAAGACAATGCTCGAGGTTGTGCTCATGAAAAATAATAGAATTTGGAGAACAGGCTTGCGAACCAGCACTCGGGTAGAAGCAATGCAGGGAAAAAATCGACAGCAAAAGACAATCTTCTTGTCATGAACCAGGAAACGACTTCCTGGGTCAAAGAACATACGAAGCTGCTGACAAATTCCAGGTCAGGACAAAAAAAAAAAAAAAAAGAACACCCTACTAGTCCTGTTGGGGGGCGAGGAAAATGGAAATCCTTTCCACGAGCACGTCTGGGGGGAGTAAAGCTCTGCAGTCAATTGTGCAGAGCATACCTGAAGACCAAGGCCACAACGAGGCGACCAGAAATTGAGGCCAGGGGACTCAAAAGGGGGATGCGGGGGTGAGGAGCACTTTTTGTAGGAAGAGAGGAATGCCAGGGGGGGGGAAATACGTGAAAGCGAAAGGGCTATCTGCTGCTATTTGTGGGGTACGGTGGAGACACCTAGAAGAAAAAAAATGTTAGGGCGTCCCTCTAAAAGATGCCAATACGGCTAAAGGATGGAACCGTACTGCTGGTATGATAAACTCTTGAAATCACTATTTTATTAGGAACATCCTATATGTAGAAAGCGAAAAAAGAAGAGCAGATGGCTGGGAAATAAACCCTTTAATTGTGACTCGTCAGGCCGGATTTGGGGGATCAGATTAAAGACCGCATTGAATCCACCGTCAAAATGGGAATTCGCCTCTAACAACCCAGTGCGCCTCGTAAGTAAAATGGCGGGGGTCTATCTCGCGACGGGGTCGCCTCGAGCCACCCAAATACCGGCCAAAAAAATTCAGGGCCCTATGGGAAAAAAAACCAGGAAAGAATAACTTCACTGTAAATACTCCGTACCCATCATCTGAGAAAAAAAAACTAAAAAGGAGTGAGAAATAATCTGCCGCCGGCCTGGAACTAACGCAAATAACGTTTTTCTCAGGGTCTGGGAGGGACAGCAAAGACTGAAGACCAAGAAGGGGCACTAATAAAACCGCCTTACGTCCACAAAAAAAGACAAACTTCTGTTCCAGTCGGGAGATGAAAAAATATAAGCCTAGACGCTTCCTCAGTTCACCAGGCAGGGGGGGGTGCCTGGGGAAGGTGAATGAAGGGAGAGAGAGAAACAACAAAAGAGGAGGAGGAAAGAGTCTCCCGCTATTAAAAAGACAGAAAGACTCTGAGAAGTTAAAAAAAGATTCTTGCGCATTCAGGGGGAGATTGAACGAGAAAAGGGAGGGGCCAGCGTGGTTGCGGTTTGGTGTGGGTGCGTGGAACATGGGAAACGGGATGGATGATAAACCTTTCAGTCAATGTTCGGGCAGGGGGAAAGGAGGAGCCGAGATGCGCGGGCTAAAAGGGATAGTGGGGGCGGACTTTAGTTCGGCTGCTGAATCGGGTATTGTGGGGCAAAACGAAATTCGGGGAGTATGGAACAGTGGAAGGCATGGTAAAGCGGCCTTGTGGCTATGTTTGGGGTAGTGGTCGTATCATCTCTAGAAAGAGTAGACAATAGAGACTGCCCCAAGGTGGGAAGGAAGTGATCAACGTGTGGTCCATAATACGGTTTCTGAACTGGTTCGTGTCTGATTGTCCAAGATTGGGGGGGGTTTATAAAGGAGGGCAAAGAAGAAGGAACGTAACATTGGGGGTCTACAGCATTGGAACTTGGAGGCTGAATTCGAACAGTTGGTCAATAAAAAAAGAGAAGATGCAAACGAAAAAGAAAGGAGTACGGGACTAAGATTCAGGGAGAGAAGCGCCGAGATGTGACAGGGACTTGAGAAAACCGGTTCTTCTTCTACTCTGGAGCGAAAAAAGTGGAATATTAGTCTGCGGCGGTCTGACCAAAAAGAACAGAAGAATGTCCTCAAAGTAAGAAAAAGTAGGTTACAAAAGATGGACAAAAATTACCTAAGTGGTATCCCAATATTAAAGCCGCTCATGCCAAACCGCAAGCAAAAGCGGGGGGAGACCCGATTGCCATCAACTCGTTATGGGGGGGAACAGCCGCGTGTCCGGAAATGCTTGCGGATTCAACGAAATGCTGGATAAGAAGGGTTTAGGATGAAAGGGGACCCAACTGAGCTTCTTACCCGTTCAAGCAGAAGCATGATCAAAAAAGTCGCCTATGGGGGGGGAGGTGTCTAGAAAGGGGGGATCTTCTGGAAGCACGCTCTTGTAATGGTGGGCGTTGGGGACGCAGCGGGTGGAATTGACATTCACAGAAAAAAAGGGGTTGTCGGAAGGGTGAGCGTAGAAAGAAAGCAAGGACAAAATCGTTAGCTTCTCAGGAGATGTCGACCATGCATGTCAAATCGCACCACCGAAAGGAGTCGGCTGTATCCCGGAGGGAGACAAAGGGTCGATGAGGGAACACCGATTTCTCAAGGTCTGTTCGCCGAAGCGGATCGGTCTGATCGTTTCTCGGAGGGTAAGGAGGGCTGGACAGCGTAAAAACTCGAAAGGACGATGGCTCCAGCATAATAGGCAGTATCGTCCGCAACCATATCGATCAGTCGGGATCAAGGAAAAAAATAAAGACCTAGGGAGAAGCTAAGCCGCGAATCGAGGGAAGGGTCACCAGAGGGATGTTCTCCGCAGACTCTTCGGGAGGACTTCTGTTGGGAGGCCATGCTTTCATAAGAAACGCTCGAGAGGGGAGGAATGTACTTTGATCGAGAGAGGTCGCGTGGGGAAAAATAATGTCTTGGTACACAAGCTGAAAAGACCCGATCAAGAATTACGGAAAAGAAATAATAAAAGACAGGGCCTGAAAGAAGAAAATGACTAGTAAAAAAAAAGATCCTCAAAAAAAAAAAAGTGAAAAAAATCTTAATAAGTTTCCCTAAAAAATAGGGGGAAGATGATCAAGAGGAAGCGTCGATGACACCGGGGGGGAACGCCGAAATGGCTTGTGAAATCATGAAGTAAAGAGGAAAAAAAAAAACCTCAGAACAGGGGAGGCAAGGCTGCCCTCAACACAATATCGGGGGGGGAAGCTGGAAAAGGGAAAAGAAGGGAACTCTAACCGGAGGTGGTGGAAAGTGCACGAGGACGGACTCCCCAGTATGGCTTCAGATTGACCATTCGAAAAGACCTGGGGAGCGGCGGTCCTGGGCGGTGAAAAAGAGAAAAATCTGTGTTGGGGGGGGGGGTGATTTTGGCAGACCTCAGCCAGAGAGTGGAGGTAAAGAGGGAGTTTCATATCATCTTAGGCCTACCAAGCAAACGAGCGTCGATAGACAGTTGGGGGCAAATCTATTAGAGAGAATAAGAGGGTCACTCGGGGGATGTTTGGGGGCACAGCTGTAAAAAAGGTCAAAAAAAAGGTCATAGTGCGCGGGGAGAAAAACAGTATGAAAGGCATGGCAGCGGAGTCTCTGTCGGTGTAGACGGTAGGCGTTTTATAGAGAGTGGGTGGCACCATCCTTCAAAAGAAGAGACAAGGAAGGCCTACAACAGAAGGTCAGATACGAGGGGCCTTGGGGCTTGAACCGTGAAAAAAGAAGAGGAAAGGGGCCGAAAGGTCGGAAGGAGGGGGAGCTAACCTCCTAGGTAAAATAGCTTGCCTTTACGGCCATAGGGAAAGAAGGACAGATGGCAATTGATATCAGACCGCTCGAACAGGCAGAAAAAAAGGTGATGCAGCGCAGGAAGAATACTGACGCGGAAAAAAGGAATGGGGAAGACGCCTTCTGTCTAGTGGAAGGGGGGAGACCATCGAAAAATCGGAGAAAAAACTCTTGCTTTCGAAGAACGTCAAAGGACGCCGATATTTTCAGAGGGAAGAGGGGGATCGATGTGCTAACGCGCCTACCCTTACTCGGTATTGTGGAAAGGGACCGAGAAATGTCGAAATATAATAAAAAAAAAAACTCCAACTACGTTAGAAAGAATGCCGTGACGCTCAGGAACAGCTCTACAACTATGTCGTGCATGGCTAGCACCTCAAGTCTTAACAATTCAAACGGGAGGGGGGAGGTCCAGGAAGGGATCAAAATGGCTACCAAAAAAAAACTCTCTCCTTGGGAGGGCTCGGGGGGAGCCGGGAATACTCCTTAGGGGGGGAAAAACAGCAACCATATTCAAAGAAAAAAGTGGGGGGGGCTCGAATTCGGCACGGGATACAAGGGACTGACACATCCTCATTTGATGACCACGAGGGCACAGGTTAGTGTTTCAGAGAGAAGGTGTTATTTCGCGACTGCCGGGTAAAGAAGGGATGGACCCCTTGTCGATCGGTCAGATATGGAGGGTCAAACTCGCGAATCAGGGAAAACCGGAGGTCGCGCTACAACATCTATAAAAATAGACGCCAGGTCCTGGCAATAGTCTAGCTGCAGCGAAAAAAAAAAGAAAAGTTGCATCTATGGGAAGGTTTGAAAAAGACGCTATGTCTTAAACACGCCCGTTCGCCCGGGAGCAGAATGGATTGGTCAGAAATGTACTTGAAGCAGGCCGAATTTTATCAATATCAGACTCTAAAGAGTTCCTCAAAAAAACGCCAAAAGTTGCGAGTCCTGAGGGACAAGTGAGCAATCAGGCAGGAAAAAAGCGCTTAGTGGAGGGGGGAGACGCACGTTACTCTATCAAACCACTCGCAACCCCTCTAAAACAAGAGGACCAACCAACAGGAGAACCTAAATATCGCCTCCCTCAGAAAAAGAAAAACTCGCGGGCACATCGCAATTACCCCCACAAAGGCATAAACTTCACTGTGGCTCCTGGAAATCGCGCGCCTGAAAACCTAACAAAGAAAAGGGGAAAAAGCAACAGCATAAGAAAGGGGAAAGCCAAAAAACAACAACGCCCACCACGGGAACTGTGACGAAAGCGCGATATCCGTTAACGGGACAGCAGAGTCCCTTCACCGAGAATAAGGGCTTGCTGCTCGGTTAGACTGGAGAAG
>Ga0179593_1307953_pt1 | contig 14776 bp, 18 predicted proteins | sample CZODoug2_1_08_16_FD_185931 | JGI IMG/M metagenome (GOLD analysis project Ga0179593, IMG submission 185931) | Vadose zone soil fungal communities from Angelo Coast Range Reserve, California, USA - CZODoug2_1_08_16fungal (PacBio error correction) | ecosystem: Environmental > Terrestrial > Soil >...
GTTCATCTATGAGACAACAAACGTAGCGAAAAGAAAGATCACCTCCAGCGCAAATCGACATAATTATGGGAAATCGCAAACAAAAAAACCCCCCAACAATTTTGTACGAAAAAATAAACCGATAGAAAAAAATCAGACCCAAACTGACTGAGGGAACGGAAAAAAAAAGGAGTTCAAGGGGGAGCAAGCCGTTTTTCAAAAAATGACTGAATCAGCGCATGGCAAAAAAACCACAACCGCAAAGTGGAGGATAAAAGCCAGCCCCTACCGAAAGGGAGGATAAAAGGGTAGAACTGACCCATCAGGTTTCCGAGAAAGCGTGGTGGTGAAGGCAGGCCCTTAAGTACTGAGCTAGCGAAAGGAAACACCAAAGAACAGAAAACAAGGTCTCGTGTGCCCTATGAACTCAGCCGCAAGGAGCGACCACAGGTCAATATGGAGGAATACATGGCGGACCTCCGAAAACTATGTGTGAGGCCAGTAGGTACTTGTTGAAGCAAGGGCATAAGCAACAGCGATGCTGGCCGAGTGGGAAAACTCGACAAAACAAGTCAAGCACATGAGCAGAAGCAGGTGAAAAAAAAAATCCGAAGCTTGGTTCTGCGACTCGAGTACAACACGCTTAAACTCATTTGTCCTGATGGGAAGAAAAGGGGGCACTGGACAAGGGTAAGAACATCACTCAAAAAGGAAAAATCCACGGCTCGTCCGTGGCAGTAGAGGCTCGCCCCGTGGGAAAAGGGATTAAACACCCCTGTGGGGCTTTGAGGGCGACGAGAGACCAAACTCAATCCATTCCTATTATCTCAGGTAGCCGCATTTTCATAATTGGGAAAGGGAGGGGATTACCTGCGAAACAGGTCAATACGTCCGTGAGGGGGAAGAGGGAGACCTCAACACTTCGTTCGCTTCGAAAGAAGTCTCGAAAGAATTTCCCCATCCACATAAGACAATGACCAGGGGAACACAACAACCTCTAGTGGGAGAAACGTATACACTGAAATGGGAAAAGGGGAGGAAGTTAATCCGGCGCTACGAGGGCATGATTTGCCTGACAAGGAGCTCTTGGAAGCCGCCGTGACAGAAGCGCTCGTAAAAAGGAAAGGTACGAGAAGACGGCCAGCCAAAAGACGCATAAGTGAAAAAAATCCAAGTTCTGAAATGCACAGACCGCATCGAAAGTGGAATGGGGGGGGAACGTCAGGCAAGGAAACAACGGAGGATGAAAGGAGCTCCGCAACGTGGACCATCTTCAACCGGCTCATCGCATGGGCCTCTGGGCAATTTCGGGAGCACCTCAGCGTACAAGGAGGAAAGGGGAAACCAGCAAAAATGGTCGGAATGAAACGGCGGAACGGGAGGGCGGGGAGGGGGAAGATAGACCGACACCGTCCCAGGCCACTCAAGGAATAAGGAACAGAGAACCCAAGTTCGATTTGTCGCATTAAACCGATCGAAAAGGAAAAACGGACCGTTAAAACGCAAAAAGCCCAGCCACGGTCGTGGAATGTTCGTGATGTGCCATCGGTTCGACGAACTTGTGAGAACAACGAGAAGGGGAGGTCCTGAAAAGAAACCAGCAAAAGCAGACCACGAGGAAAACAGCACCAAGAAGCATATACACGGGACCGATTCGAGTGATGAGCCCTCGCGAGGTAGAAAATAAGGGAAGGATTTCCAACCAAGGGCAAGCCAAAAGCCGGGAAAAGAATTTGCAAAAGCGAAGCGCGGGAGAGAAGTCGATGAGGGGATAAGGGAGGCTGGCGTGCCTCATTGAAACAATCAGATAGTGTAAAACCAGGTTCGAGCAAAAATAAACAAAGGTGAAGGAGGTTAAATCTCTTTGAAAAGGAGGAACAATGGGGGAAAAGAGGAGGACACTCCGGCATAAGGGCACGACTCGGCATCGCCATCGCCTTGGGGCTAATGATCTGCCGGAGGAGAAAAAAGGGGAACTGGGAGGGACGTCGGGCACAAGAAGCACGGATGTCGTAAAATTTGAGGGATCATTAAACACGTTCATGGTCCGCGCCCCTTAAAGGCGTTGGGTCAGCGGGAAAAAAACGCAGCAAGGAGGCTCACGGATCAGTAACTAAAAGAAATTCCAGGTTCAGTACCGCTTGACCGGCCGAGTCCACAGCGAAGCGGGATGAGTAAAGGAGATAAAGAGAAGGTTAAGTAGCTAGGGAAGGTTCAAACCGAGGGCGGCACGGCGTACCGCGACCCAAGGCTTACCTCGAGGATTCATCCCTGTTGTAAGAAGAACTGTGGAGGAAAGAGCCAGTATACAGGCACGAAGGGTGTAAGATGGGGGGTATTGTCGAACAAAGGTGTTTACATACAATAATTATGAAAGGCGCTTCCTGATTAGGGGGGTCTGTGACAAGAAAAAGGGGGAGAAATGTATGCAAGGCCGAGAACCTCTCACAACAACAGAGGGGGGGGGGGGGAGGAAAGAGAAGCGAGCAATTAAAAAAGAACAGACAGAACACGGACACGGCAAGCGAAAAAAACAGAGGCAAAATAGGGGGGAGAGTACTCCTCCAAAAAAAGTTCTGAAACGAAAAGCGTGAAAAAGGACGAATGTAAGCCAGTGAGCTTAACTGATTTCCCGCAAAAGTAAATCCGAAAAGGGATGTGATCAAGTTTGGGACTGAGAAAAGGGAAAGAAGGATAGAAGCGATTCGTTCGGTACCGGACGGAAAGCAGTGGCGGGATTAGAGCTGACTGGCCAGCAGACCACAACCTAGTGAAAAAGTGCAAAATTGACCTGACATAAAAGAGGTTGAGCTGCGACAGGAGTAAGTCAAGCGTAACTCCAGAAATGCCGAGGACAGGAATAAAGGGGGAAACCGAATACCCTTCGACTAACCCAGTCACTACGAGCAAAAAAAAAAATAAAAGCTCGCCCAAAACATTCAAAAAGCCCACCCCCCAAGGGAAAGGACCATATACAAAGAAGGAATGGAGAAGTGGAAGAAAGACCCCAGAATCAGCCTCTGCAAGGGTTAAAAATCAAAACATCATCAAGACGAACGAACAACGCGATGCGAGAATCGACTGTAAGCCCTCCCCTGTGAGAGCAGGTCAAAGGGAAAAAAAAAATTAAAAAGAAGTAAAAAGAAGGCAGATCGGAAATGTTACTGTATTATCTTGGAGTTCGAAGTACAAGCGCTTTGATCTGCTGGGTAGAAAGGGGGAAAGGGGACTATTTTTAAAAAAAAACTTCTCCAAAAAGAGGGCCTGGCAGAAAAAAGGACGCGTTGAAGGGGTCAGACTCCGCCGTATAAAAGCTCGTTATCGTGGGGGGGGGAGGTGGACGACCGATTACGTAAAGAAGATGGGATAAAAAACTTCCATTCCTCTATCAAAGGACAGCTCACTGAGTTTGGTGGCACAAAAAGGAGTCCTGCGGAAAGGGAAATGGGAATGTGTAAGAGGAAAGTGCGTTGAAGGGCTCCATCCAGTTTTAAAAAAAGGGCTCATGTCGAGGGGTCAACCATGCCCTTCCACATCAAAAGCACAATTAAAGATGGGACGGCGAAAGGTTGGGAAAATGGGGGGAACAAATAGCGAGAGAAAGGGGAAAGAGGGGTGGAAAGAAAAGAGAACGTTGGTACTTTCTGGTGTATGGAGATTTGTCCCATTTTACGACTCTTGCCGCTTGCTTCTGCGTCCGAGGGAAAGTGAGTGGAAAAAAAAGCTGTCCAGACAAAGAACAAGATCAACGTGAAAGGTAAAAAAAACACAATGACACACACATTGCGAAGGAAATGGGATGTTGGGAAAAAGGTCTGAGATCTCGACGGAGGATAAAAAATCCGCCAAAAAGAGGGGAAAAAGAGGTCATCAGGCAATGGCTGGTCAAAGGGGTTTTCTGGAATCAAAAAGAGAAGTGGGTGGTGCGAAGTTAAGGGGGGACCGAAAAGATTAGAAGGGTACGAACAAAAGTACCAGTGGTAGACGCCTTTACAAGTCGTAATAAGTTGAGGTATAAAAGCTAAAAGAGAAGGTTTAGCTGGAATTCAAGAGCCGGAGCCAATAGGGGACCTTGTGCAAAAATTAAAAAAGCGCTCGGGTGGGGTGGGGTCCTGTATGGCTGTAGGGAGGCCATGGGGGCGAGTTTCTAAAATGAAAACGAAAGTTAGGGAAAAAATCCAATGACATAGGAAACACCCCTGAGAGGACTCACAGAAGGGCGGATGGCCAAAAGGGAGCAAGAAAAAAAGGGAAGCGACCGGTAAAGTAGGGCAGGGACAAGTGGTTTATCGACGGGAATTACCGGTACGCACGACCAAAAAAGAATAGGGTGAAGGCAACTGTCAAAGAAAGGACTAACAGCGATTCACCGGACAGAAAGGAGGGGGAGCGATCGTCTGTTCGAGGGGATAATTATTTAAACATCTCGTAAGGTGGAAAAGGGGGGAAAAATCAGAAGGGGAGAAACGCCTGCGGAAGGATAAAAAAGAACTGAGGGGATTTGTAGCGGGGGGGACTGCTGGACAATGGTGCGTGACTTCTGATGCACGTCAAGGGCAGAGAAGTAAACATCGAAGGAACGCCTGGATCTCGAGTGATAAAAAAGAAAAGAGGGCACAAGTCAGGTGACAAAGGCCACGGATTTTTCTTAACGTCACTGATGCTAACAAAAGCATGATTCGGTCTCTGGTAAAGGAAACGAGGACGTCGTGGCTAGGGGGAAAATTTCACCCGGAGCGGCCAGGAAGGGAAGTTAAAGAAAAAGGAGGAGGGAGGAGAAGATGCGTCAAATAGGGGGAAAAAGTTCCCGGCATCTCGTTGATTCCGGGGGTAGCAAGAAAAACCCGACAGCGGAAATAGGTATGGAAGCTCAAGGAGGAGGGTTAACAGTAAAAAAGGTACGAGAGAAAAAAAGTAAACGATATACCTCTCCCTGCAGGGCCGGCGAAAAAAAAGGAAGCATGCTCACCGCTGATAAGTAAGGAAAAACGAGGGAGCAAGGGACGAATGTGGGGAAAGGCAGACGCACGAAGGGGCGGCGGATTGTAAGCGAGACGTGGGTCGCAGAGGAAAAACTTGTGGGGTCAAGAGACTCAAGGGGGAAGACGGGGCAAGATGGCAAAGACGGCGAGTGATATTTGTGCTGAACGCGATCTTCTATTGATGAGACTCGAAGAACAATAAAAAGGGAGGGGAAAAGGAAGGAAAAGAATGAGGAAAATAGAAAAAAGTGGCGAGACCCCAAGCATATCACTCAAAAGTCGCTGATCTCCCCAGAAGGCATAAGGAGTGGATGGAGCTGGATCCACCAAAAGTCAGAAACGAAAACAGAAGAAAAGAAGTAGGCAGCAAACACAGGAGGAGTTAAAGGTGACTGGGCGGGGAGTTTTGAAAGACGCCACCAGAGTGAAAGGTAAGGTGCCTTATCACCAAGGCTAGAAGCGAATCAGGGGTGAGAGGGTACCCAAGGACCCGGGGATGCGAATCGCGAGGGGAAGTAAACCTACGCACGACTGGCGTACTGGAAAAGAAAGAAGTGAGCGCTGAAATCATTGCCAGGGTACCGCTGCGCGCGGGGGGTGAGAGGCCCTGTCAAGAAGGCAAAAAAAAAATGAAGTAGTGAATCGAAAATAAAAAACAAAAAACGGAGGAAAGCCTAAGAACGGGCAAAAGTGTGCCCGGAAATCCAAAAAAACCTATAGGGGCGCAGTACAGACCTCATGAAAGGGAAGTGCGAGAGAGAAACGACAATCAAAGAAAAAAAAGTGTCCCGACCTCTGATTCACAGAGGAAAGTGGGGCAGCAACCATCGGGACACAGAAGCGATCGAAGAAATCTCGCTGTGAAAGACAAAAAGAGGAAAAAAAAGGAGCAAGTCCCCGAAATAGAGGGAGTTGAAAAAAAGCCAAAATTGCATCCTTGGACTGTACTTGCGACGAGGTACCGCTTTCTCCATAAATGGGAAATCAGGGCACTAAAGGGGGGGAAAGCACGCCACAACTAGAACAACAGGGGAGAGGGAAACGCGCCACCAAACCACATCGATAGAAAAAGGGGGAAAGCTTGGCATCCGTGCCTCAAAGGGGCACAGTAAAGACTAGCGGGTGTTTCGGGGAAACAAAAAGAGAGACAAAAACGACCACAAAAAAAAAATAACATCAAAAAAGAATTCCGCGGATCCTTCCCCACGGCCAAAAAGGGGAGAGCTGGCGACTTCAAAGGGCCAAAAGGGGAGGGGGATTCGATCGAAAACTACGTCCGATACGATAAAATCGTTAGCCAGACAATTTCTTGAAAAATGGGAGGAAAAGGCTCAGCGCAAGAAAGTAAAGGGGGAACTTAACACACAATCCCGAAGAACAATTAGTAACAAACCAAACCGAAGGGGGGGAGGCAGGAGGGGGTGGGAAAAGGTGAAACAAGGAATCTAGAATTTTTAATGGAAAAAGCGAAAAAATGAGAATGGTAAAGGAAGGAGGAGGTTCCTCCATTAGGACGACTAGAAAGGGAAAACTGCCCTCCGGGGCGTTCGGAAAGAAAAAATGGGAGACTCCGCGGGCCGCTGCCATCCGCACCACAGTAAAACTTTAAAAGCTGGCCAACAAAGCAAAGCGTCTGATAGGGGGGAAGAATCGGAAAACATGCCACACAAAAGGCGATGAAGAAGGGAGTGGTCACCACGAAGGACTTTATCTCAGAGACAACAAACAAAACGGGGTAAAAGAAGGAATACCGTTCCAACACGGCTAAAATCGCAAGGTGAGAAGGGGCATTTGGTTCTGAAAGTCTCAGGAAGACGAAGTGGTTTTGCCCGGATGAAGTTCAGAGGTCATCGGCTGAACGCGTATACTCAGCATACGGTATCGATAATAAGGCGACCAAAACAATACATTTAGAAAAAAGAAAGAAAGAACCAAAGGGGAGGGGGAAGTGTTCCCATCATAGATAGACGATAGTTGGAAGGGGGAAAAAAAGTCAAAACTGCGCGCAGGGGTGTTGTGAGTTCTGTAATTGTGCTTTCGGGATTGGATGGGCATGGCCTTTCAACAACAAAGAGAATAAAACTTGGGAGATGAGGGGAAATCCAAACATCGAACTATGGAAAAGGAAAAAAAGACGACTCACCCGAAGGAAGGGGGGGCCAAAAAGAAAAAAAGGGGACGTGGCCGACGGATATCAGTGGATGGGAAAAAATTGGGGAGAAGATCGCTGTCGGCCAAAACCCAAATAGGGCTTACTTGTACACGGAGAAGAAAATCCTGGAAAGGGAAGAGGAATAGGCCTCCCGAGCGATCTGAGTGGGTTGCGACAATGTCATGGAGGTAAACGTGCGGGGTAATAGAGGTCCGGAAAAGGAGGAAAACGAAATCAAAAAGCGCAGGGGAGATAGAGCTAAAAGGTACTAAGAATTGACCTTAGGAGGGGGTGACACTAATTCTCTTTGGGCGGGAACAGGCTGAAGGGCGGAAGCTGCTGAATGTCTACAAATCCCAGGGGGGAAAAAAAAAAGACAAAAAACCGTCGATCAAAGAAGGGGCAAAAAAGAGAAGGTCAGGGCTGCTACCCTGGGGAAAAGGAAGGTACGTTTAGGGGGACACTCAACGGCCGTTCTTGAAGGGGCACCTCAAAAAAATGGAAACTTTCATTCTGACGCACCCGATAAGGAGGGGGGGACTGGCTGGTTGCGGGGACAAAACGCGAAAGAGGCAAAAACGGTTTCGCCTCCGTTCGAGATTGGAAAGGAAGAAGGAAGGGAAGTGAATCGCAGTTGAAGATTAAAAGCAAGCCGCTTACCCGGGGGACGCCAAAAGCAAGCGCTCAGAGGAAAAAAAAAATGAAATTAGAAGAGAGGGGGCAATGTGGGAAGAAAGTCTGCGTAGGCTTTGCAAGAGACAGGGAAGAGGAACTAAACGCAAAAAGCAACGCTCACTGAAAAACTAAATTCAGTCCGTGGAACAAGGATCACAAGGAAAGGGTAAACCGAATGAAAACACAGAATGAGGGGGAGGAGAAAGGGAAAGTCCTCGTTCTGCATGAGTTGTTTAGGAAAAGAAAAACGTTGGTGGGGATGTTACAGCATAACGAGGGGATCAAGGTGGGCTCATCATATCGAGGATATGTCTGTGTTTGCTGTAAGGGAGGGAGAAAAAAGAAGAAACTTCAGGTAAAAATGGAAAACCAGAAAAAAAAAAGGAGAGGGGAAAGAGAGTTTCATCGGCTGATCAATACAGGAGAAAGGGATCGGAGCAAAAGCACCACACAAAAGCAACCTCGCAGATAATTATGCGAAAAGCAAAAACAGAGCCATAATTATTGGCAGTAGCACCTCTCAAGAACAAGGTGGACACAAATGCTAAATAAGAAGACAGAAGCACCCCACCGGCGGAAAGAAGTGAGGGAGGCATGGGCCAACCATTCGTTCCAATGTGTCAGGTGGGGGAAAAAACTCATCGTTTGTTTCCTTAAAACACCAGGGAACTGGAAAAAAAATAAAAAAGCAGAGGTGGGGAAAAAAAGGCGCTAGCATGTCGAGGAAAGAAACGAAAGGAAAACACGCACAGAAAAAAAAATGAAAGTGAACCTCAGTCGAAGGAAATCGCAAACAGTTTCCGCTCAAATGGTGGGTTGGAAAAGGGGGAAAAAGAAGACTCTGCAAAAAGGGACGAAATGAAGTGCCAGCCAGAAATAAACAGCACGAACGAACATCAGAAAAAAAACTGCGTTCCAAAGCTTAAAACAGAAAAAAAGACTATGGCTCGTAAACCGGAACTTGAAAGGAGAAGGTTAGGACATCAGTGAAAGGGTACGAAGAAGGAACCGAATGGGCCCGAAAGCCGCTTGAAAGGAGGTTGCTCATAAAGCACATGACGACATTCGTGACAACGGGGAGAAAGGGCTACTGATACGAAATCTTGTCCGCGAATGAAGACAAGCCAAGCAAGAGAAAGAAAAAAAAAGTTCAAGGTCAGTCAAAAAAAAGCGGAACCACCAAGGGGGGATGAAAACTTTTTACTGTTTATGGATTCACCGAGAAGGACACGCAGGTCAGGGAAAAAAGGTGGGCCTGAAGTGGAAAGCAAATGTCTGAAGGATTGGAAAGGAACGCAGTCTTAGCGTCGACAACAGACGAACCACCTCCAATCCAAAGGCCCGAGGGGGGAAAAGAAGGTAGTATCAGAAAAGGGAAAAATGTAGAACGTCAAACGAAGCGGTGTTTGCGTTTTCAGACCCGATCAGGAAGAGACGGAGAAAACAGTGGCGTGACCAAAAGCCCAAGTCAAGGAACCAGAAGTTATCTCTCAACGGACGGAAGGGGGAAAGGACTAGTGCGCATAAAATGGGTGGCCAAAAGAAAAAGCAGGGGTCGCGAAAGGTCAATGACGTGTTTTAAGTAGGGCCGGGGGGAAAGTCTGGGAAAACATCGCGTGGCCCGTTTTCAATGCTCTGAGAAGGGGAAACAGAAGGGAACATGTCCCTTTCCACATCCCCCATCCCGAAGGAAAAAAGGGCAGAAAAAAAAACAAACCGAAAAATAGGGGGAATTGTGGGGGAAAAGGGGGAAGAGAAGAGCACTGAGTCGATGGCAAAGGAAGTGGAAGACAGAAAAAAGAGGAAAAAATTGGTAGCGTGGCGGGGTCCTCAGGATGGCGAAGACGGACGGGCCAGTCGCGAGAACGAAAGCTGGGAGAAACCCAGAGAATAAAAAAAAAAAAGTCATAGATGAGGAAACCACGTGACAGAGAAAACGCAGAAGGTGGTGCCAGAAAAGAGAAAAAAAGGGGGGAAAACAGGACACATTGCGATGAATGAAGACAGGGTGGTCCACCGCGTAGGCTTGTCTCAAAAAAAAAAAAGAGGAGGAAAAGAGAGAAAGCTGCGCTGGTAAAGAGGAAAGGGGGGTGATTACATCGCAATGGTGAGGCATTTATGGATAGGGAGGGGGGCACCTGAACAAAAACTAGATTGGATCTTGGGGCCCAAGAAAAAGGCAAGCTGGCAGCGGCATGAACGAGACGAAAAAAGGAGGGATAGGGAAGACGACAACTAAAAACAGTCGTAAATAGGAAGAAAAAGAGAAACTAGACCAACGGATTTTCGCGATTCAAAGAGGTGACAGGAGACCGAGAAATAGGAGGCAAAGACAAATTAGACTACAAAAAAAAAGGTGTGGGTCCTGTGATTGGTGAAAGGATTGGGGGTAGAAAATGATGGGGCTCAGACTGCAGGTAGACGGACAGATGGGGGGAAAGGATAAATGAAATCAACATCGGCAGTTGACCAGCTGATCCAGTAAAAGAAAAAAGGGCATTCAAGGGAAACAAGAAAAGGCGGAACCGAGGAGAGAACTGAATGGAATGGAGGGGCCGGTGGGAGGAAGGATATCGGAAAAACAAGAGAGGAAACAATAAAACGGGCACTCAAAAGAAGGAAAAGAGAGGAAGGGGGGGGGAAAAAAAAGAGGCAGCATGAGACTAGGGGGGGTCAGAGGGGCGATAATTAATGACAGTGGATTAAAAAAACTTCCTGAAGGCTACCAGAAAAGAAGGGAGAAAGGCCTGCGGGTACTCGAAAAAAAAAGAACAGAAGGAAGTGAGGAACGAATTTTGTGGTCACTGGAATATGCTGAACGAGTGACAATTGGCTTGGAAAGAGGAATGGGTCTCACGCGGACAAGAGAAAATGGTAGAACAATCGCACGAAGGGAACGCAGTGGAGAATCTGCGCATGAGTAAAAAACACGGAAGATGGCAGAGGCCCGGGATGTCAAAAAGAACGGCACGGGGGGAATGAGTCTTGCAAATGTAAACACTGATTATAAGAGAAAAAAGACAGAAAGTTAAAGTGCTGGTACGAAAAAAAGCCCTCGCTCGTTGAGGAGGGGCAAAAAAGCTTGGGCAAACGCGGCGCTTGGGAGGGACGGGAGTTGGAAAGAATTTCGTGAAAAATGGGGGGGAATGATTGAGAAAGAAGGCGAAAATTTCTAAAAGCTGCAGTAACGGAGTGAACGGGCCGAGCAGACAACCAACAGAGAAAAAAAAATGGAAATGATGTCACAAAAAAATGTCTGCAATTTTCTCAGATAAAAAGGGAGGTTCTTAGGGCTAAGGAGAAGGAGGAGAAGACGCGCATAGAGGGGGAGGAGAAAGTAACAGGTCTAAAATGATTCGCATGCTCGCTGATTCAGTACACGGGGGAGAAAAACGAAGAGGTAGACAATGAACAAATGGGGGAAAAAGTCACCGAAGGAGGAGAAAAAAAAGTGGTGTTCGTAAGGGCTAACTCGGTTTCGGAAAGTGATTGGAAAAAAAGACAAAATGGGGGAAAAAAAGGGTATCGCCTAACACAGGAAATTATTGCCTCATGAGTCGAGGGTGGAGAAAGAGGGAAAGACGAGGGAGGGCGGGAAAAGAAATAAAGAGGAGAGGAGAAGAGGGTACTACGCCGAAAGAAAAGAAAACCAACACTGAGAGAGGAAAAAAAAGAGATCTGTGTACTAAAGAAGATACAAAAGAGCAAAAAAAAAACCTAAAAAAAACAAAGGGAATCGCCGGCGATACTGGGGGAGAAAACAGACGAGCAAAAGGGGGACAATGCCGAAAAAAACACAAGGTTTGGGAGAAAAAAAAAGACAACTCAGAACGAAACTATGAAATATACCGAACCCCAACGATGCGTTAGAAGACTCGAGTTTCCCCACAAGCGAAAAGAATTTGTCAAAGTTGGAAAAACTCGTCTTTTTGCAAGTAAAAATGGAGGGCAAGGGGCACAAATTGGGCAAACGTACCGGAAAACAGGCGGGAAGGAAGGGAAAGCCACACTGAAAAAAACCTGCTTACTGAAAAAGGCACAAGCAGTGAGAACGGAGACTCATTTCATCAGGTTAACGAGCGCTCTGGGGGGGGGGGGAAACCGGCCCGTAAAGAAGCGCAAAATAAGGAAAAGGAGAAGTATTGAAACGTCCATCAGCTCTCTCCCCAGCACGAAAAAAAAAAAAAAAAGATAAAAGCAGGAGGGGGACCAAAATAAACCAATCACCAGCACGGGCAGCGGAAACCAAAGAGAAGAACGGTCCGATGTTAAGAAAATCAGGTTAAGAACGAATCCTGTTCCCCGTGTCAAAAAAAAAAGGGCGTCCCATGAAAAGGGTGACTAAAAAAGAAAGAAAATTCTGTAAAAAAATAGAAAGGGAGAAGAGGCGACGGTCGACCAGGCCGTCGGAAAAACAGACGCCCTTTCAAAAAAAAAAGTCAAGCATTCCCGCAAAGGTAGAGGAAGGGAAAACAATAACGAGGTGAGAAATTTGGTACATTTTGGCTGGCGCGACATACCCTAATGCGGCTTTTCAAAAAACATCATTTGATCATATGAAAAAAAGAGCAAAAAGGGTGAAACAAACTCAAGGAAAGGGAGCTCCCCGAAAAAATCGGAGCTCGCCAAACGACTGCCTACGATGAAAGAGTTGAAAGCAAAAGCACGGATGCTGAAAATAAACTGTCGGATGAAACCTATCTTTGTGGAGGGGGGAAGAAGAAATCATTACCATCGGTCGAGGCCACACGAGACACCCATCAACACTTCCCTTCAAAACTAATTATCTCCCGTCGACGGGGAGGATGCTCTGTGAGAAGGTGTGGGGGGGAAAAAAAGAGGGAAGTGCACTCGGGAAAAGGTCAATACTCCCGCTGGATTACATGGAGCGGTAGAAAGAAAGCTTGTCCGGTTCATGATTCTAAAGGGGAGGCAGAACACATTTGAACTTCACCTCCACAATCAAAACCCGAAAGCATCAATACAGAACAAACAAACAAGAGGGTCGGGCAGAGAAGTTGTCAACGACGGTAAGGACAGGACGATCCGGAATGCAAAAGTGAACCACAAAAAAGGAACGGGGAACGTCTTCAAAATGAAGTGTGAACCATTTAATTTACGCACTCTGGCATCCTGGGGGAAGGAAGATTCGTCCTCAAAAAGATACCACAGAGGCAGTAAGAACAAAGTTTCAAATGCCAGACTCAAGAAAAGAGGAGGGGAAACCAAAACGTCCCGGATTAAACGCGGAGAAGAATCCATAACCAGAAAAAAGGAAAACGGCCGCAACAACAGTGACGGAAGATGAACTCTGTTGGTCAAAAACTTGTATTCGCAACCAACACGGGAAGAGGAGAAGAAAGCTACGAAAAAATGGGGACCAAAGAGTAAAAGACTTCATACAAAGGGAGGCCGTTGGCACAGTGGTGGAAAGATGTTAGGTATCACAGGCGAAATCGGAACCCAGGGAACTCTTGTGAAAAGGGGAATGAGGGAGGCGGCTGACAAGGCGGAGTAAAGCAAGGGGAGTGTCTCAGGGGAATAACCCAAAAAAGAAAAAGCGCTAGGCGGGAAAAAAGGGGGCTGGGAAAAAGCAAGAAGAAGACAACGTTCCTTGTTGACGAGGGGGAGAAACTGGGGAAAAGGAAAAGGCTATATTTATATGTCCCACCCTGACAAAAGAAACAACGCCACTCGGTTTTGGTTGAAAGGAGGTGCTAAGGATTGGGGAGGTGGAAGGAACGGAGGTTTAAAAAAGAAAAAGAATGAAACGGAACAATTGAGGGTCTAAAATACATTAATGAACAGAAGGAAAATACGGATCGCAGAACTAAAAGCGGAAAGGCAGGGAAATCACATTGCAGCAGTATGAAAAGGGATAATAGGATTTAATTGATTTAAAAGTTGGTACGAGGGGGAAGGAAAGGAGTCCGTGGAAAAAAAAAGATAGGGAAAGAGGACCGAGCCAGGTAGGAGCCGCCCGTATCCTGAAAGCTATTCAAAAGAAGCGAGGCAGCGAGGGGCGATCGGAGGGAGGGGGGGGTTCTATGTCGGAGAAAGTTAATGAGTGCGTTAAAAGAAACGGGCGTGCCAAGATTACAAAGAAGAATAAAGTTAAAAGAACGCGCGAAGAGACTCGGCGAAGTATAACGAGAAAAAATGATTAAAAAGGTTTTAAACTATCTCTGGAGGGGAACTGCTTGACATGTGCTTGAGCTGAAATGGATTGTACTTCAAAGAAAGTTACAAGAGTAAAAAGGAACGATCAGCTGAGAATAGGCCGGGGTTGAAAAGGGGGATCATGCTGACGAGAAAGGTCAAGCGGGAGCGGCCGAGGGGTACTACACTCTGGGAAGAGGACTTAGGCACAATCACTTATGCTCCTCAGAGCACATTCGGACCGTTATGGTCGAGGAGCAAACAAAGGAACTGGTTGAGGCAGGGGAAGACTTTGAAAAAAAAAAAGCACCGCTTGATCGTAGGAGGACCAGAAGGGAGCGGGGATCGAAAGATTGGGGAGGGAGACTGAGCAGTTCCATCAGAGAGAACATACCGCAGGAACCGGGGCAATCAGACCCAAAAAAAAGCGAAAACAGAGAAAGGATGGCAGAAAGAAGGGGACTGTCAGGTTTCAGGTAACGCATCTTGCGTAATTAAGAAAAAAAGATCTCAAAGAGGCGGCTACGCGGTAAAGCAACAAATCTGGGAACGAAGAGAGGGAGGAATCAGCAAGGGTTTTCAGAAAAAAAAGAAAGCACACTGAAAAAAGACGAAAAGAGGAACGGACAAGTCGACGCACAGCAGGGGGTTCTTTGTCCCGGAGGTTCATATGAATAGGAGGATGAGGGTTCAAAGATACAAAAGGGCAGGAGATGTTACAAAGAAAAATACGTCTTAGGACGAGCGAAGGGCCACATAAAAAAAGCGCGTTTATATTGCGGGGGTGTGCTGGCAACGCTAAAACAGGTATCTTGTGGCTCAAGGGGAA
>Ga0179593_1685278_pt1 | contig 14776 bp, 22 predicted proteins | sample CZODoug2_1_08_16_FD_185931 | JGI IMG/M metagenome (GOLD analysis project Ga0179593, IMG submission 185931) | Vadose zone soil fungal communities from Angelo Coast Range Reserve, California, USA - CZODoug2_1_08_16fungal (PacBio error correction) | ecosystem: Environmental > Terrestrial > Soil >...
CTTCTGCCCTCAAAATTAGTTGGGATCGCAGTGAGATGATACTTCCTCCCTTCTGCTTAGGGGGGGATCAGCGAAGGAAGGAGGGATCTATTCATTTTCATAAAGGGAGTACTCCGTAAAGCGGGGGGGAAAAAGGCTCTGCTCCGGTGAGAGGGAAAATCGCTCTCCCGTTGTGAGAAAAGAAGTGAACCTTCCAATTCGAGAGGAAGGGAAACCAGAGCCGCATGAAACGTATCCGCAAGCGACATCATACATGGTGCGAAAAAAAAAGGGGGGAGGAAACACTCTCTCATCAGGGAGTTTTCTGTCGCTGGAAAAGATGGATTTGGAGGGGAACTATGGGAAGAAGAAGCCGGTTGTCAAACTGGAAAAAGCCAATCCTCCTCGAAGGGGGGGGGAACGTTCGTCAGGAAGGGGGGGGGGGACCCGGCCATCCCCGTCTTGGAAGAAGGAAATACGTGGATGAAAGGGAAAGAAGTACGGGAGAACCGTAGGCCGAAGGGAAAAGAAATGCCCTTTCTATGAAAAAGAGGCCTCCCGAAATCGGTACTAAGTAAAAGAAGAAGCGCAGTTCCTTAATTGCAGAAGGCTCATGTTATTCATGAAACACCGAGCAAGAGAGGGCCATCCCTGTGGGGGGGGGTTTTTGCCAAAGCGACGCTGGCTTGGGGAAGAGTCTTTCTGTTGCCGGATCCAAGGGAAAGAGGTGAAAACTCACCTGGTGGAAAACGACATGAACAATTCTCGGAGCTATCAGAGGCGAAAAGGGGTGCTAACATCAACACACACAAAGGAAGCCGAAAAGCTGTTGACGCGGGGGGGAGGAGTTCGGTTGGAATCGAGATCGAGGCGAGAGTCGGGAAAAAAAAAACCATAAATATGACAATGTACAGAAGATTGCCACACAGTCCCGCCGGCGGGGAAAAGGGGACACGCAGCCAAAAGGAAATGCTATCAAATCTCCCGGGTGGTGGATGCTAGCACATGGATGGGAACGATCTTTAAAACGGGGAGAATTGACCCGTTACTTTTCTCGGGAGGAAAAAAGTTCGTGGAAGAAGAAAAAAAATAATCAGTCGATAAACTAGGATGGATCGCCCACACATAAAACAAAAAAAAAACCACCCAGTCCTACAAACCAGGCTAAGACTTTCTGTAAAGACATTGGCTATTAGATTTCAACTTCGAAACTCTGGAGAAAAAAACTATTTCAAGTGCTAGCAAATCGGCGTACACTTCGGAGGAATCCACTGTACCTGGCCAATCCGATGAAAAAAAAACGTCCAATTCTCGTTTTCGGGGGAAAAAAAAGGGCGCTGCTTCAGGAAAGGTACAAATACAAAAAAATGAGAAACACAGATGCGGAGAAAAAAAAAAAAAACGGTGCAAGTACAACCAAAAAACATGGGAACAGGAAACTAACCTTCTTTTCGAAAAAGAAATTACTTGCCGGAAGAAAGTCACCATCTTGGTTCTGAATCTCAACAACACCCAGGGAGGGGGGGGGAGAAGCGCATAAGAAAAAGAAAGAGGCTCTTTTATACCGCCGAGCACGAAGGGAGAAGAAAGATTTCCAGACAAGGGGAGTTACCTATGCTACGTTTTTACTAAGAAGGGAAGGTAGATAACCATGAACACCTCGGGGGGAACGAAGCTTCGGAAAATTTGGCCCAGGGGTCCTTGAGACTTTGGAGGGTCCGCCGGCTTTTCCAGTCCAGAAAAGCGCAGTGGTAACTAATAGAAAACGGTAAGGGCACAGGGGTCGAAATGCCGGGGTGTGAGGCCTGGGAATCTACTCACAACGCCCTACACGCAAATCCGGAAAAAAAGACCCAGCGCGCCGTCAAGGAGACAAAAGAACTATCGGAAGCAAGCATATTTCTCGCTCCAATAAGAGAGGGGGAAAAAAGTTGTAATCCATATGGAAGCTGCGATTTCAAAGGCTACTCATGACGACCAGCAAGAGGGGGGAAAAGAGGCTGGGGAAGGCCGCCGAGCAGGACGAAAGAGAAATAATTAAAACACAGTTTGGGGGACGTCAAACCGCAGGGAGAAGGCGTCGACTGTTTCTCGCCTCGCCAAAGAGGGGGGGAAGTGTGGGGGCGTAGGATTGGCACCAGATTATCTGCCGGACTTCGACCAAAAACACAACAACAACACCCAACCTCTCGAGCCGCATCATGTCTGGGGGTACGGGACAAGATAAGGCATAGGCAATTTATTTTTACGGGGTATGGCTGAGGAGGAAATTGTCAACAGCACTATTGGAGGCGTCGTCGGTGCGGGAAAGAGGACCACCAGATTGAGCCGAGCTCTGTTTGTGCCCGCGAGATGCGACAAGAGAGAAGACGACTTTCGAAATAAAGACAAGTAACCTGGGAGGGTTAATCGAAATGAAGGGGTCGGACTAAAAGAAGACGTCAGTTCCCGGCCTTGGAAAGGAAATAGGTTGTAAAGAAGACGTGTAGGTAAACTCCCTTCCATTAGGGAAAGAGAAAGTTGAGAGAAAGAGGTTCCCAGTCCAAAGGGGTCAGGGCCGCTCGGTATAAATCACGCGAACATTAAAAGAAAAAGGCTAGTATTATTTCGGAGGAAAGAGGGGACAATCGCCAAAATACCAGAGGGGAATTGTCTTATCGCTTGGGGGGGGAAAAAATTTGTCGAAAGTGGAAGGGAACTAGGGGAAGAAGGACTTTTTCGGCAGCACAAAAAAGGCAAAGGTCTAAGAAGGACGATCATACACGGAGGGAAAGATAAGGAATAACTGCCAATGAGGGGAACAGAAGCTCAGGAAATTCCAATTCGATATGCCTGTGACTGGCATAATATCGCAAAGAGAGGGAGGAAGGAGCGCATTGTTCATTAAAAAAAAGAAGACGAGAATAAAAATAAATTGGGATGAAAGGGCATACTATTTCTGCTCCTATAGGGGGGGAAGAAAAAAGAAGGGTCTACATCAGAAGGGGGGGAAAACTACTCCTCCGAAAAAAAAGGGAGGGGGAAAACAAAAACACAAGGGAAGAGGGCCCGGCATCGTCTATTGAGGGGGGAAGCCTCTATCATCTCTTATGAGGGATGCCAGGGAGGAACAAGAGAGATGCCGCAATCGGCTGTGCGGTCGACCGTAAATTCTCTAGATTGGAGACCCCGGAAATCTTACCATAAAGGAGCTCTGAAAGATGAGATATGCCAGGAAAATTATGTTCTATCGAATGGATATTCTCTCAATTCTATTTCTCATGAACTTGGTGGGGTCTCGGTCGTGACATTTGCAAAAGTGTCCCTTATCTTAAAGACGAGAGGTCTATGCCTTAGGGGGGAGGCTTCTGTGCCTTTCCGGTGAGGAAAGGGGAACATTGGGAATAGGGCGCAGCGGTAATAGTGAAAAAACTAAGGGAAAAATAATTCCGAGGGACCATCAGGTGGGAAGTAGAACAATATTCTATTTGAGGGTATGTCTTTGAAAAAGTCTCTGGGGAATGAGATTGGCACACGAATGGAGGGAATAAAAATCCTTGGAAAATGGGCACCAAAATAGCCTTCTCTCAACTGAGGAGGGGGATAAATTGCAAAGGAGAAGTCAGGGGATCATTAAATTACTTGGGAAACTGCACAAGGAAGGAAACTTATTAAATATGGGACAAAATGAAATTCGAGGAAAAATCAGAAACCTAAACGGGGGTACTAAGGGGGTGCTATGAGAAGTCTTCCGGAAGGGAGCGTCCTTTTGGGAATTGTTGGTCGCGGGGCAGATATCTCTAGAGAATGGGGGGGTCAAAGTGAGGGGGGACTCCCAAAGAAGAATTGGGTAGTTTTGGAACTTGCTTCTATCTTAAGAAACGATAGGACTCACAGTTCCTCAAAGAAAATCGTCGGGAGCCGATCTATAAGGAACCTTTCTTTTTCTTGGAAGGGACCGCCACGGTCTCACCCGGGGGGGGGAAACGCTTTTTCGAAAGAGGAGGGTGGGTTATGAGGAGATAGGAGTTCGCTTTTGCGAAGGGAATTTTTTCAGAGAGAAAAAACTCGTCTTGAAAGGAGGTTCCCCAAAAACCCGGGTACACCCTTCATCCTAAAAATGTGATTTCTATTTCCCATGAAAGAGAGAAAGTTTGAGGGGGTTTTTCAAGGGGAGACGACTTTTCTTGTGTCGAAAGGGAAGGGCGAGATGGAGAAGGGCAAAGTCCTTTTCGGAGGGACCGGGGGCTTCTTCGGACAAAATAAGGGAAGAACCGACAAAAATCTGAGGAGAGGGAAAGGTTGATTCCCATCTCTGGAAAAAAAGAAAATAGTGCCCTGATATTCTTGGGAGAAGATCTCTGGAGAAGGTTACTTATCCTTCTTAATCGAGTAAAGTCTTCGTAAAAGCCAATCCATCTCTTGACGAGAGGAAAAGGAGGGGTCCAGGGGGGGGGGTCTATTTTCTCTTCTTCAGGAAAAGGAGTAAGGGAAGGATTTTTTCGGGGGAGCAACGGTCCTCAACGGCTTGCGAAACCCACCGCCGGGGTTCTAAGCATCGGGGAAAAAAATCTTTTTCGGCCAGGAGCTCTCGAGAAGGCTATGAGGATGGAGCTTCGAAAATTTGGACGAGAGAACAATTCCTTTTCTCACGAAAAAAACACCAAACTAACTCCATAGGGAAGAGGTAAACCCGGAAGGGAAGGGGGGGGGGACTTTTTTTTACTAATCATCTCCTAAGAAGGGAAAAAAAGAAAAAACAACGACGCAAACAGGAAGATTTATTGGGAACATTAATTCTTAACTCTAAGAGCGAGGGTAGGGAAAGCTACTAACTTCCCTATTTGGATAAGAGATATTCTGTTGTACCCTCACGAGAAGGATGATCATCTTTGCGGGGAAGGGGAGTGATTTAGAGGAAACGACTCCGAGGGAAAAAAAGCCGGAGCTAAAAAAAAGGCCAAATTTCTCCACAATAAAAGAAGAAAAGGAAAATCCATAAAGGGCTCGCTCCAAAAAGAAGAACAAAAAAAGAGAACATTTGAAAATTTTCGATTTCCCCCCTAAAATTCTAAGGAAAATCCGCTTTGGGATGAAGGACGGAACGACAAAGTCGGAGAGCGTCTCTATCATGAAAAAAAAGAAGGGGGGGTTGTTAGCAGTTCCACCTCTTTCGGGGGGAGGAAGTGACGAAGGGGTAGAGAACTCGCCGGGAGATTGTTCATGTCGGACGGGTGAGTGGGAAAATTAGCTAGGAAAGAACGGGGAGCTGGATTGGGGGGGGTGGTGGGCGGTGGAAACTTTGTTCGTCTGTGAAGGTCAACATCATAAAGAAAAAATTCCAAAAAGAGAGAGGGACCTTCTTTTTTCCCCGCGAGAGAGAAAAAGTTATTAAACGGGAAATGACGTCGAGGAGGGGGAGGGGCCTTATTGGTGAGGGAAAAGTAGAAAGGGTCCGGATTCTTACATCCTATAAAGGAAGGCCCCGAGTGCGACTTAAATTTGCAAGGTATTGCTCTTGTCAAGCAAAGAAGAGAAAGGAAAACACCACTAAGTGGGGAATTTTCTTCTTTCCCAAAGGAAGTAAGAGCTTAGAAGGAAAAGCAAGAAACAGGACAATACAAATCTCATATTATTTTAAGTGAAAGAGGACCATCTCCAAAAAGTGGTCGCTTGTCTTCGCTGGATTGAAGGAGGACTTGGGTGGTCGAGGGGGGGGAGGAAAAAAGAAGGGGGGGATCGCGGAAAAAGTCTTTTTCTTCCATAAAAGAAAAAGAGGAGCACATGGAGGAGAAGGGGACGATCATACACGTCTTAAAAAAACAATTTGCAAAAGAAAGAAAGGGAGACTGAGAAAGATATCCATAATTTTTCGGGGAGGGGAAGAAAGGGAACATCGGAGAGGGAAAAAGGAGAAAATTGTCATGTATCCTTTTGAAGGGAGCGCGCAGGCAGAGCAAAAAAGAGAAAGATGGCGGCCGCCGAGAGAAAAAAAGAAGGGTCGACAGCAGCGAGATGATAGAAAGGGGAAGAGCCTCTAAGAGAGGATCCAACACCAACAACTTATTCAGGGGGACTCACACGGAGTGCAGACGAAGAAGAACGCTGAGAAAAGGCTTTGCCTTTCTTACAAAAAAGAAGGCCGCCAATCGGAGAGGAGAGAGGCTCTTCATCAATCTTAGGGAAGGAAGGGAATGTCCCTGAGGGAAAAACAATTGCTTCAGAGGGGGAAGAAATCTTGAGGGAACCGAAAAGTAGGGTCATTATCTGTTCCAAAAAGGGGAGTCCAGCGGTCTCCTTATCTATGGTCAAAGGGGAACGTGTCCTGATCGTCTCCGTAAGAAATCTCTTCTTCTGAGGAGAGGGAGGGAAGGAAAGACGTCTGCCAGGGGAGCTCCGACCCTATGGAAGAGTCTCCGACTGGATAAAAACCTCCTCATTTAAAAAAGAAGAAACAAAAATCAAGGGGGAGAACTCCTCCGGAAGAGCTAGTTAGAGGGTGTCGAGGGAGGTCATTCGAAAAGGGGGTATGCTTTTCCGAAAGAAAAAGTTTGGCTCCTCAAAAGTAAGAGACACGCTCAAAGGGGGGAGGCACATGGCCTGGGAAACCCGTCCATCCACGGAGGGGTGGGGGATATTAAATGAGAAAAAGGAGAACACAATTCTTTCATACAGGGGAAATTATAATTTGGTGAAAACCTAAAAATGAGAGAAGAACTCTTTACGAAAAAAAAAAGGGAGACGGAAGAGCTTTACAAGGAGAAGGGGTCCTCTCTTTTAGGGGGGAAAAAGAGGATGGAAAAAAAGAGAGTATATCTCTATTGATGGAGAATTAAAAAAAAGATACTCAGGGGGGGAAGCTTTCTTGTTTTAAAAGGAAGACTCCCTGAAAAGGGGGTAAAAACTCACAGGGGAAAAAAAAATACATTAACAATCTCGGAGGGGAAAGTGATCGAGAAAAAGAGGATTCCGTCACAAAAAAGGGGGACGAGAATTCTGGAAAAGATCAAAACTTTCATTTTGGAGGGGAGAATCTTATGATCACGGGTGAGATTCGAGGAAGTCTGGTTGAAGATTGAACAAACGGAAGTCGCCCTTCGTATCCTTATGGGGAAAGGCAGCCGAAGGAGTGTCTATCCCATGAAAGGGACTCCAGGAGAGAGGAAAAAAATGGATGTATTTTCCCTAAGGATCTTTCTTGGGGGAAGATTCTCGACTGGGTAGGGGGGAGGTGACTTCACGTCTAGGGAGGGGGGGGATCTAATCCGCACCCCTTCATAGAAAAGAGGGTAGGCCCTGAGCGTGCAAGAGGAGGGTGCGGCGCCTCGGGGGGAGTTAAAGGGGGAAAATTCCGCGAAAAAAGTAAACTCTTCTTCAGAAAAAACTTACAGGGGGGAGAAAATCCATCTCCTTGAAAGAAAATGCTTCTTCGGTAGGGGTTTTCTAGAAAATCATCTATTCTCTTCTTGAAAAGAAAAAGGTCAGATGCTTTTTTCACCTTGGAGGAGGGAAAGACGTGCGTAAGGAGAAGGCTTCTTTAATAGGACCACATAAGAATGGGGAAGTAAAGATCAGAAGGGAGAAAAGTAGTATTATTAAAATCTATCTAGGAAAAAAGAACGCCCCATATGTGGCGAGAGCGTCCTTCAAGAAGACAGGTGGAAGTAAGAACGAAAAAAAAAGGTTCCCCCCTCCTTGGGAAAATACTGCAGCGCGGTTTATATAACCATAGAAGGACAATCAAAGGAAAAGTATTGGGAAATTATTCTTAAAGACTTTTGGAAAGGGCCTATTTTCTCTTCCGGGGGAAGAAGGGGAAAAGATTGGGGAATCCCGCGGAATTTTCCATACCGAAAATGCACTAGAAGTCCTAACTAGGACTCAGAAAGGGGGGGGGGATTTATGGAGAAGGACCTCTCCGACCAGAGGGACTTACAGGAAAAGCTAGTCCTTCAAATTTCGAAAAAAGAAGGTGGAAACCATCAAAAGAAGGGGGGAATCAAGGAGGGGGGGGAAAAAAAAAATTTTAATCTCAAGAAGAGATGCCAAGAGAGGATACTCCTTCTACGGGATGCCATTGAGGAACTCACTCCGGAAGAGGGGAAAAGGGGACTCTATCTCTGAGAGGAAAGAAAATCAGGATACCTCTACCATCGTCACCGAAAGGAGGAGTACGGACGGGGGAAAGAAAAAGCCCCTCGCGGAAGAAAATTGTTCATTTCTTGGGAAGGGGGGGGGAAAGATTTTCGGAAGGTATCCTCTCAAGAAGGGGGAAAAGAATGAAAAAAGTGGGGAGAGACTTGCCCATAATTTCAAAGGTGGGGAAGGAAAAAGTAACATGCACCAGCAGACTGTGGAGGGGAAAGAAGGTCATTGAAGGGAAAGAGCGAAGGGCATGTCGTAGTAGAAATCAATAGGGGGACATTCCGGCCACCAAAAACGTGGGGCTGAAAAGGAAGGGGGCGGGTCAGAAAAGAAGAACTGACACCATCAGGAGAAGGGGGGGCTTCGGTCCAAATGTCTTTTCCCGCAGCTTGAAAGAATTAAATCAGGAAGGGAATAGGAAGGGAAAGAAAAGGGGGGGTATTCCCATCGCCAAAATCCCTCTGAGGGGAGAACTGTTGTGGGGGTTGCTCGATACGAAGGCGAATGGGGGGGAGGGAAAGAACAGAAACAGGCAAGAGAGCAAGCAAAAACGAACATCAGCGCAGGAGGAAAGGGGAGTATACTATCATTGACAAAGGAGGAGGATACCGAACGAAAGGGCGGTCCTGCCGCCATCCGAGAGAAAAGAGAAGACAAGCGAAGCCATGGAAAAGAAGACACATCGGAAGAAGGAAGGGGACATGATGCTTTTCCTTCTCATGAAGGAGGAAACCCTCAAAGGGGGAGGATCGGGGGGGACAGAAAAGAAGGAAAGCTTATGTAGAGCGGGAAAGAAAGGAAGACGATGCTGTCAATCTCTCAGGAAAGGGGAGATGAAAAAGAAAGACGTCGAGTGCCGAAGTTTTTTCAAGAAGAAAGGAAAGCTGGCGGAGGAAGGGCAGGAAAATCCGATCGGCGGAAGTCGCGCTGGCGGGAAAGAAAAAGCCGTGAGAGAGAAAAAAGTCGCCTGAAAAGAAGGCCCAGTTGCGCGCACTAAAGGAGGGGGAGAATCTTCCGGAAAAAATTATGCCTATCTCCCTGGGAAACCCGGCGAGAAGGTTCCTCCACTCTCAATTGAGGCAGATAGTCGGATGGAAGAAAGGAGTAGACTCCTAGAGGGGGAAGAGAAGCTGCCTTGCTTTTGAGGAGAAAAAGCCGGCTGCGTTTATCGACAGTCCTTCAAGCCTCGGAAAGGAACAAAAGGACCTGCAACGGGAAAGGAAGTTTTGGCGATGGGCTATAAAAACCTCAATACGAGACAGAAAAAGGTATCTTGTCTTTCTTTTGGAAAAGGGGTTCTAGTGGCGGAAAAAAGACCGGGTGGGGAAGAACCCGCAATCTCCGCTCCGCGGGGGGGGAAATCTTCATGGACGGGAGCCGGGCCATCAAAAAGGGGTTATTTTGTTTGGGAGGAATGAAAGCACAGGGCGGGGGTATTGTCCAGAAATGCCCTTCTATTCCCCCAGAAATAAAGCTTCCTCAAAAGAAGAAGCAGATGAAGGAGAGAGGGAGAACGCTTTTCTCGGGGGTCCATCGAAAAGGGACCTCTGCTCTATCTATTTTGAAATTGGGAGAAAAAGGGACTCCAGGGGGGGGGGGGAAGGTGCTTTGGTTTCCAGAAGGCGGATCCACAAAGAAGTGTGAAACTCACCTTTTTCAATCAAAAAGAGGAAGGACGGGAGCTACGAGGGAGGGGGGCTTGCCCTTCCACGGAAAAGCAAGCCTCCCTCGGGAAAGGGGGCCGGAAAAAGGGGGAAAAGTTCAGGATCGAGGAGAGGGGGGAGGGATGCTTCTTCAGGGAGAAATCATCTTGGAAAAATTACTCCTGCGGAAAAACGTGTAGCGGAACCTGGGGAGGCCATTCAATCTAGGGACCATTTGGGGGAGGTCGATCACCTTTATGGGTTGGGGGAAGGGATTGAGGGAGGGGGGTTCTACATGGGGGAAGAGAGGGGTCTCTTCCTTCAAAGGGGACCTGGGGTGATGGAGGAGAAGACAATAAAAAAGAAACTTATTCAGGCTTATCTTTCATTTAAATGAAAAGTCAAAAAAGGAAAAGAGGAAAACGGCGTGAGAAAGAGAAAAAAGCTGCGTAAGAGGAGGAAAATCCTACCTTTTTAGAAAACCGGGCGTGCGCAGGTGTTCTGTTCCTACAAAAGGAAGGCTGAATTGAAAAAAAGGGGGGGGGCAAACCGTGGAGGAAAGAAAAAGAAAGTCCTCAACTGAAATCCCCTTACTTGCAAAATCGTCACCATCTGTTTTCGGGAAAGCAGAGACGAAAAAAAACGAAAAGAAGAAAAGAAAGCGCGAGAAAATTGTTTCCTCGTCTTCAGAGGGAGACCGTCCCGATCACGCCGGGGAAAGAAGTCAATCCACTGTTCCCCCCGAAAAAAGGGGTCCAGGACAAGATAGAAAAAAAAAGACCGACGCCCGCAGAAAAGAAAGGATTGGCCCCTTTCAGTATGCCTGAGCCTAGTTTCGAGAGGAGTAAGAAAGGGGAAATAGTTTTTTCCGTCCAAGAGGGGGACGAAAGAAATATCCAAAAAAAAGGAGAAAAGAAGGTCTGAAGGGGGGGGGGGGGGGGGGGGAGGGACCCATAATTCAAAAACCAGGCAGAAACAGAAAGGACAGTCCTCTACATCTCAGAAGTCCACAAATAAAAGAAAGACATGGGACGAGGAGAGGGCTATCAATCTCTGGGACATTATGGTATTCGATTACAAAGAAGCGGAGAAGGGTCAAATGGGAAAGCCAGCCGCCGCGAGACTTCTATCTCTAGGAAAAAAACAAAAGTGGGGGGGGAGAGGGGACAAAGGGGAAACCCTCTTTCTTCCGCAGTTTACCTACGCAAGGGTGTCCAAAGAGGAGCGGAGGGGAATGGCTTGAGGGAAAAAGGGTTCACCATATTATCTTCGTCACTAGAAGGGAAGGTCCAACATCACGGGGAACGTCGTAAGGAAAAAGCCTTGACAAAGGGGGAAAAACTCTCTATCTATCTAAAAAGGGAACATGCAGAAAACCTTACCTAACAGAGTAATAGACAGAAAGAGGAAGTGATGCTGTTAACTAATTCATTGGAGGAAAAGCCTTAATTTCCTAAGAGGCCCTTCCCTTTTGGAAGGGGGGAAATGGTCCAGGGGAAACACATCAAAGACGGGGGAAGGGAAAACAATCCCTTCCCTTACTAACCGCCGTCTCTAGATTGAGAGGGAAGTCCCAACCTGCTTCTTCTTCCCGGAGAAAGAATACCGCACATGAAAGATGGGAGCGTCGTGGAAGAAAGGAAAGAGAAAGCCTCTTATTTTCGCTTGAAGGGGGTGGTTGCCAAGGCAGTTTGGGACTCGATTCCCGAAGTCGAGGGGAATCCCGAATGGAAAAAAAAAAGCAGAAGCGCCGAGCGAAGGGAAGAAAGGAAATCCAGGACACTGCTTCCCATAAAAGGGAAAGCCAATTTCGATGACAAGAATCGCCTTCGAAGAAAAAAAAATCGATAAAGAAAAAAAAACAGCGGGAAGGGAAAAGAGTTCCTTACTTCCTTTTGGGATAAAGCCAAGTGGGAAACTCCATCTCTACTAGGGGGGTCAAAATAAAGGGAGAAGAATTATATCGGGAGGAAGAGAAAAAGGGTGACGGGCAATCTTCTCTAAAATCGGAAAAAGAGGGGGGACGCAATCTGCCTAGGCTAGTTGGAAAAAAACAACGCTGTTTAAGGGGGAGTCTTACCCATCCCGGAGGGGGGGAAAAAAAATCTCTCTCTTTCTTTCGTCGAAAGGGGCTCTATCTTTGGAAATGGAGAAAAGGGAAACGTCATAAGGAAGAACAGGTTTCAAGGGGGAGGAAAAGGCAAGAGGAGAAAGTTGGCATTATCTTCTCGAAGAGGGGGAGAGGTCCCGCAGAACGACATTGAGAGTTCCTCCGGTGACAGTGGAATAGGAACGGAAAAAAAAGGGGACCTCCTAAAGGGGCGTTGGCTTCTGCTAAGGCCCTTTTGAGAGAAAAGAAGGAGGGGAATATTTCCTTCCATTCTCCTAAGACCACGCATAAAGGGAGGTATTGGGGGAAGGGGAGAAATCCTCCCCTCAATCCATAAAGGAGGCTTTTCTTGACGGTGGGGTAATGTCGCGGTTATGGAAGGAAGGGGAACTAGAAAGCAAAATAGGGACCAACCGCCAACTCAGCGAGGAAAACTGATTTGTGTGTAAAGGGAGGACGGTCCCCTTGACGATAGGAAGGTTATGTGGGGAAGAAGTGGATGCCCCGTCACAATTCCCGGAAAAAAGAAACCCCACAAAAAAAAAGGGGAAAAGAGGAATGTCCCTAATGAAGAAAAAGGGAAGTGGGAAACGCAGAAGAAGAGAAAATGCCGGCGAGGGGAAGGAAAATCTTTCTAGGGTGGGACAATATTCATCTCTGGGAAAAAAGGAAGGGGGTCGAGAAGGGTCAAGGCAAAGGGGGGGGAAAGACCCACGCAGAAATGGTTGGAGGGATGTTTCCCAATCCACTTCAAGGAACGGTTAAAAAAGGAAGCTATCCGCGAAAGGGAAAAAAACGCTTCTCTTTTCTTGAAAAAGCCGGCAAAAAAAAAAGGAACCGCTGGTCGAGGTAGGAGGGGGGGGAGGAAATTGTAAAAAAAGCGAATCAGGAGGGAGGGGAGGAGTTTCTCAAAGAGGAACCGAAAAATGAGGGGCCGGCGTATCCTTATAAGACAATCTGCCTCCTCCAAGGGGCCCATGGTCAAGGATTTCTCGTTTGGCTAAGATGGGGGGGGGACCTTGATCCTTACGAAGGAGGGGGATTGTTTTCTACGTAAAAGAAAAGGGGTCATCCGGGCAGGAATTCTTTTCTTTCGAAAGGGGGAACTCAGGAACGAGAAAAGAAAAGAAAACCCCCCTTCAGAAAGAAAAAACTGGATCCATCGAAGAAAAGGTCTTAAGGGAGATTCTTTCCTTTGAACGAAAGCGAGGGAAAAGAAAAGTCTTGAAGGGCCTTCCCCAGAACATAGGACGTACCCGAGTGGGAAAAAAACCTGAAAGGGGGTCCAAGAAGAAAAAGGAAAGGGAAGGCAGACGCTTGGAGGGGGGAGGGTTTCTCTACAGGGGCTATTCTCTTGGAAGATCTTCAAAAGTCAGTGGAACCTTTTTTCCAAAGGGAGTCTGCCTAAAGGGGAAAGGAGTTCTCTTCGGGGAGCACGGGGGAAACTTAATCCTCGTCACAAAGCCTTTGGAGAAGTAGGCTCTAGAAGAGGGGGCAACAACACCCCCTTCTTAATTAGAGGGAGATAAAATCTCTCAGTGACAAAAAAAGATTTTTACGAGGGTCCACCTTCAACAGGGAAAAGGACCTATCAAAAGGTGGGGGAGCATACCCATAGTAGAGGGGAAACCCCTCCTTGAAGAGTTTTACACTCATTCTCATAGAGGTATAACAGAAAAAAAAAAAAAGCCGGACAGGAGGGAGCTCAGGTTCCGTATTTCTAAGAAAAACTTCGGCTACGAACAGGGGGCAATCCCATCGAAACGGTACAAGAAGAGTGAAGTCCCGAAGGAAAAAAGAAGGGGGATGTTCTGCAGGGGGTTGAATTGATGTAGAGAAAATTCGACTCCGCAAAAAAACAACAGGAAAAAGGGCAAATGGCGAAAAAAACAAGTTAAAAATCCACTCATGAAAAAAATTCGAGCAACGATGGAGGGAAATCTCCATTGAAAAGAAAAGGGTGTCAAGGAAAAGAAGAAGGCTGACAAGAAGAGGTCCAATATTGCTTGGGGGAAACCTCGATCGGCACGAAGAGAGTCATTAATCCTCACAAGGGGGTGAAGCTACCAGAAAGAGACGAAAAGAAGGCGGCTTGAAGGGGGGGGAAATCGCTCCTCGCTATAGAGGGAAGTTCGTGAAGTCACCATAATTAGGCTTTGAAAAAATCGCTGAAGAGAGGCCTTCGCGGGAGGGGGGGAGAAAAATCATCCTTTCAAAGGAAGCTATCCGAGCAGAGGGGGGGGAAAACGATGATCACATTCTTACCCAAGAAGTTTTAAGAAGGGGAAGAGAGGGTTCGGGAGGGATAGGTAATCTAATGAGAAATTCTGAAAGACAGGGGTTTCGTGACGGGGGGGGACCTGACAGAAAGAAGTTTACTTATTTCACCAACTTGGGGGGGGGGGTCAACCTTCCATTGAAAATGTTGCTAAAAATAGGGCTGCGGGGGAAAGGACCGGCTTTCTTCGGGAAAAAGAAAAAAATATAATGACGAAAGGAAAATACATACAAGAATTAAATAAGAAGGAAAAGGCCGGATCGCCCTCTCTGAGGAGAAAGGGGGGGAGATCTCTTTGTGGGGGGGGAGGAGCGTTTTTGTCTCTATACCTAGGGGGAGGGGGTCGGCGCTAAAGGCCTCCTTCTTTTGGAAAAACCGCAACAGCCGAGGGAGGAGAGAAGGACTTAAAAGGGAGGAAGCATCGATCATAGAAAAAAGGGATCTTGAAAAAAAACGCCCTCCTTCAATAAGCAATGGAAGGGGAATGGAGGGAGAAATCTCCAGATGGAGGGAAAAGCTCAATTTGAAAAGGGGTTGCCTGCGCCGAAAGAATAAAAAACTCTCTTTCTGCCAAAACGCCAGAGGAAGAACGACAGTCAAGCCAGGGGTAAAAGATAGCGGCTGAAAAAACTAGGAAAAGAA
>Ga0179593_1507599_pt1 | contig 14775 bp, 16 predicted proteins | sample CZODoug2_1_08_16_FD_185931 | JGI IMG/M metagenome (GOLD analysis project Ga0179593, IMG submission 185931) | Vadose zone soil fungal communities from Angelo Coast Range Reserve, California, USA - CZODoug2_1_08_16fungal (PacBio error correction) | ecosystem: Environmental > Terrestrial > Soil >...
AAAAAATCACAACCGACCGACCCATCCGTGCAGGAAAGGGTGCAGTATGGAACCTTTCAGGATGAGTCCAGACTAACGAGGCATCCGAAATAAGCCTCGACGGCCGTAAGTGAAGGGTCCAGCTCCTCGCAGGGTAGAGAGAAGGTTTAAAGAAAAAAGGAACGGGGATCCGGGGAAGAACTCAGTGGGGGCAGAGCCGGTTTGAAGGGCGATTGGGGGGGAGAATTTCACACTCAAGAGGATCGGCTGGAAATGGGCAGCTGCACAATAATCATCGTAGAAACCATCTAAGAGGAAGAGTCTGAGGGGATGTTAGACTCAAGGGTTTGTCAGCTCACAGGGAAAAAGGCCAAATCACCTCTGGCTGTTCGGGGGGCCCCCCAGGGAGGGATAGCGAAAACGATGAACAATTCCAAAAACAAAAAATGCAGCGGCACATTATGTGGCCCAGGGACTGAAGGGAGAGGCAACTAGAGAAGGAAGCGAAACAGATGTATCGCAATGCGAAGGGAAAATAAAAGCACAGGGGGTCGGCAAAAAGGGCCGATCTAGCTGCCACTCGTATCCTCAAAGAAAGAAACAAAATGCGGAAAGGTGGGGAAGTGAAAACAACCGAGCATCCCAGACGAGGAAGGGGAAGCGCAGGAGGTTGAAAAGGCCGCTCGAAAAAAGACCGAGGGTTTCTTTCTATTCAGCGCAAAAAAAGATCTGGGGACCAAACAACGGGGGATTATCCCCGGGGATCACGACAGCAGCTTCTAAGAAAAGTATAGCGAAACGGGGCGGTGAACAGCGAGCCTCCACTTACAGGAGACTACTAGGGAAAAGGGAAGTTACGTTGGGGGGGGATATGGCAAAAAAGAATCCGAAAACCACCTAAAAGGGCGATAAGATCCTATAGTATAGATGAACGATAAAAACTCGCTGATATGGGATCGGAAAAATAGTAAAACCGGAAACTAAATACGACTGAAAAGTGGAGGGAAAGACTGGTCTCCGGGTCGGGTCAAAAAAGCCGACACATTGCACGGGACCAGGGAGACTCAGGAGGGGGAACCTCCTTGATGGAGGAAGGGACGCTGGCGTAATGTGGACCAGCAACGAGGGGGGTCTCCCTTTCAGAAGCGCGCACAAAATCTGTGAGGAAAGCAACAATCAACGGAACAAAGGAGGGTCTTTTCCTAGCCGTTTGGGGCAGGAACTAGGGTAGGGGGCCCTCGCTAGGCCTCTCTCAGGCTTTCGGAGGGGGGGTGAACGCGGGGAAGGGGGGGAGGATCAACCGCGATGCAGAAGGACGCGAAGCTGGAAAAACGAAAAATGGCAGAGTACGGCGGGCGGAAAGCCTTACCCAAACAGCCTTCAGGCGGAAAATTGGGGGGACGCTTCTAGAACCACAGGCGGTGACTAGCAAAGGGATACGCCACACTTAGAGACGTCTCAGGACAGCGACAGGCATGGCGTATACGGGAAACAAGTACATAAGCACCTAAGATTCTCGACCGGACAACAAAAAACGAGGGTAGGAAAGTTGCAAGGAAAGGACCGACGGGGAAAAAGGAGGGGGGGGAAATTGAACAAAGGACCAGGGACCACCCTGGAGCATATGCGGGAGAGAAAATAGCATCGTTGAAAAAACTGTGTTTGGGGTCTGGGGAAATCTTAACTTGGAAGCTAAAGGTGCACTATCAAAGAAAATTGAGCTCTGAAGGTTCCAAGCAAAAAAGGAAGGAACACTCGAGAACCGGGAGTACCGGGGGGGGAAAGCACGAAGGGGGATGAAAAGGAATAGCCTCATGATGGAAGGGGGAACCTATATCACGACACTCACGCCAGGGTTCAACACTATTACATATCGATGGGAGGAAGAACGAAGACTACCATGTAGGCCATTGGAAGCTCTCCATCTTTGACGGGAGGGGAAGAATGGACGGGAACTTTATGACTGGGGGGGGGGGATAGATTGGGCAAGGGGGGGTGGTCTTGGCTCGTCGAAGGATTACGCAATGGGCAAAAAATGTCCTGGTGCGGAGGAAAATGTAGAAAAAGTTTGAGGGGAGGCAGCGGGGGGACTGAACCGGGGGGGGGGGGGGGGGGGGGGGGGGGGGGGGTGTGTGGGGGGGGGGGGGGGGGGGTGGGGGGGGGGGGGGGGTATGGAGAGATGGGGGGGGGGGGGGGGTGGGGGGGGGGGGGGGGCGGGGTAGTGGAAGTGGTGGGTGTAAATACAGTTGAAAGTAGTGAGGAGCAGGAAGGGTGAGAAGAGAGGGATAGTATAAGGCGTGGGTTCGCAGACAGAGAGGAGACGTGAAAGATCTGAGTAGTAGGGAGGAGTGAAGGCCTCATAAAAATCCATGTGACGAACTCACAGGGCGTAAAGTAAGTATAGGGCAAATTGCGATTAAGTCTTTTTTGCGTCTGGAAGGAACTTTGGCAACCCAATGTGAGGATTGCAATCGGCGGAATCATACCATGCGAGATAGGGGAAAAATATTCGTGGCGCGCCCGGATGGAAGGAGGAACCCTCGGGTCCTATGGGTTTAATTCACAAGGAATCTGAAAATCAAAGTAACGGGGGAAAAAAAACCGACGAAGCATTGAAGACTAAGGCTGGCAAAAACGTTATTAAATCACCGAAAAAGTCCGCACACACTGCCCGGCCAAAGAGGAAATGGCCGCCATGCGGAAGAAACACGAAAGAAAGAGGTTGCCGGACGCCAGGGTGTCCCTAAAAAGAGTGTACCTTGTGGGGGGGGGAGGTGGAGGTTTGCTGTAGAGAGGGGACTAAGGCCGGCCTGCGTGGTACTCAACAGCTGCAGACTTGTTCTAATCAAAAAAAAACTATAAGGGAGAGGTGCCCTAGCCGCGAGTGCGGCATAGCAGAAAACGTCGGAACCCTCAAGGCACCATCCACCAAAAAAACAAGCGAGGAACTGGGCGCGTTGCAGTGCACTCGTATTGGGGGAAGCGATCTTGACTGTCCTCGGAAAGGGGAATTTGGCTAGGAACGTGTTGAACAAAATGACATCGAACAGCCATCCTTCAGGAGGAAACGGGAGGGTTGGGCAGAATTGAAAAAGGGAAATGACGTAGGTGTCAACCCCGTTGAATGAAAGAGAAGATGATGGAGGTTTGAGGCACAAAATCGACATCGGCAAAATCTAGAAGGGACGGGGTGGCAGAAAGCATTTCAAAAGTCTCAAAAGGGTACCAAGCCTCTAAGGCCGTAAGAGCAAGTATAGTGCCTAATGAAAAGAAGGGGAAGAGACTGTGAGTGTCTTCACAGAGTAGGAAAGGAGGCCCGAGGGTTTCGAAAATCTACTCCGGAAAGAAAAGGGGCGGAAATGGGCAAAAAAAAAGGTTGCAAAAAAGGTTGTTCCACGGGAAGGAGCCAGACAAAGGGTGGAAATACCGAGAGAATCATAGGGCCAGCCGCATTGGCCTTTCAAGGAGGGAAAGAAGGGGAAACGGGAGATATCGTTGAAAAAACTCGATGCATAGTGGACCAAGGGGTGTGGCGGGGCGGTCTGGGGGGAGGAGCTAAAACAGAGGCAAACGTCTTAAGGGTCAAAGGCACGAAAGGGGATGTCAATAGGCCTCGATACGGCCTAAGTCCAAGATCTCCAGTACGGAGGGAATGACTAAATCAGGTATCGATGCAGAGCACTTCAAGTCCTGGAGAAGATGTCAGTTAAACAAAAGGGAAGGAAAACGGGATCTATTCCGCATTATGAGACGGTTGGGTCAATTAATTGTGAGTCAAGATACGAAACGGACAATCGGGCAAGGGCGGCACATATCAGACAGATACGGCAACGTGTTGAGCTAGAACGGTGGCTTATGCGCTTAAACCATTCAAAAAAGAACAGGGCGTCGTGGTAAGGCCGCAGGCGAAAGGTGAAGAGCACTGGTACGAAGTGATCTTTAAGCACCGGGGTTGCTAATGAAAACAGTCCCCGTAAGTTGGGGGTAGCAGGGCAGCACCGAAGGAACAGTAAAAACGGTCAAAGGGGATGCGGTCAAAAACATGTGGGAAAGGAAGGACCCTCGTCAACTTGGGAAAGAAGGAGATGAGACGAGCTCTGGAATACGTATGTACGCTTTAAAAAAGAAATGAAATGCAGGGGAGATGAGGAGGGGACAAATATTTTTACGCGAAAAGGGAGGGGAGAAACAGTCGATTGCAAAGTAACACGGCCAGTCTCTTAACAATTGGGTAACCCTGAGAGCTAACTGGGGGAAAAAGTCGTCTAAGTTAAAACCTAGGAACATGATCAGGAACATAAAAAAGAAGTTGATCGGGTCGGACAAGTGTAAGGATAGACTCGACAAAGATCTAGGACTTCATGAGCAAAAGGCAGCGCTGGGAAGAAGTGGAAACGCTCCAATAGGAAACCTCCGTAGGCAAAGGGGTAGGGTTGAGGGTCGGATGGGGGGTAAGGGGCGGAGACAAAAGTAAACATTAAATTAATGTAAATCTATGCCAGGCCCTTCCCGGGATCTCTTAGAGATGCAGCGGGGAGGGAGACAGCGCTAAAAGAAGACCGGCTCCTTCAAACGGCTGGGGGCGACGAACCTGCCTGACGCCGGTTGAGTGAGGCTGAACACGTCTCGGGCGAAGGGGAGGGACGACTGTTCTGCAGACCAGTCTCCTCAAGAAAAAAAACGGGCGCAATGGCATGCGGGAACCCGGCGGGTGTGAGTCTCTCGCGGAGGTCAGGCCCACTGTGACGTAGCGATTTCCGGAGCATTCCCTTGACGGGCAAGGAAGTCATGACATGAGACCAAGAAAGGGAAAAATCCTGGGGCGCGAAAAGGCGGAGGGGGGGGTGAAAGGGGTTAGAAGGGCCGCCGGCTGCGGGAATCACACCGAAATTATCGCCGTTATAGGAACTAAAGACCAGCAGATAACGCTCGGTGTCCAAACGCGAGAGCTGGGGTCGTCTATCTGAGTAACGGGGAAGATGAACCAACCGTCAGCTATTGAGGGGTGCAATGCCACATAGATCAACCTTCTCAGAAAAAGAGAGAGTATGGGACGTAAGCGGGCAAGAAAAGCTGAAATCATAATTAGAGAAGAAATAGAGAGTACCACTGGCGTGCGGATTACTGATCTGCGAAGAGTCCGGTATAAACTGGAGTTAGGGGGGGAATCAAAGGGAAAGAGGGCGAGCACGATGGGAAAAAATCGCTGCCCAAGAATCTCTAGAAACAACAAACTGAGGAAGGGGAAGATGCTTTCGAAGTCAAGATCACAGACAAAGGAGGGCGTCGGATGCGGCAGAGAAGGAGAAAGAGCAAGCTTCAGAGAGTCAGCCTCTGACGCGGAAGTCTGGGTAGGGCCGGGGCTTGTCTCGAATTGTCATCCGATTGCAGGAGAAGGGAGCAACAGAGAACGAAGGTTGGACGCCTTGGTTCCTTTCTATTGAGTGAAACAAATCGAAGGAAATGAAGAAGCTTGTAAGCAAGAGTAAGGGGGACCCAGAGGGAGAGAAGCATCGGCGGGATGAAAGCTTCATGCCGGGTGGGGAATCCCATTTAGCGACTGATTAAACAAATCATGTCGGGGAGTGGGCTTAGCGAGGAAGAACTCGAGATGAAGGAACACAAAACCACAAGCTGATGCCGCGGGACAAAATTTTTTAAGGCTGGGAGGGAGATCTCCGCGCTCAAGGCATTAGCTGCGAGGAAGGAAAAGAGGTGAGGCAATGACGAAGGAGCAGACGTACCTGAAAAAAAAGAGACGATAAAAACCAAAAAAAAATCATCAGCCTCATCTAATGGGAGGAAGTTTGGTGAGTGGCTGCGGACCAACTGGGCGAAGGAGCAAAGGGCGCGAGAAATTTAGGAATCGAGAACCTACAAACACGCAGGATGGGGGGGATTCAGACAAATAGCGCAACGTTTGGGATCACGGTATAATCCCCGACCGGCGAGAGTAAGTGAAGTCAATCGTGCAAAAAACGCCGAAGGGACATGAGGAAAAGAAGAGGGTACATTAATGAGGTAAGTGGGAAATAAGGGTCAAAAAAACCCGCCAAAGTGCTGAAATTAAAAACTTAGGAGATTAGGATATATAAAAGCGGTATTCTGGGGGGGGAGCAAGGAAGAGAGCATTTGCGCTGACTGGCAGAGAAAGATCAGACTTACCTTTTAGGGAAATACCTTGAGATAATTACTGTAGGGTGGGGAGAAAAAAAGACGATCATCCTTCAAGGGGGAACCTTTATCAAACGCGTGGGGAAAGCGCATGTGGCGGACTGATATCTTGGAGGGGAAATGGGGCAAAAATAGGACACCTTGGCAGACGCGCAAACTAAATCTGTCAAGAACATCACCAGAGGAAAGAGGGACCGGCAGGGACTTTTTTCAAAAGTGGGAAGGAAATAGGGTTGCCCTTCCGAGAGAAGGCAGCAATCTTCCTTTTCGAACAAGGAAAAGCGTGTCCTGAGAGCCAAGCATTACGAAAGACGGACGGAGACCCGAAAAGTGGCCTTGAGAAAGTTTCGGCGAAGAATGAACCCGAAGGCAAGTCTGGACTGGGGTACCGGGGAAGTAAATGATGAAAAAACCGATAACTTCTCAAATGGCGTCGCCAGCACGGAAAAATTCCGAGGCATTTTTCTAAGGGTTAGCCTAAAAAGCACCTACGGATCTTCAATAGCAAACAGTGCCTATAGGGGGAGAATCCGTTTGACAAAATACAAATGGTTGCTGGAGATAAGCTTGGGAAGAAACACTGCTGAACCAAAAAGTCTGAAAATCCCGAAGAATCTTTGAGGGACCTAAGGTTGGTGGGTAGGTGCACAAGTGGAAGGCGCTCAATCTAGAAAAGAAGAAAGGAGGGGGGGGAACAATCCTCTGGGACTCGGTAATCAAGGAGAGTCATTAAATGAGCCTACGTAAAGCAGAAGTAATTTCAGTAGGCCCGGAAAAAGCTTCGTAAGAGTAACCAAAATAGACTCGAACAATCCTGAAAAAGAGAAATAGAATCACGAAGAATAGTCAACAAGGTTCCAAAAATTTTCGCGAGAAAGAGGGCAAGGCCAAGGGGGGGGGGAGGCGGGAACTCATAACTTGGAACGTATAGCTTGGTAAAGCTCTATCCAGAAGGCCCAGGGGGTTGAAAAAATATTGTGTTGGAAGAATGGATCTAAAAAGTGGGTCCGTAGAGAGGTTTTAAACGAAAACATTTTAGGACCAGCTGAGTAGTGACGAACGAAATTCGGTAAGGAGGAAAAGTAGGCAAGATAAGGCGAAGGAGTGTTTGTGCCTGCGGACTTGTGGAAATCCCCTCTTTTCTTTGGAAAACAGGATTCAAAAGCGAAAGAGAGATGCTCGTTGGGCACAAAAACCTTACAGGGGAATAGGAAAAAAAAGAAAAAAGCAGTCCTATGGGTGGGATCCGAGGCACAGACTGTAAAGTAGAACAAGGCAAAAAAAAAACCAAAAATTGTAAGACAAGGGGAAGAATCAAAGAGATCCAAGAAAAACGAAAAACACCGAGGGAAGTAGATAGCGGTTAAAAAATAAATAAAGAGGTGACACCCACATACGAAACTTCGAGGGGGCACGGGGGGGTGATGATTTTTGCTGAGTCGATCGGGGGGACTAGAAAGTGGCCGCCGGGCAATGGGAGCACAGAGGGAATCCATGGGCACAGAGAAGAACAAAAAGAAAAAGGTAGGGGAAAAAGAGGGGTCTGGGCAAAGGGAAAGCAGTTCAAGGACAAGGTAGAGCACAATGCTCTCACCCAATCCACCGGGCCACTCCGAAGTGGTGAACTTAAAATAAGGGGACTCGGGAGGATGCCGGGGGGTGGGAGAATATTACTTCGTCGGAAGGTCGTTGGCTCGAGGTTCGTTTGCGGAAGGGATAGTTGATCAAAGCAGGGGAGCTCAGACCAGGGCGCTCGTGCTGTGGGTGTTGCATTGGAATGGCATGAGGTGAAGAGGTAGGAGAGGGAACAGTTCCAAGGAGATATGAAAAGCGGTTTTTGGGGAAAGCGATATGTATGAAAGGCGCTCATTCTGAGGGGGTGACGACATACTGGGGCAAAGTCGAAAAAGATGCAACAACCGAGAGAAACCCACAAGGAAGAGCAAGTGAAGCTCTTACCGAAGACTCCGGTAGTCACAGGGGGGGGGGGAAGAGGAGTGCCCGCAAGTGTTTAAACTAAAAACAGGCCTAAGAAAGAAATTCGATTCAAGGAAGGAAAAAGTGGCACAGGGGTTTCCGGGATCGAACCAGCAAAGGCAAGACAGAGCAGACAGAACGGTTAGGAAAGCCGAAGGGGACTTTTTGGGGCGAGCTACGATATGTGGGGAAAGACTGTCTTTTTAAGAGAACAATGAAGGGACCGCGGGGGGGCGTGGAGTAAATTCGATCCAGAGGAGGCGAAAGGTCCAGTCCAGGAAAGGAAGTGTACTAGGGGACCCGACTGGAAGAAGGTGGAGGGAGAGCTACGGAGGCTGTCGTATGAGGGAGATATGCGCTCCTTAAAGGGAGGGTGCAGAGATGCAGAAAAAGTGAAAAGAAAGTCTATCGATCGAACGCAGAATTTGGGAATGTGAAGTCCAAAATCGTACAGAAAAGAGTTCAGGGGAGTCAAACGAGAAAAGCCGACCGGTTGCCGTCATATGGGGGAGGAGGGCGATGAACCATTATAGAGTGCCTCCGAGTTGGTAAGGCCGCATCTCGAGTTTTAGAGCAAAGTTGAAAGGGGGAGAGGTGTGACATCCAGGGGTTGGAGAAAAGGAAAAGGAGCCGCAAATGGAAAGTTGAGGTTTTACAGAAAAGAAGGCCGCAATGAAAAGGTTGGAGAGAACTGCACAATGTGCGAACGTAACCTACTGTCAGAAGAAGGAAGTGTCCTAGCGGGGGGAACCGAGTTGACCGTGCCAACTAGTAAAACACCCAAACTTCGGATATGGCGGTAAACGAACAAGGTTGGCGACGGAGGGGGAAAAGGAGACCGAATTGAAATTGGGGAAACCTCCATCGTCCGGAAGAAAGATGGGTGGCTGCGGGGACCAAGGAGGGATCCTGATATATGGAAAAAACCGAAACGGAAGGGACGTTTGTGTATTGCAGGAAAGAAGGGGAGAGTCCGCACTCGGCGAGATACTAAATATTCGTCAGAGAAAATATCAGAGGAGGGACGAAAGGAAAAAGAAAAGTTCCAGGGGGAAAAGGGATCCTGCGTCATTTGTGGCGTGGGGGTGAGTATGGGAAAGGCCGATAACAAGTAAATACATTTCAGAGTTTGCCATGAAAGAATGACCTCTTGAGCTAAGGATTCAGGACTGGGAAGGGGAGAAAAGACCTAAACCGGTCGAAGACATTTGGCGCACGATCCTGATGGAGATAAGAAAACTAGGGTACGGGACGCAAAGAGGAGGGCACTAAATGAAAACTACTATTTTCAAGAAGGGAGGCGTAGAAGTCAGAGCAATCAAAAAACTTCGCATTTCATAATGAGGGTGTCCAGGAGGGGTGCCTCTCGCTTAAAGAAAAAATGACGCGTCTATGAGCATGGAGAGCAAATTGACCGGCTAGATAACCGAAATCAATGGATGAGAAAGCAAGTACAATCATCAGGGAACAACATAGAAGCGAAAAAGGAAGGGGGAACGGGTTTTCGAGGGGAATCAGAGTCTCCTCTAGAAAAGAGAAAAGAAATGAAAGAGGTGTGAAGATAGAAGTACATTCTCCTACAAAACCGGATTCCCCTGGACTCCAGAGAGAATTATGGAGGGGGGCAAGTATAAAATTGAGACGGGGTCAAGGTACGGCCTCTCCGGTGTTTTCACTTCCAAACAGGCAAGCTGGCGCAACAGCGGTTACTGGGGGGCTTCTCTAAATCGGTTAGGAAAAAAAAAGCTACTAAAAATACGAGGGAGAATAAAATTGAGCGTGGTATGATAGAGAAGAATAAAAAAACCCATCACACCCCAACCACCAGACCTGGAGTGAGAGGGACGAAAGAGTCCGGTTCAGATGGTGAGAAAGGGAGGTCAGATAGGTAGAGAGAATATATAGAAAACACCAGTCATTATAAGATGAACTGACTCAAAGAAAAGAGAGACCGCTCAAAGATGAAAAAGTCTGATTCTTTCAAGTTAAAAACAGAATATCAGAATAATTCAGATAGAAAAGGAGGAAGTCAGGGTTAAAGTCTCATTCCTGCTGGAGAAAGAAAAGTTACATGCCACGTTCCTAGAGAGAAGGGACGAAGAAAATAAGAAAGGTCTCCTTTGCCTTGCTATTGGGGGGGGAGTTCCGCAGCGCCAGGACAGTGAGTTCCCTGACAAGTCATGATCTTGAAGGAAACCCCAGAATCTATGATAAGGAAACGATCCAAAGTTTTCAGGCGTCCATGTATTCGAGAGTAAAGTCGGCACCTCTTGCTTCGGGGGGAGGGGGGAGGGACTCTCGCCTAGAAGGCAGAAGAACTCAAACTCACAAGACCAAAAGTCTTAGTTGGCCAGTCTTTATATGGGAAGGAAGAGATCTTTGCATGAGGTCGCCTTCAAGGGTAGGAGCATGAAATCTACGTCCTGAGGCCAAGCGAAACGAATTTGAGCCTCGAGAAGGAGGAAGTTGTGTGATGGGAAGAGGGAGAAAGTTAGGCCATTCTTCGAATAGAAGTGAAGCATATGCCTTTTTCAAAGGGGAACGGGCCAAAGAATAGGGTGGGTCCAGCAAAATCAGGATAGACAAGCCGTTCAAAAAAAAGACTGTATCAAGCAGCGTAATGAAAGCTCGGGGTCAACTAAAGAGAAGAAGAAAGAGCTTTTATGGAGTATGCTGGGGGGGGAGGGACGTCCAAAAATAAACACAATGGCAAGAGAAATAAAAAAAACTATATGATGGGACGAAAAACCGTCTCTTGGGGGGAGCAAGGAAAGAGATAAGGTGGCGAGGAGGGGAAGGAAAGTTATCACGGAAGAGGTGATACTGTCTCTATCCGGGAGTCAGCGCAACCAGTGACTCATCGAAAGGGAGGGGTTTTAAAAACGCAAAAGGGGGAAGGATACGCAGGCGGTAATGTTTCAATAGCGGTCCATGAGGAGGAAAAAAATGAGCTCACCATCGAAGAGGGAAACCGAAATGAGTTCGTGGAACGCGTTTGGTCAGGGAAAGAGGGGGGAATCAGAGAGCAACAATAAAAGGCGGACCGACCAGTTTGAAACGCGTTAACTTAAGGGAGGAAAATGAATCTTCTCGCGGGACCGAAAACTGCCAGGGAGGAGCACGTTTCTCGACCGGAAAAAAAAAAAGAACGCGGAAAAGGGGGGGGAAGCTGGTTTGAAAAGACTTGAAGACTGCGAAATGGCGTCCACAGGGAGAGAAGCTCCGACCAGGAAGATAACTCGAGATTGAGAAAGGCCGAAAGAAAGCAAGAAGAGGGACACTCACCGGTATAGGAGAGAAGTGCATCTGACAGGAGGAAATTACTAAGTGCACACTTCCTGAACAAAAAAAGATCATAAGATAAATGAGAGAAGAGGTTTAGGGAACGGGTGTGGGTTGTATATTTTAGCAACTGCTTTCCGACGGGGGATCGAGAACACGAACCGCTTGAGATAGTTTCTCATATCCACTTCGAATAGGTGAATCAATCGAGGAAGATAATACATGGCCTTTTGAGGAAACGAATAATCCTCTGGGAAAGAGGGAGCAACCCTGAGGCAAGACACAAAGCAGGTAACTGGAAATATCTTCCTGCAAGTAAGGACACATATATTCCATGGGGAAGCCCAAAGAAAGGCTGGCCGAAAGACGTGTCGGAGAGAGAAGAGGAAAGTGAAGGGGGGGGGAGGCGAGCAAGGGGGACCTGAATCGGAGAAAGGGCTCAAAATGGGCGGCCGTGGGGAGGGGTAAAATGACCAATAATCGATAGGAAGAAAGAAAAAAGGAGGATAGGTACTGAGCCGGGCAATTTTTCTATGAGGTGTTCAGTCATATCGAAGTGAAAAACGCGTTGGACTGGTGGGAAACAGTATCGAACAAACAGACTCGGACGGGATGTCCCATAGCCTGAGAAAAAAAAAAGTTATGGAGCACCTCCACTATGGGGGGGGGAAAATCCGAAGAAAGATTCCATGAAAGACAAGGGGGGGGGAAAAAAAAAAAAACACCGTCACAGAGATAGAAGAAAGGAGTAGTATTAATAGTAACCAAAAAACAACAACCGAGACAAAAGCGAAAGGCAAGAGAGAGAAACCTCAATAACTATCACACAAAAACCCCAAGGGCGGCTGGTTGGGGGTGGTTGAGGGGGTGGGTAGAAAAGGCGGAAACGGATCGAAACGTTTCCGGGAGAATTGAAGGTCAAAGGCCCCTAGTTCCAGAATATGGCGAAACACACGGAGGGAGGAGACATTGGCCCTCCTAGAAGGGGGGCCCTGGGCCAAAATAGCCACGTTCTACCCTCGTCACTCAGCAACGCAACCAAACAAGCCGCCAGGGACACCGGGGTCTTCTTGGAAAAGCAGGGTAGGGAAGGTCCGAGGAAGAGGATGGGGAATTCGGCTGACGAGCGGGGGCTAGGACTTGCTTGGGAGAGCGTCGGGGGGAGAAAAACGGAACTCAGCAAAATTCGTCTTCAATCTCCGGGGGGGGGGTTGCATGGGGAGAAGGGAAGAGGATGTCTGAGGGAATAAACCAAATGGGCCAAGCTGAGGTAATGGTAAAACCAACGAATCGGGTCGCATCAGAGGAGAGGGAGAGGTGAAGGATAGGGTTGTACAAAAGTCTAAAACGCGGGGTAAAAAAGCAGATAAAAAAAAACAAAAAGCCTTAGACTCCAAAGTGAGAAGGAAGAGAAAATTAAAGAAGTCTGGGAGGACATAACCCAGGGGGGGGAAGACGATGATTCCCTCAAAATTAGAAAAACGGGCGCAGACTGGGAAAAATTTGAGAGCAATGATAATGGGCAAGTATTCCTGATGGTATCCAGGAAGAAGAGAATAACGGAAAGGAGGGGGGGGCCAGCCTCTTCTGGTCACGCCACTTTAATAGGGGACTGAGAATCGTAGAATACTCAGGGGGTCCAAGGGACTGGGGCGTAGAGATCTAGTTCCGAAATCCAGAGGCGAAGGTAGCTCTGCATTCACAGATGCAGACTTCCCAGAGGAGACGGGAATAGGGGAAGAGCTCAAGCGCTTTGCCTGTGGAGTGGGATAGGGGAGGCTAACATGGGAAAAGGTGTCAGCAAGGACTACAAGAAGAAAGGCATATCTGTTAGGGGGGCCGCCGGTATGCAGGGTGCAAGGAAACAAATTCTACACACTCGTTGAAGGGAGGGAAAAAAGAAGAACTATAAGGAACGGTTGGAGAGGAGGCTTGAGAGAAAAAACCATCAACTATATTTGCGTTGGAAGATCAATAATTGCCCAGGTTGACAAAAGTGATTTGGAAGAAGAAGGGGGAGAAAATTACAACGCTGTAAACAAAAGGTGAAGTTAAGCCGTGTTTAAGGGCTAGCAGAAAAAGGGAGTCCTCATTTTCTCGCGTAAGCTTGAGACATAAGAAAGGGGAAGGACGGAAAACGAGTCACTGGTCGGAAAAACATTGCTGAAGAAAGAGGGGAAGAACCGCTCAGAAACGGGGGGGAGGGAAAAGATTTAAGCAGGGGAAATGGGGTACTTCGAAAAGGGTGGGACGGCGAAAGACGCGATTGACATAAACGGCTAATTGCGGAGGGGAAAAATAAGAGAAAATGGGGGGACCAAAAGGCATAAAAGTCTGAAGAGATTAAAACCACAGGAAGGGGAGAAAGGAGAGACATCACCGGAAAGAAGGGAGAAATCGTTCAGGCGATCCCTTACAAAGTAGAGAGAGGAAACAGTAGGCAGATCAAACGCTTCTACATAGAGAATAAGTTACTCTAAAGTATCCTGAGGAGTTGTTTGAGGAATTTACGTCGATAGAAAACACTGGAAAATAGTAATTTAATATTGGGACTACTTCATTAGTGTTTAAGAGACTCGGGAATAAATTAGTCTCATAGGAGGAGGGGGACAGGAGAAGAAAAAGGGTCAGCATGCGCCGATCCTGCGGGGTTGAAGAAAAACTAGGGGGGCTTGGTGAGGAAAGGACCAACTAATAATCAAGGTCAGACGAAGACTGGTCGGGCGCGGGTCACGGAGACAAACGCAAAAAAAGCATTCGATACTGTAGATACAGAGGGGTAAGTAGAGCATAGGGGGGGGCAGAAGATTCCGGGGAAACTTCGAAGGGGCGATCAAGATGCCGCGCGAAAAAAAGGAAGAAATAATTAGAAAAGCCGGATCCTAGGGTACACAAGCCTGAAAGAAAGGGGGGAAGCTAGCGTGAGGGGGTTTGACGTGTTCGGCATGGGAAAAAATAGCGCGAAGTCGACAACCCCCTACGAGAAATTTTATTCAAAGGGAAAATCCAACAGGAGACAACTGGAAAAAAGAGTAGGGCCCAAAAACCCAGGGGCAAGTATGTCGATTTTTAAATTAGAAGAAAGGATTACTGGGAAGGAAATGAATCCTCCTATAAAGGGGGGGAACTGGGGCCACATCTGAAGGAAAAAGTAGACCGCAAAAAAATGGCTTGGCCGCTCTCTTGATAGGGGATTTTAGAAGGACAAAGAAATGCATGGGAGCTACCAAAAAAGAAAAGGCAATGCTGCGTATCCTGATTGCGAAGAAGATAGGGAACCGGATTTATAATCCTAATCAGAAAATGGGTGAAAAGACTTTGGGGAAAGGAAAAGGGGGCTTATCGCTGATCCTTAGAAAGAAG
>Ga0179593_1544773_pt1 | contig 14775 bp, 19 predicted proteins | sample CZODoug2_1_08_16_FD_185931 | JGI IMG/M metagenome (GOLD analysis project Ga0179593, IMG submission 185931) | Vadose zone soil fungal communities from Angelo Coast Range Reserve, California, USA - CZODoug2_1_08_16fungal (PacBio error correction) | ecosystem: Environmental > Terrestrial > Soil >...
AATAAAGAGGGAAAAAATCTAAAAAAAATAAAGGAGTCCGATACAATAAGCTGGGGGCGTACCATCTACGATGGCGAGGGGGGGGGGGGGGGGGGGTCGAATAGGAAAGTCCATAACCCTTATCTCGTGAAAACAGGGATGGGAAAAGAAGTTCATTGGCGGTGGGGAAGGGCGTCCACGAGAAGAAGAGAGGCCTATCTCAAAAAAAGGGGAAAGGGGTATAGATAGGGCCAGCGAAAGGAGTCTCGGAACAAAAGGGAAGGAACCAGCCCCTGTAGAGTAGAGGAAAAGGGAAGGAGGTTCCTCAAAAAGGTGCTTACTCAAAAATGGGACTAGAAAAAAGGAAAAGAATAACGGACAGCTCGGAAAAGAGGGAAATATCGTTTCCTGGGAACAGTGGAGGGGAGAAAAGAGAGGTGCTGCTAGTAGTGCATAAAGGAAGGGGGGCATGGATTTGGAATAAAGGGGGTCTCCGAACAGCAAGGGAGGCTCAAACGGAAGGGAAGGAGGTCCTCGCAAAGGGATAGGGGGAAGGAAGACTATTCGAATCCTAGCGTCCTTATGGAGCAAACCTTCCTATACAGATGGGGGGGGGGATCTTATCAGCAAAAGTACCGTCCTTCGGGCCCTCTTTCAAGCTTCAGGAATTGACGGCCCTTTCAGAAAGAGACGACCTTATCTGAAGGGAAAAAGAAATTGAAACGAAGGAAGCACACACATGGCCAAGAGGGTCTAGGAGAAAAAGATGTCGAAGGTAAATAGACCGTCATGGAAGCGGGGAGGAATCTATCCCAGATCGAACAAGAGACGGCTCCTGCTCTTGAGAAGGAGGAGGGAGGTCTATGTCGATGAGCACTGGAGGAGAAAAAGGTCGGTCCGCCGCATCAAGGGGGAAGGAGGTGCTCGTTTCGGTGGAAAGGAGGAGGACGAGGACAAGGGAATGAGACTGCCTATGCCATATCAAGAGAGAAAAAAAAAAAACTCGACGGAGAGGGAAAAAACCGGAGCGGCAGGCCTATCGCTAGAAGAGCCTCTTCATTTAAGGGGAGAAGGAGTTCGCGGCAAGAGAGGGGAAAAAGAATCGCATAGATCTCGCAGAAAAAAAAAGGGGTCGAAAAAGAGAAGAGGGAAGAGGTCCCTCGTCTTTAAAGAGAAAGGATTTCCGCTACGACAACGAAGAGAAAAAAAGAGGGGGCGGGCGTGACGCGTGTGGAGGAGGAGGGGAAAGGCCCTTTTGTCAAAATGGATGAAAGGGAACTCGGTCGCGGGGCGATATAGTACGAGGTGCTGTAGCGGTATCGGGGGCAGGGAAAATGAAATTGGGGAGGACAGTGAAAAAAGAAAAGACTGCTCCTCTCAGGGAGAAGGGTGGGAACGTTTTCGGCCACAAAGAGAGAAAGAGAGCGGAAAACAGCGTGTAAAAAAAAAAAAAAAGTGGCTGAAGCATAGAAGGGGAAGAAAGGGAAAGAGTAGTCGGCACCGGCTCTCTAACTAAGATGTTAATGCAGCAAAGTGTGGGCTCCTTGGGCGGGAAGAGCTTTCATTAGATGGAAAAGAACAGCATAGGGTGGGGGCATAAAAAGGAAAAACTCGAACTTAGGAGGGAGAAGAAGAAAAAGATCTTCCAATTAACTGGGATAGAGGGCCCGCGGAAAGGAAGGAAAAGGGGGAAAAATCAGAGAAAAAAAAAAAGAGAAGGAGCCTCGGAGAAAAAATCTACTTGATCAGGAAAAAAAGGAAGGGCGAACAACAGGGAGGGGAACTCTAAGGAATTTGGGGAATTCGTGGGATGCAAAGTGAGCCAATCTTGCGGGGGAAGTAAAGGTCACTACGGTCCTAAAAAAGGGAAGGGGGAAGGAAAAGAGAAAAGGGGATAATACCTGGGAAAGGGTGAGAGAGATAGGAGGGAGATAAAGAATTCCTAAGGGGAATGGGGGACAAATCGCTGGCGTACGCAGGTAAAAACGCCATCTATCGGGAGTGGAGGGAGGGGGGCAAAAAAACATATCTTCAAAAAGCAAAAAAATGGAAATAAAAGAGAAAAACTATTTGCGGAAAATGAGGAGGTAAGGAGAAAAGAACGATCCCTAAAATGGGGAGGAAAAAAAGAAAAAAGAAGAAAATCCAAGAAATAAAAATAGTGGGGGGCTTAAGGGGTGGGAAAACGGTGAACCTAAAGGTTTAAAAGTTTTAAGAGGTCAACACAAACATAAGATAAGAAAAGAGGCTAGGAAGAAAACAAGAATTGGTTAAAAAGTCACCGCACGCAAAAAAAAGAAAAGAAAAGAAAAAGTACCTGGGCTTCACTACTACTAAGAAGTTAGCGTATGCTCTGTGGCTGAGGAAAAAGAAATAAGTCCTTACTTGGATGAAAAAGGAATTCAATCTCAGAACCGATGAAAGAAAAGGGGCCCTCCTTTGAGAGCCGGAAACAAGGTGAACGGATGAAAAGGGGAAGTAGAAAAGTTTCCGTGTCAAAGAAAAAAGAAGAAGAAGTTTGGGGTCACGTTTGTTGGGGAAAAGGGGAACCCGACACGCAAGAAAGCTGCGGGGGAATGAGAAATCAAGATCAGGTCACTTTGAAAAGCGGAGGAAAGAAGAAGTTCGTCTAAAGTGCACTAGATTGGTTTTCGAGTTGTGAGGGGGGGGCTACACAGGGAAATGGGAACAAAAGGATTGAATTGCAAAAAATACGGAAAAGACGGGCGAGAACGAAAAGGCTTCATCTTTGACATAGAAAAAAAGTAAAAAATTCTCCAGCAGCAATGAGGGGAAGGAATTGGCGCGATTAGAAGGAGCAATGTCTTCTGCGGAGGAAGAAGTGGTAAGGGGGGTGCGGGGAAAACGTCCTCACAGCTGAGGGGATGGCGGGACGGGAAAGGGACTCGGCATTGCCTCTTAGGAAAGAGGAAAAGGGGGGTCAAAGAGAGGGAAAATGACGATCCGAAAAAGAAAAAGTCTCATCCCAATAGGAAATTTGAATAAGGGGTCGGGCTGTCTGGTGTCGGTGCCGGGTGAAGGAACAGGGGGCTCGGGTGGAAGACAAGTGTGAAAGGGTATCAAAGGTTAAGGCAAACACAAAAAGAAAGAACAGGAAGGAAGAAGCACCCTCCTGAAAGGTTGTACAACGGCGTGGGGGAAGATCAAAGCTATGACCAAAAAAGAGGGAGAAAAAGGGCTCTGACATCTTGTCGCGTATAGGAGGGAGAGAAAAAAAAAATTTGAAGAGAAGGAAAAGGGGGGGGGAATCTTGGGTACGAGAAAAAAACAATGTGGAGAACAAATGTAGGATAGTCAGCCGTTAGAAAATTAATTGGATGGAAAAAAGATCGTCTCAAAATTACTGTAGAAAGGGAAAAAACAAGGGCGAAGGGGGGGAGGGGCAATCACGGGGGAAATGGTAAAAAGAGAGAAATTTTTAATAGTCAGACAAAAAGAAGAGTGGGTACATCGGAAAAAATATGGGAGGTGTAGTCTTTCCAAAAATGTTTAAGAAAGGGGGGGGGGGAAAGGGAAAAAATGAAGTAGTGAAGGGAAAGAAGTGATTACAACTGTGGAGGTGAAGTGGGTAAAGTCACACACGGGGAAGGAAGAGAGTTGCCGTCTGGATGATATGGAAGGGGTAGTTAAGAAAGTTCTTTCCAAATCCTCCCCAGAAAAGGTGATGAGGAAATAAGGGCAAACTAACAGAGAAAGGAGGCACCTGCTTCCAATTTGGCAATCAAAGAAGAATGGAAAAAGAATCGAATAGGAGCGAAGCGAAAAGAGAGTCAAAAACCAAAAGGGATTTCTTGATTAAAAGCAGGAAATTTTGTACATTCTTACTTTTCTGCGCAAAAAGGGGGAATAAGAACTTGGTCATGTGGGGACTTAAGGGGGGAAAGGGTGAGTCGACATTCTCGGATCATTGAAAGATGTGGAAAGAGCTCTAAAATACAATCAGAATAAAGGCAGAGGGCAACAAAAGTCAAGGAAGGAAGAGAGATAATTATCTATCTCTTAAACAGGATAAAAAGGAAGGGGAATAAATATGAATGCCAAGAAAATGGGGAGGAGTGGGGGGATTTTCATATCCACAAAGATAAGCAGTAAACAGATATCGACAAAGTAATACCGGGCATTGGGGGTTAGGGGCACCGCCAGCTAGGTGAATTAGGAATGGAAGGCACCAAAGAAAAGAGAGGATGAGATAGGGGGGGGGGCGGCTCAATGTGATGGGAGGGAGGAAGGGGTAATTTTTTTAAGGGTACTGGCGACCACAGCGTTAAAACAGGTAAAATGGTGGAACGCAGACCTGGAGTAAAAAGTAGAGCCAATCTTTTGGAGAAAGTAGGAAAAGAAAAAGAGGGGATCCTGGAACACATAGCAGGGAAGAAGGGGAAAGGAAAACGCATTTCCAGACAAACCAAAGGTCTCTTACGATAAATCTATAAGCAGGAAGGGAAAGAAGGAATGAAGGAAGGACCCTCCTTTGTGAGCAAGGAAGATGACACCCTGAAAGAAAAGGTCCCCAATTGGAAAAAAGGCAAAAAAAAAACCCCCGACCATCATCGTATAGAAGGTTGGGGCAAAGGAGGAGTATACTCACAAGAAAAGTTTGAGAAAAAGAAAAGCGGCGTTACACACTTTCTTTCGTGAGACGTGCAGGTGGGAAAAGGCCTGCTGCGGTGGGTGTGGAGAAAACGGGGGATAGAATCCTCCTGTATACAGAAACGACGGTGATGCGAACGCGGTGGGAACCTGGGGGGACACATCGAGGACAAGAAGAAGACTTACGGCGGGTAAGTGGAGAATGTACTAGGATTGGAAAAACAGCGTCACGGGAGGAAAGAGAGATGCCACAGCCGAAAAAAAGTCAACAACGCGGTAGTGAGACCTGAAGAGAGACCTTTCCTAATGACAAAAAAAAATAAGGGGTCTTAATTTCTTGATGTAATAGGGGTTGTAAAGGTTTGTGGGAGATCCTGGAATAAAGGAAAAAGGGAAAAGTGGCTCTACATGGTACAGGGAAAAATTGAATCCTATCTATGGGACAGTTTGGAAGCACAACTATAAAAAGAATGTGCGTGGGAAAACTGAAATCTCAAAATGAAAAACCGGATTCTGTTTAACCTGAAGTTATGGAATAGCAGAGAATGGCCACATCGGAGTAGGGAAGTTCTTATCTCCGAAAAGGAAGACCGAAAAAAATTGACCGAGCGAATTGAAAAAGCAAACACACAAAAAAGGTGTCTTTGAGGAAGCGGGCGGGCTGTTTGGTCCTTTGTGGGTCCGGAACTTTCTCTGAAAGAAAAAACGATTTCAATGACTTTTCGCATAGAGCCGTCGGCGGGCGGACTTTAAAAGGAGTCAGGAGAAAAAAGGCCCACTCGTTTAAGGCAAGATGTCGAAAAGGGCCACTTCTCCTTAAAGAATGCTGGAAGGACGGGCCGGATATGAGTCAAGGTAACGTTTCTAAGGCAGTCATCGAGAATCTCCGCTGTTGACGAAAAAAGTGTTGGTTACTCTGGATGCTCTGCCGGCAGCTACAAGAGCTGCGGAAGGAAATGGATCAGAAAAGCAAAAAGACAGCAGTGGGCAGGAGAGGAGAATCGCTGAACTAAAACCCAGAAGGGGATCGGTGAATCCGGTCTTTCGGAGGAAAGACAGATCGGGATAGCCTCCGGGGCCGACATTCCTAAGGGAATCTTCTTTGTGCTCGTCAAAACTCCATATAGAGCCTATTAATCTTAAGTCTCTTCGTTGTCATGATTCCATGGGGGGGTTCAAAGTTCGCTCCCTAGAGTTCTTTGGCAATTCCTCTTAAGAACTCTATGAAGGGGACCGAAAGGGACAACTTCTTGCCGGGCCGAGGGGGGGGTAGAAGTTGATCAAGCGCGGTTTCTATCACAGCAAGAAGTTCCAAATAGCAGGCCACTAGGTCCGCGGTCTAACTTAGGGGTTCCCCTGGAGTATCACGTTCTCTCGGGAGCGGACTGCAACCTCCAAAACCGGAGATAACGCCCAAAAAAAAAAACTGAGGGGAAATCTCCTGGGGATGCGGGGGTGGTGAGGGGGCGGTATCAGAGGGTCTCACAAAATATCTGAGGGCACACCTCACCCTTAGGTCCAAAAAGGCGTCTCTTTAGGGGCGCCCCCGATAGGGAATAAAGAGGGGACTTGCCTTCTCTCAGAAGTTTCTAGCCCCCAAAAGGGATCCTTACTAGGGGGGTGGGGGGTCTGGGAGAGTGGGGGGGTCGGGTGGGGGGGGGGGTGAGGGGAGGGGGAGGTGGTGCGGGGGGGGTGGTGCTTGGGAGGGGGGCTGGGCGGGGGGGGGGACGTGCGGGGCTTCTGCGCTGGGGGGGAAACTTCCGCGAGGTGTCTTCTTCAGGGGGAGGGTTTTGGGGGGGGGCGTTAGGGGGGGGGGTGGGGGGTAGGGGCGGGGGGTGGGTGGGGTGTCGGGGTGGCTGACACGTTCCGTGTCGGCAGTGTAGGGTGGTGTTTTTATGAGAGAGTTTAGGGGGGGCGCAAAAAATACTCTGTTCTTCAATACAGTGTGGGGTAAGCTTGGTCCCTCGGCCATACGTGCCTGGGGTGTGGGATGAGGAGTGCTCCCAGGAGTAGTAGAACCCTACCGGCGCTTTCCTAAACCCAGAGTTCTTCTTGAAAAGGCGTATCTCTCTCCAGGGTTCTTCTAAAGGGTCATTTTTCTCAATGGGGAAAACCGCATCGACGATATAAAAGGGAAGATCGTGGAAGGAAACCGTCTTCCATATATGGAACTGGAGGCGTTGCTGTTTCGCTATGGGTCGAACAAAAGGAGGAAGGCATTTTCTAAGAAAAGGATGAAAGTGGGGGTGCCGGTCTTGTCCGATCCGCACAAACAATGCCCATTTCTTCAATTTAAGAGGGAACGAGAAGGGACGCAGGAAGGAACCATGGCTGATACCTGTCTAGAGGAAGCGCAGGAGTTTTTGAGAGAAGGGCAAAGCCTCGAAAGCCTCATAGCGTCGACAGTAATAAAAACCACCCCATCTCTGGGCCACGAAAGAAAACCGAAAAATGAGACATTCTCATCCAAGGAAAAGATCTCTACATCGGGGGCAAGGCATGCGGAAAAGCCACGATATGGAGAGAGGCGGGGGGGGGGGAAACTTCATCGTTATGCAGGGTCCGGGGGCGGTCGGGGGGTAAGAGAGAAGGCGGGTACAGCTTGTGATGGAGGGGGGAAAAAGAAAGATATATTCCAGGGACGCTTAGCAAAGAGAGGGGTGCGACTTAGATGTTTCTCTCCATAGAAAGGGATTAAATAGCGAATGTCGCGTGATGAAAAAAAAAAAAAAAAGAGGCAAATATGTCCGGGAAGGATCTTGGTCGGGAGACCGCCTCGGAAGGACGCCGAAGATCGAGAGTCCTGCTCTTTTCTCGCCAAACAAAGACCATAAAAGGAAGATCCAAGCAACCGTCCTTACATTTCCCATCGTTCTTCAGGCTCTTGCGGAAATCCCTACAAAGGGGGGGGGCTACCGTGGGAGCGCCCTTACCTAAACGCAGCACGAGCAGGGCAAAGATTCGTGTTTCGAACTAAAGCTCGGGGTCTACTTCTAAAAGGAGAAGGGCTGCATTGAGGTGGGGGGGGGGGGGGGGGAGTCAGCTCTATTCGGGGGGGGGGGGGGGGGGGGGTGAGTCAGAGTGCGTCTGAGAAAGGGTTCGCAAAAGGGCATATCATGTGCCGAGAGGTCCGCCTCGCCCGAAGGACATGCTAGGAGGTTTCGACGCGGAACTAACATTCGCGGAAAAGAGCAATGGTGAGAGGGGAAATCGACGGGAGAGACGGAAGGGACAGTCTCTAGGAGGGCTAGAAAGGGCCAGCCCTCGAGTTGGTAGAATGACGTCTCTGAAGGAGTCTCCATAGGGGGAAAAAAGCATTGGTCGCAACCGCTGAGGTCCTCGCAGAGAGCGTTGTTCCCTAAGAAGGCCAAGGGGTGCGTCGGAGAAAAAGGGGCCGGCGGTGAGATAAGTGGACCGGAAAAGACTTGTCTCGGGAAGGTTCGGAGGCGGGAAAGAACTCAAATGAGTCATGATAATTTCGCATCCAGGAGACTTTCTCAGGAAGAACGTTTGGAGCTACGAATTAGAAAATTATCAACACAGGGAGGGCGGATGGGAAGGGGTGGGGAACGGGGGAGCGTCGCAACCTTAAACGGGGGGGGTGGTAGGGGCCTAGGTGAAGCAAGAATTGGGGGGAGCCTTGGAGGAATAGCTGTAGGGGAGGAAAAAATATACCAAAAGTGCTCGCACTTTTCCCGAAAAAAGGGGATACGAGGATCAGGCCAAGCAGATCGCAAGAAACTCTTATCTCGGGGGGGAGCCCAAAAAGGCCGAGTGACTGCGTGATTCCCTCGAGGTCAACTCTTCAGGGAGGAAAAAAAATAAAAGGGAGGCCAGGATATTCCCCGAGGCTAGGGTCAAGCCCTGGGTGTTTGACGGGAATTCTTCCCTGAAGGGGGGGGGAGAAGGAGGGCCAGATTCAGAGTCGGTTCCGGAGGTCTTTTGACCGAGATAAAAAAAGGAAGCCTCGCACAAAAGTCCGACGTAGCTGAGAGAGAAGCCCGTACCAGGCATTCAAAAAGCAAACGAGGGAGCGGGCGAAAACTGCCTGTAGAACGGAAGGACTCATCTCCTCTCCTCGAGTTTCGGGAGAGACCTGGACGAGGGTGGGGGATCAAGCGGCGCATCGAGAAATTGGGGGGACGTAGGGCGACGGTGTGTGTCAGGAGGAAGGCTCGAACCAGATAAAATTTGAGAATGTCGCAATTTTTAACAGAGGAGGAAAAAAAAAACCGGGGAGGGATAGGAAAAAATGACGGGGAGGAGTTAAAGTGTCAACACAGAGAAGGAAAAAGGTGGCCATCTCCCCTGTCTCATACACATGGGGGGAGGGAATTTGCAGAATGGGCGTCGGCGGTTGAGGGGGGCGATCAGCGACTGCAGCGTATTAGGGCGCCGGAAATGCATCTGCCGGAAGTTAAAGTAAAGGAAGAACCGAAGGGAAGAACTAAATGCCTCCACACCCGACACCCAAGCCAAATGGAAAGGGAACGGCCAAGACAGGAAAAATGCATGTCTAGACCGGGGAAGTGGGAAGCAAAGAACGGCATCATGCGTAGCCTGGGTCATCATCGGGAACGCGAAAAAAAAATAGAATCTCGGGGCGAGTAATCAGACTAGAGCCGTGCGGTGTGGGGAAAAGAAGTCTTGTGGGGGAGAAGGCGAAACGGACATGGCGAAAAATTCCGGGGGGGAGTCCTCCGGAGCGCCAGATGAGGGAGCTGCTCATTAGGGGAAGTCCGGCGAAGAAAGATGTGTTGAGACAGTCCCAGTTGTTAGGGGGCATGCAAGGGACGCGTGGAGAGGGGGCAGATCTCGAAGGGACAAGCTGGGGTCAAAGAAGGGATTGAACGGCTCTGGACCAGGAAGATGGGATGGCTTGGAAAGGGGCGGGAAAAAAAAACCAACAGTAGTAAGGCTTGGCTAAGGGAGGGGCGGCCATTGTCAACGCGTCTAAGAAAAAAAGTATGCAACGAAAAGTGAAGAGGGGCTGGAAAAATACACCTCGGGGGGGAGGTTTGGAATAAGGATTTTTGTCAAGAAATTGGGTGCCAGGGGCCGGGTTGTGGAGTGCGCACCCTTGGTTACCCAAGGGGGAAAAAAAAGGGGCCCTTGAATTACAGTCGCATCTCGCAAAAAAGGGGGGGGGGAATGATAAGGAGTGCGCATTGGCCGCCGTTCTTGCCAAGAAAGGGCGGGCGTGAAAGATCAAAAAAACAAAGGAAGAGGGAACCTGCGAAAAGTGACCCGAGTATTCACTCACGAGGGGGAGTTTCGCTCTTATTCGAAGGGGGGGGGGGGGTAGGGAGGGTGGGCGCGGCGGGGGGTAAGACGCAGATAGGCCAGCAAGGGAGGGAGTGGGGGAGGGGAGGGAAATCTCAGAAGAGGGGGAACGACGTTCATTTCAGCGGGAAAATGCCAAAAAAAAGATTTTCCATAGGGCAAATGATGGAAGAGGGTGAAACGGACCCCTTTGGTGCCCCCGGGGAAGAGGCCGGCAAAAGGGGGGGGAGAGTGAAAACAATTTAAAAAAAGAGGAACAACTTGGTAAAGCCCGAAGGGGGCGTCCGCTGGGGGGAAGCTGCTGGGACCTACCTTCTTACCGGAGGATCGCCTATATGGGTCCCAACGCACACGTCAAAAAAAAAATACATCTAAAGGATGCTGGGGGTCTCGGGCTGATGAATGATAAGGAAGGCATTATAAAAAAAAAGTGTGGACTCACACAGATGAGAGGAAGTTCCGAGAAATGGGAAGGGAGAGGGAAAGCTGGGGCGGTCGGAGAGGGCAAAAATTGCGGGGGGATCAGTTGGGGTGAAAGTCGATTCTTTTAACCTGGATCATTCGGGGGGTGGGGGAAAAAGTTTTCTGATTAGGGTCATAAAAAAAAAAAAAGGCCATCCTGTAAGTACTCGGGAAGAGAGAAGGGTGGGGGGTTTCAACCCGTGAGAAAGAAGGGGAGGATTTCCTGATGAAATTCTGCGCTGGTGGGGGGGGGCTTCAGGGGGGCGCCTTAGGGGCCGCGATAGAACTCAACTAGTCCTTGAGAAGGTGAAGTTCTCCGGACGGGAGGCTTGCGGGGGGGAGGACTTTAGAAAGGGGCATGTAAGAAAGCCGTTGGCGCTGATCAGCCAAGGAAGCGAACGCGTCTTATCTGAGTTGACGGGGTGGTCGAGGGGCATCGAATGACAGGGAGAAGATTTTTCGGAAGGAGCGGCGCGTGGGGGGCTCTCGAAAAGGAAGGGAATAGCTTCTGAGAAGCAGTATCTAGGTCTGAGAGGCAAAATACAAAAGGGCGCATCTGACGGATATCGACCACTTCCGGGAGGGCTCCGTAAGCCCCCTTTCTTAAGGAGGGACGGTCCTCGTCGGTGGCTTAAGGGGCGGGTCTCAGGTGGGGCTGAGGAGTCTGCTTAGGTCCTGCGGGGCCAACTGTGACTTGAAATAAGTACTACAGTTTTTCTGCGGACTGTTCGCAACGGACCGACCGAAGAGCCAGCCTCGTAGCGCCGGGGAGAAGGGAAATGTTGGGAGGGGCGGGGGGGAAAGGTTATTTTAATGAGTTAAGATCGGGAGTAGCAAACAGTTTTGGAAAGCTTCTTGGGGGGAGAGTGGTCCGTCTCCTCCACTATCCTACTTTCGAGGGGGGTTGTAAAGCCCGGGGCAAAGCGCTTTCTTCCGGATCGTCCTTCTGCTTCTCCTGGTGACTGTGAGACTGGGTTCGGGCGTTAGGCGGGGCCTTCTTACATTCCTGGGTCGCGCTCCTACTTCTTGCAAACGCGAGCGCCGGGGGGGATCTTTTCGTGGAGGAAGTTTGTGGGACCCCTCGGAGCCGGTCTTTGGAAAGGGTGCCAATCTCGAGAGCAGAACTCCGACCCGGGCGAAGAAGGGGACCCATACTCAAACCGAGAACAAGAAAAAAAAGAGACAATTCCAACCTCTTTCACGGACTATCGAGGCAGGCCCGCACAATTGCCGTGGGACCCTGCGGTATAACGGGCTAGGAAAAAAAGGAAGAAAGCCTATGACCAGGCAAGGGTTTGGGGGAGGTGCTGTCCTTAAAGGCTAGACTATCTGGCCTAATGCAACCCCCTACTCCCTTAATGCTCAGATCTCGCCTCTCATTCAGGGAAAACCACAGAAAATCGAGTTAAAAGACGAACAGGGAAAGTTTCACGGCGAGATAGACCGCCTGGCATACAACAAGGAGCGGTCAGAAAACATCGTCCCGAAGGGGAGACCTCCCCGCGCCAGCGCTATCGAGAAGGGGGCTGTTTCTCAATCGTACCCGATCGGGAGATACTAATCCTTGAGAAATGGGGGGGGGGGGTGCCTAAGGTAAGTGGGGCGCGCCGTTCGATAGGTCGGGTTTTCGAGGGGGAACAAGGGGGGCCATGTGTTCAAAGTCTGGAGAGGGCCGGGAATTAACGGGGGCAACAAAGACGCTAGTTATTCAGTCAGCAGGAAACGATGGGCATCCGGTTATCCCAGAGGAGCTCCTTGAATTGCGAAAGAGGCATGGCGGATTTTTTGGTAATGTGGCGCCTCGAATAAGAGGCCTCGGATGGCGCTTTCCGCTAGAGAAAACCGCGGGAGTGCTGCTGGAGCCCTCCCCGAAGGGGATGAAAGCACTCGAATAAGACCTGATTCTTGGGGTTGTCGACGGCATGTGAGGGGGAGATGGGGCGTCGAGGCGCGCGTGGGGGAAAGGAAGGGACGGGGTCAGCGGTCCTATTGAGGGGGGACTTTGGCAACAACTAGGGGGGGGGGGGAGGGTAGGGGGAAAATTAGAAGGAGCGGAGAGCGGAAAAAAGACCGCTGTACGCTCGGCAAGGGGGAGAAAAGATCGTGTGGGAAAACCTTGCCGTAAAACCAACGCAAAAACTCAAAAAAACCAAAAAAAAAAAAAAAAAGGAGGATTCGAGAGAAAGATGCCGCTTATCGAGGACGCCGCGCGCGCGGGAAGAGGAAGAGGGGATTAGACCACGGAATGATTGGAACCTTCTATCAGACTCTCCTCGAAAAACAGGGTCTAACGTCTTCGGGGGCTTCACGGGGACGTTCGAAAGTCAGGGACGCCCGGGGGAGGGGGCTTTGGCGGGGGGGGTAGTAACGATTCTAGGAAAAGGGATCCAGAAGAACGAGCCCACCATTGGCAAGAGATTTTGTTACCATCGAGGGAAAAAAAAAGGAAAAGGGTGTCGAAGAAAAAAGGCGACCTGTCATGGAAAGTAATATTAATGGGACGAATGCTTCGTCGCATGAGCGCTAAGAAAAAAAACCTGAAGGGAAGATGAATCCTGAAGGAAGGGGAAGTTCACGCCGATGGAAATAGAGGATTTTCGGGGGGGAGAGGGGCCAGATTGTCGGTGTGTGGGGTGGTTATTAGGGTCGGTAAAACTCCGCGAACTCTACTGGAGGAGGGGGTCTCACACAAAGGGTCGAGGAGGCAAATAACCATGGAAAGGGGAAAGAGCCTCGCATCAGGTCGGGACAGCCGAGCGGTTTCAGGGGGGGGTGTGGGGAGCCTTCTGGTTCTTGCACAGAGGGGTCTATCGGGATCCTCATGAAGAATTTGTTCTCACGCGGTATCGCACTCTTCTTGTAGGTACTCGTTTGAAAAAGAGAACTAAAGAGGGGGTTCTTCTTCTAGGGGGGCCTGGCTTTTGGGAAGTGAACTATTCGGAGTGGGTCAAAACGCTAAATGGTTCGGGGGTATCGACGTCAAAGGGGGCTTCATTATAGCTGTCGAGATGTCTCTCTAGTACTACCTTGGGCCAGATACTTGAACATCTAAGGCCTTCAATGCTAACTCCGGCCGTTCTATCGATCTCTACCGACGATATTAATTCATCAGAGGATTCTCCCTTGGGGTACTTCCCTTGGGCCGGTCTTATAAGAACCACAGATCTCAGGGAAAAAAAGAGAACTAGGAGGGGTTCCAGGAGAAACTTCCCGGAATCTCTCCGGAGGCAAGGTTTCCTCTCCTTCTAGAGGGGGTCTCGGAAGTCTTAGAGCCCTCTAAAGGAGGAGAGGGGGGGAAAAGTGGCTGATAGAAGGGCGATGGGGGCACTCCCCATGGGAGGGGGAAGAGATAAAGGGGTTGTTTACTTCTCTGAAGCTCGAGGCTATCTTCAAAGGTTGCTTCCTGGGGGTCTTGAAGCCTTGCTCTAGGGGGGACGAGGTCATTTCCAAAGCAGGAAGACTTTCCTAGGTGGCGTCCTTTCTCCTCGGCTTCCCAGTGACAAGTGAACCCCCCCTAAGGAAGACCCACTTGAGATGAGTCGGGAGCCAACGCCTTAGGTCTCGGGGTGATGGGGGCTCATAGCTTGCACGACTCTTGGCCGCTTTACCGCGCCTGGAAGGATACAGCAGTGGGATCCTCTTGGGGCAAGGTTCCCCTTCTGGGGGGGGGGGCTCACGATGGGGGCCAGGTATGGAGGACGGCTGCTCCAAGGGCCTCCTCCTACTCGCGGGGAGGAATCCTCGCTATAAGGCGTCCGGGGGGTCCACTCCAAGGCGACATGGGGGAAAGAAACATCTCCGAAAAAATTCATAGGGGGGAACAAATCAAAAGACAGGGTTTAAAAGAGATGATCACTAAAAAAATTTCTTGGGGCGGCTTTCGGGAAACACACTGAAAATGGGAAGAGTCAGAAACCTTAAAACTGAGGAGAAGTTCTGCCGAACGCAGCCAAGCAGAAGATGTTCAAAATCCTCTCGAAAATCATGCTCGCGGTACCCTTAAGCAACCCTCCTCTTCTCTTTTTTCCTTAAAGAGAGGTGACGCGAAAAGTAGAGAGGTCTCCGTTGAAATGACGGGGGGACTCGAGCTCGGAGAAAATTGTAAACCGGTCGGGGGACTCCCGTCTAGGGAACGTGCGGCAAAAAGGCTGAGGTCCTGAAAGAGCAGCTCCGAATTTCAAAAGCCCTTGCCGAAAAGGCCCGGGGAAGGGCAGGGGGGACAGGGCGAAAAGAGGGAAAAAGAGCCCCGGCGCTTCCATATGGCTTGCAGAGGGAGTTCCTCCCGCAAAGGAAGGAGAGACAGGCTTGCTTTAAAAAGACAACGGGGCGAAAAAAAAAAGAAAAGCGGATTGAGCTAACGTCAGGTATCTGTGGCGGGTCCAGGTAGGGCAGGTCGAGGGGGGGGACGCACCTGGGAAAATCTCAAGGGGAAAGGAGCCG
>Ga0179593_1413103_pt1 | contig 14774 bp, 20 predicted proteins | sample CZODoug2_1_08_16_FD_185931 | JGI IMG/M metagenome (GOLD analysis project Ga0179593, IMG submission 185931) | Vadose zone soil fungal communities from Angelo Coast Range Reserve, California, USA - CZODoug2_1_08_16fungal (PacBio error correction) | ecosystem: Environmental > Terrestrial > Soil >...
ATTTTCCGCGGGTTGATCAAAGACGCACTGCACCCCAAAAAAGTTTCCTAACCGACTCTCATCAGGGGGGGTGCCGGATTGAAGGTTGGTTCAGAACTGTAACTCCTCTCGAAGGCTCTGGAGGAAAAGGGGGAAGGGGGAAAAATTGACGCGATGGTGCCCAACGGGATCGTAAGTCCTGGCATCCAGTTCCGGTGGGGGGAGGGACATGCGCTGAAGCGGGGCGAAAAGGAAATTTTGTGGAATAACTAAATGATAATTCGCCGGAAGAGAGAAAATGTCAGATGATTGTACTAATTTTTAGGGGGCTCGTAGGCTCTTCGAAAGAATAGCGCATTGAAGGGAAAGACGAACAGAGAAGAAAAACCGAAAATTTATCTCTACACCACGGGGAGGAGGCAAACTCCCTGTAGGTCGAATGATGGCAGCGTCAGGAATAAAGAAATCGTTGTCGTTACTACAAGGAACGGGAGGGAGAGGGGATAATCACTGTGTACCCGGGGGGGGGGGAGGAAGAGCTCAATAAGAGGATCTTCGGGGGTGGCGAAGTCGAAAAAAGGATTGCTTGAACGGGGGGGAAGACGGCAGACAGAGGGGGAATTTACTCTGTCATCCTCTCTTGAGGGAAGGAAATAGGAGCTCTGGGGAAGAAAATTGAGGAAGTTTGCTTTTCTCGGGGTATTGGGGAACAGAGCGGGACGGCGGCAAGGTGCTACAGAAAACGTACAATCTTTATTTGGGTAAGGGCACAAGAAGGTAAGAGCGAGACCGAATGAATCTAGCGACAAAGGACTGCGATGGACAGACCTGGGGACTTTGGGGCACCTGAACTGGTAAAGGAAAAAAGCGCCTTGAGAGGGTGGGAAAAGGGATGTAACTGAAAATGTCATTGGATCCGAGTCGTCAAGGCCAGGGTCGGTCCAAGAAACACGCGTCCTCCTGGGGGTCAGGAAAAGAAGGGAGGAGGCAGCTGTTAAACACGCCATCCTTTTACAGCCAAACCGCCTAAGGTGAAGCGAAAGCCCATCTCTACACAACAATTTTCATTGAAGGGGACAAAGAAGATGAACGGAGTTTAGGAGAAAAAGTGCAGAACTGTAGAATGTCTAAGAGTCTCTTGGCCAATACAACGCGGAAAGTTGAGGAGATTGAGGGGGGCAGAAAGGCCGAGATCCGTATTTGGGGGAGATAAAATCATTTACCGAAGCGTGGAATGTTCAGACATTCTGCTCAATGCAGAATTTTACTGCAGGGTCTGGTCCAGGTCAGTTACAAAGGTTCGGAATCCCACTTGTAAAAACAATGAGGATGAAAAGCAGCACCACCACAACGCCTGCTGAATAGGGGGTCAGCTGTTTTAAAAAACCTACGGGATAGTCATAAGGGAGAAAATGGGCAGATATAAGAAACCGGGTAGAAATATGTAGTTGTGCCGCGGAAAGGGGGGTCGCCATCTGATTCTTGGGGAACAAAACGAGGCGGCCTTAGGGTGGGTTTGGGAATTAGAAGCGGAAAAATTGCCTGTGGCTCGGGGCTGGGGGGATCACCGGGGTGAGAACTGGGGGGGGTGCGCGTTTTGGTGGGGGAGGGGGGTGGGAGAGGCGCCGTGGGGACAAGATACAGGGCGTGGTGGGTTCACTTGGGGAGGGAGAAATTAAAGAGACTACCTTTAAGAACGCGGACGAAAACGGGTATGAACGATTTCAAAAAAAAAAACCACGGGAAAACTTGGGACGACGAGCATTCAGAGGTAAGGATAGACGGGGCGAAACGACAGAAACCAGCATCCTGCAAAAAAGTGAGAAAGGAGAAGGGAGAAGACCACTGAGACTGCCTATTAGAGGAAAGAAGTCCACGAACTTATTCCACAAGGGGAAAAAATTGGGGGGGGGAAAAAGAAGTAAACCGGAACAGTACTACGCAGCAAAATAGGCAAATTTGGGGTGGAACCACTTCTAGAAAGCGAGAGAAAGGAACAAATTTCATCCAGTTGCGAATGCGGAGTGGGAAACAGGATTAATGGCGGTCCTGTGTGGAGGGGTTGGAGGAAAGGGGGAAAGGGATGATCTTAATGGATAGAATTGTAGCCAACAGGGTGTGGTGGGAAAGAGATCAAGGAAGACTAAAGGTCCAATTAAAATGTGACGCGCGAGTAGGGTGGGGAAAGGAAGCAGGCAGTGGGGGTTCGTTGGATGTGACATGACGGGAGAGTTTGGACTGGCGTTGTCTCTGAAAAAGGGGGGGGTGACTGTCCCCAAGGATTGCCGCTCCTGTTCCAATACTTGAAGCGAGGCAAGTCGCTGCACGTGGAAAATACGGGGGGGGGGGGGGGGTCGTATATTCTAAAAAGGGGGGTCGAGGGAAAAAACGTCGAATGAGAAACTCTTCGTCCAATTTACGCAGCACGCGAAAAAGTGTTGGCAGGGCATAACAACGATGAACAGACATCAAAAAAAAAAAAAAAAAATATGGGAAAAGAGATATATTTGTATCACGTTCGGATGGCCGGGAAAAAAAAGGCTGGCCAAGCTATCTTGAGTAAAGAAGGAGGACAGACGGCCTCAAGTTGAAACGTTTCTGGAAAGGAAAGAAATGTCGGCGAAAAAAAGAGATCCCACATAGGGGGCGAAATTGCGGGGGGTAAAGGGAAAGTGAAGGAAGCAGTCAGGAAAAAAGTTGAAAGGACGCACCGCTGTCCGGGGAAGGAAAAAGAGGGGCTAACTCAAGCGCAGCATGGGCAAACAAACGACGCGCCTCACAAGGGGAGAAAACCCGAACTCTCCGCGAAAAGAAGGGCATCTGGGGGAATCGTCCGTCGTCCGTGTATCAGAGAAAAAGGAGGAAAGAATGGGGGGCCATGTACTCTCGGAGATCTCCCCAGGTGTTCGCAGCACCCTACCGAAAAATGACGCCTTCACTGTGGTAGACGTAAAAAGACTGGAGACAGTTGTTGCTGTAGGGGGAGTCCTCTTGGTCCGAATGTCATCTGAGAACATGCTCTGTAAATAGAAGCGCTAGTTAGTAAGGGCCGATAGATGCTTCTGGGGGGAAAGAAAAAGCTTTTGGACTCGGGTGTGGCCATAGGAAAGTCGGGTCTTGGATCAAATTTTGAAGACTGGGGAATCAGGGCACGGGAGTCAAGAAATAGCGCAGAGTGGGTGCAGATTGCCTGTTGATGTTCGTGGGAAAGATAGCAACAACGAAGGACTCTCTGACAGTGGAGTAAGGTGTGGTCGGAAATCTTTATATAACGGGGGAAAGGGAGAGAAAAGGAAGAAATATCCGAATTAGAAGACTTAGAGATCACCAGGAACGCCCCAAACGCAAGCTGAACGGAATGAAAGCTCAGGCTCAAAAACGGAAAACCAAAACTACATTCCCCCACCCCCGGCACGATAAGGTTTTGAGAAAAGGAAAGGATCGGTGCCAGGAGTCAATTGGATTCAGACAAACCAGTATGAGAGAGATAGAAAGGGAAAGACTAGTGAGAAACAAAAAGCCAAGTAAGACGAATTGCGGGTAATCGACCAAGAGGCTGTTCCTGCGGGTGAATAACACAGAACCCGTGGGGGTTTGTAAAAAAAACAGAGTCACAGTAAAAAAGACACGCTTGGGGAGGAATCTCTTTCCTTCATAAATGGAGAAGAGTAAGTGGGGTCAATTCTGGGGGAAGGTTTACAAACCCCTCGAAATAAAAACAGGGGAACTACAAGTGCCGGGACACTCGCATGCGCAAAAAATGACTAAAGTCTCGGTAAAGGGGGGGGGAAAAGGGGGTCCAGGGGAAAGGACCGGAGACGCGTAGTGGAACTAAAGAAGTCACTCAACAGCGGGAAAAAGGCGTACACGCAGGGGAAAGAACGAACGGAAGACGCGGGATGAGAGGACGCAGAAGTATCGTTCCTTGATGAAACTAAACTGGATTGAGACTTCGCGCTTGGGGAAAGGAAAAAGTACTAGCTTTGGAACGAGGAAAATCTTGGGCAGAGGACAGGCTGGGCCGCATTGCACAGAGGAGGGGGGTTTGGACATCAGGGGGGGAAGATTAACAGGAAAAAGGAACTCCATCAAAAAAAAACCAACAGGTAAGGACAAGGAAGGGGCAGCCGCATAGGGGGGCTCAAAGCGCCCAATGGGGATTGAAAATCTTCCGCCCGAAGGGAGCAAGTCCGGGGTGGAACGAATGGTTGCGAGATGATCAAAAATCGGAAGAAAGAAGTCAAGGTCTAGGCCAAGAAAAGGGGGGGGCTAATTCAGAAAACATATCCCAGTTAAATGACCGGGGAAAGCCTCTTGGCATTAAAAATTCGACAGGGGCCCCCTTGCAAGAGTCCTTCTGAAAAGAGTAGCACATAAAGATCGAAAAAAACGTAAGGTTCAACCCGCTGTTCTAATGGCGGCCCCCGATACAAGCAAATCAGAGTGGAGAAGTACGCACCCGGGCCAAAGAATAGGGGGGAGCTGGGCCGCCAAACTCCGCTAGGAATAGTTGAGGATACAGAGAAGAAAGTGGTACGGGTCTAAACTGCATAGAGAGCACGGCTATCCAAGAGGAAAACTAGGAAGCCTCAAAATTGAAAAGAGGATCTCGCACCCGTTTTTAGTAGGAGGGGAATCTTGTCTAGAGGGGGGTAAGGGTCGTTCCGGAACTGTCGAAAAACGCGGTCAGAAAAGCTAGGGACTAAGCAAAAGAACAAGTACGGAAATCTGATGCCTGCGCGATAGCTCAAGGAGAAGTAAGATACTCGTGATTCAGAGTAAGGGTACACGCGAAGATCCTGCTTCTAACCACGAACGCGGCCTGACGTCATCTCGTACACCATAGAAAAAAAAAGTTATCTTGGAAGAAGCCGAAAAGGGAACTCGGGGGAGGGGAAAGCCGCTGACGCGGGGGAAGTGAAAGGTAATGACCAGTCATCCTCCAAGGAGGGGGAATGTCGCGGGGGGTCAGGAACACGGGAAAGTAGGGCCGAAAAAGAAAAAAGACTAAACTAAAAAAGAAAAACGGAGTATTTAACAGGTCTTATTTCGAGGGGGGGGGGTCGGGGGAACAGCACTGTCACAGGGGTGTGAACTCGGATCGGAAGGAAGTGCTTTGGGGAAAATTGGCCTGCCCGGGAAGCACATGCTGATTAAAACAGCAGATTTGGAAAGTTGCCCTGGGGTTGGAACGCAGAATTTTTACCGGAAGGACACGAGCTCAGATCCTCGTCCCGAGTGTAGGGTTGAGGGCAGGAGGCCGCTGGTTCGACATCTTCAGAGTCATCAAGGTATGGGTAAAGCGATTGACGGATAGCTAAATGATAAAGATTCAGGGGAAAAAGGGCTCAAAGTATGAAATGATGATCTTTGATGCGCTGAAAACGAAGGCTAAAAAAAAGGAGGGGGAGAAGAGTGGAGATATCAAATATATAGATTCCAATCAAGGGGGGGTTCTATCCGCTCTTTCGAGGGATAATAGCCGGAATTGAGGGCTTACAAGAAACTTTAGGTATCTTGTGAGATAACAGATACGAAGGGGGGGGTGTGCAGGCAGAGGCTAATATGAAAGGGAGGGACGGGTTTGAAACCCTGGATCAAGTGCTTTGAATGTTGGGGACCTCCTAGACAGTCGGAAATTGACGAGGAAGGAAGCGAGGAATTAGCTTTAATAAGAGGGGACGGGGCAGGGTAATTTTGGGGCGTCTCTCACCGGAAGGATGCATAGGCTCCGGCTTGGAAAAGGACCAGAGGTGTGAACGGCGACTCTAACGGGGAGAGAAACTACGATCGGCGACAAATCTGGGGGGGAAAGGGGACATCCCTGAGTTAAAAAAAAAAAACTTCTTGAACTTGTATTTCCCAACCCTATGGGGGGGAGGGTCAAAGCCAATGCATTGGATCCAGAAGGGTGGCGTATTTGATACGAAAAAGGATCTGAGTTCAAAAAAACAACGAAAGTCTCGAAAGGGGCTTGATGCAGAATGTTACAAAGACTAGGCCAAGAGGGATGGTGGAAGCTCCACTCGCTAAACAAAGGGAAGGGGAAATTGGGGTAACGCGCAGCGGAAAAGAAGAAGGGGGCGAAATGACGGCTTATCTTCGAATATCTGGCCGGAGGAAAGAGGGGAGTGGGACCTCTTTGAAGGATGGCTTGGTCGGGAAAATAACGAATCCTGAAGGGAAGGTGGGGGGAGCCATCAAAATTTACGCTATACGAGTAGGGGTGAGGGGGGGACAAGAGGCGCAGGGCGAATTTTAAACCAATTTTAAGGAAAAGAAAAACTCTGGGAAACGGATTCCACACTCCTTGGGAAAGAAGAGGATGCAACTAAAAAAAAGGAAAAAAACAAAAAAGTGGGGAATCGGAACTGCATCTCTGGGTTTGAAAAAAAAAAGGGGACCTCGGGGGGGAAGACCCCTGTTTGGCAAGAGAGAAAAGGAAAGGATATTATTTGGCGCGCTGGGGGTTTTCGGAAGCAGCTCCATGAGGACACTAGCGGCGCGGTGGTGTTTTGGAGGGGTAAGACTCACCGAAAAATGTGGTAATGAAATTGGATTAGACCCTTATCTTCGAAAGGGGGGGGGTGCGGCGGTTGGTGGTGGGGAGGTTTTGGTTCGTGGAACAGTTATACGAAGGGGGGGGAGTTATAAGTCATCTTAACATCCTGCTCGCTATCGGCGCAAAAACGTTTAAAGATTTCAACAATCCCACAGGGGAAGAAATGTGGGAGCAAAGAAACAAGTCATGAGGGGGGGGTTGAGGGAACCTTTCGTCAGAATTGAGACCACATCCTCACAATCGACGAATGGCGAGAAAATGAGAGGATTTAATATTCCAAGGAGAAGGCCTTGAAAGAGCAAGAAAGGGTAAAAAAAAGACGCGAAACGGGGGAAAAAAAAAGATGCCCATCTCGCCACAGGGAAACTTGGGGCCCTACTAAAGAAATATCTGGTGTGAGGGAAGAAGTAGGGGATTAAATACTATTAACCATGGAGGGATTTAACTAAGTCATCAACACTATGTGAAGATTTGAGAAACCCAAACATTTAGGGAAGGGTAAGTATGTGTTAATCCAGAGAAAGAAGGGAGTTCTGAAGATAATGGGTCTAGGCGTGTCGCCCCGGGGGGGGGTGGGGGGGGGGCTACAAGGCTATCAATTCTAGAAAGCGATCTAGCTAAAAAGAAAATTATTCTGGGGGGGGTGACTTGGTTCCTGGTAGTAAGTCATGTTATCTTAGGATGTGTGATCTGCGGTATTGGGACCTGTCTGCTCTCGGTGCCTTACGAAAGACTCTTAGCTGTGCCCACCTTCGTGCCGTAAAGACTACTGCAAATCTGTGGGCAAACGGGGAGCTGGGATTGCAAGACTTTGGGGAGGGGATCTGAGGAGGGGGAGGGGAGGGGTTGGACACAGGTGACTTTAGGAAGGAGAACTCTGCCTCATGGGAACTCCGATCTGGGAGCGATCCTTGGGGTTCATTGGACACAGCCTAATTACAGATAACATGAGAAAAAAATAGAAAGTGTAGAGATGTTATCTTTTCTAAGGTCGGCTTTGAAACCTCAACAGGGGAGGTTCAAGGAGTCGGCAGACGGCAATGGTTGAAAAAAAAGCAGACGGCAGCAAAGTGGCCGTGGATTCACATTTCAAGAAATTAATACAGCCCACATCGGAAGGAGGGGGACAATGGCGGACCGTTTTCTAAAAAGAAAAGGGGGAAATTAAAAGGCAATACCATTTGGGGGTAAGAAAAAAGGTCGTGGCCAGGGCTAGAAAGCTCGGCAGACTCGAAAATAACATGTCAAACAGAAACAGAAACTAACACAATCGTAGGGGAAAAAGAGAATCAGCACATTTCGAGGGGCTGAAATCCCTCCTGCGTTATAGAGGAAAAAAAACGGGGCTGCAAGAGAGATGTACGGAAAGAGGTACAGGAAGCTCTGAGAACACAACATAAAAGGAAAACAGAGCTCCGGTCACTTTTGGCAAGCATGCCTCGCGGGAAAAAGTTGGGGCTTGATTTCTGTCCGGGAAGAGAAGGGCCTGTAGAGAAAGAATACAAAAGCACCAAACTCGAGAAGGCGGGCATTTCGGGATCTATGAGGGGGACTGAGGGCAAATCTTTTGGCCGGTTTGTTGGCCTGAAGAGTGGAATTATTACTTGAAATGCAGTAGAATGGCCGACGGAAAAGGAGAGCAGCCATTCGGGTTTTGAAGGGGAAGGGGGGGGACTGAGGAAATTACTTGGGAAATATCCTACGCAACTGAATGAAGATGATCAGAGAAAGTTCACTTACCTGTGGGAAGGGGTAAAATGAACAGAGGGTAATACGTGTGGAGGGGGATACGAAGCCGATAGAGACAAGTGAGCTGGAATATGAAAAGACAGAAACCAAATAGATTCGGAAGGTAGAAACGGCGAAGGGAAAAAACCTGCACACCAAAAAAAAAAACAGGTTACCATACGTGAGAAGAAGCTCAAAAGTGACAGGAGCACTTATAAAAAGAAAAAAACCTATGCAAAATGGGATGGACAGAATCTTCTGCGATACGAAAGAAAGCTCATCGAAGGGAAAGGGTTTTGACGTCTATCTAAAAATATGGGGGCTTGTCCTTCGGCAAACCTGTTTGTGTTTTGGGAAAAAAAAAAACCTTGGAGGGGGGTAAAGGAAGCACTGGCTTGGGGGAAAACTTAGACGCTGCGAGAAGGAATGGGGTTTTGGAAGGCGGGGGAGAAAGGAAAAGTGCAACAAGAACGACCTACGAGAAAGGAAATTGCCATTAAATCTCACTTCATAACCCCTACGGAAAGGGGGGGGGATGAAAAAACCCTGCTGAAGGAAAGTAGGGACAATGCCCCAGACAGTTCCGAAAAGAGGTAAGGAACTTGTAGGAAGAAATCAAGCGCATAGGGGGAGACGAATGAATTTATAGACCTGAAGAGGAGAGAGTAAAAAATGAAAAGGGAAACCTGAGGGAATGGCTCGCTTTAACCGCTAGTCCATTCGCCTGCGTGTCACACAAGATGGGGCAGCTTCAGAAAGTACGCAGGGGAAAGACGAGACGTGGAGTTTGTGGTTGAAAGAAAATCAAAATCCTAAAGGGACCGATAAAATGACGGGAAAAATGTAGGAGCAAGACACAGGTGGCACCAGCATAACCGGTCGAAAACAAGGGCTTGGTGAAATAAATCAGAAAGGAAATCCGGGAGTACAGGGAGGAATGTGTTTTAATTGGAGGGAAAAACTGGAGGAAGGGAAAGTCAGCGCCCGGGCGTAGTGGAACACATCTGGGCCGTGTTCAGCAGGAAAGGAGCGCTGAAGAAGGTGCATGAGGAGGGAGAACCGCATAGAAGACAAATAAACCTTTCCAAGCAGCTCGCCTGAGGAAAAGTGAACAAATCATAACCTGGTACGGAAAGTCTCAAGTTAAAAAAAAAAAACGAGCGGTCTAATGGCGTACCACCCAAAAAAAAGAAATCTTCTCTTTAGCGGGGAATATTCTTGAGAAGAGGAAATGCCCCCAAAACCGCTTAAAAGGGGGTACCAAGAGAAAGTTGTGTAGAACACCCAAGCGCATCTGAAAAGAAGTTATCTTCCTCTCCCAGAAAAATTACACTTAAAGAGCTAGGCCTCCTTGGTTTAGATCCAATAGGGGGAGGCGCAATTCTGTTGGGAATTCTGAAGTCCACTGTCGCAGCTAAAAAGAAAGAGTACCGTAGAAGAAGAGCCTTAAATGGTCTGATTGTGCATCGCGGAGGAAGCGCCGATCTACTCGGGGAAACAGAATTTCGCCACAGGAAAGAGGCGACAAAAAAGGGCGGGCTGACGTCCGAGCTGAGGGAAAATGCGGTAAAAGGCGTTGTCAGTAGAAAAGGGAAAAGTGTCACGCAGAGGGAAACGGCAGTCTTAGAAAACATAAAATTCGATGCTCGACGTTTCGGGGGGGGATCGGACCATAGCAACCCGCAGAAATCTCGAAAAAAAAAAGGAGGGATTTTTAGTAGAGAGTGGGGGAGTTTAAGAAGGCCGACGCACTGACCGTAAAAAAAAGGACGCGAGAATTGGAAGGGGAGGCATCCTTCAGACTGAACGAGGAACATTGCGGAAATTGCCTTATTGGACAACGTAGGTTGTACTGACAAGGGAAGGTCGCCGCGCCCCGCCAGGATGGGAAAAGATGTGCCGCTGTGTTATAAACTGCATCTGGTGCAGAAGGATCAATTCTAGGTAGCCTACGAAAAAAAGAGAAGGATTGACCTAATGGGGCAGAGGAGGATGCGCACTGGAAGACAGGACTCTTTAAAAAAATTTCGGGGGACGACGAGCAAACGGGGATAAAATAGAGCTCACCCACTGGATTCGAGATTCAAACGAACCTTGTTGAGAGGCGGCGGCATAGAATCTAGAAGGGAAGCGGGGGGCGACTGGGGGAGAAAAAAGGACTTGACTGGTATCATCAAATAAATGGGGGCTTCATCTTCTAGGCATAAAACTTCTTCGTTGGTGAGAAGAAGGCAAAATAATGGAGGGGGGGCTGGATCGGTCAGGAAAGGGAGGGAAGGGGACGCGGGAAAAGTCCGAACGGCCTGTGAACTTGCGAGAAAAGGGTAACGGGCCTTGTCGGTGCGCGAGAAGAGGGAGGACAGCGCGTACGTCGGAACAGGGGCTCGCGATTCAACACACTTTATGTTGAGACCGCAAAAAAAAACAAAAGGACAAGAGGGAGGCCCGGACTTCTCACTGGACCTCCCGGATGTTGACAAAACAAAAAAAACCCCACAACACCCCCAAGCAAAAAGGGGAAAAAGAGGGAAAACCCCAGACAGTAAAGCGGATGCAATCAGGGGTGAAAAGGAAGGGGGGGGAGGTAAACCTTCATGTCAGGAGGAACCCCCAACAGGCTCGCGTTAAATGATGAGGCTAGTTCAAGAGGGTACAGGAACAAGGCAAGCTCGTTCAGAGAAAGAGAGTTGGGTACAGAGAAGGCACCGACATACGCCCTCGGGTGGGGGGTTCAAAGCTACGGGCAGGATAGGAGGATTTCGAAATTGAAACTAAAGCGGTATCGGACTCTTTTGGGGGGGGGGAACAGGAAAATAACTAGATCAAAAGATATGTGACATCCCTTCAGAGACTAGGAAGTATTTTCCTTCATAGGAACAATGCAGTGTTACAGGAAAGGAGGGGAGCCGTATGTCAGAGGGAAATTCAACCTGGGAAAAACATAATCTTGTCGGCAGAGGAAGGAAGCTGGGACCCCACAAAAGGTTGTCACTGTCATATAGGTGGGGGAAAAACAAAAAGGAGAAAACGGACCAGCCCACTTGTTGAGGGGGAAAGTCACTTCTGAGGGACAACTTGGCCGGCCTTTTTCTAGGAAAAAAGGAAACTGATCACTCCGAACGTCTTTGGGGGGGGGGGGACTAAGTCTCCAGTGACTGACTGAAAGGAAGACTTTGGCGCTGAAGGGGATCTGGCGAGATGGCGGCGTTGGCAAATGGGACGCTGTAGATCTCAAGAGTGAGGGGGGGAGCCCTTTGGGATCTAAAGATCCTGCGGGGAGGAAAAAGGAATGCGAACACAAAACGGTCGATTAAAATAGTTTACAACGAACGGCCGCAGGCATCTCATGCGGGGGGTGTTTCTAGTATGCAAGAGACTGTTGAAAAAACCAGCAATCCTGCAATGAGGAGATAAGAAAATTGACAGGCCAGGGGAAAGGCGGATAAAAGAGTCAAGAAGTCCCACGAAAAGAAAAGGAAAAGGGTCCACGTTCCCAGATTGCCCACTAAAAAAAGAGAAAAACAGGGAAAAAAGAAAGACAGACAAGGGTTTGCTTCCATAGCATAGGAGACAAACATTGCTGGGATCAAAAGAGAATCAAGCAGAACACTGTTCGAAATGGACTTACCGCAAAAAGTGCTGAAGCGGCAGCCGGGGGGGGGGAGGGTTATGTTGTGGAATCAAGGGGATGATATTCGAGCGGTACATGAGCTTTGGGTCGGCGGGTGTTTGGTAAGCAGGCGAGAAGAAAGACGAGCGAACTATGATGGATAGAGAGCATGAGTTTTGGGCGAAAAATTGGTTCTTAAGGGGGGGGGAGCGGGGGGGGCTTTAGAACGAGGAGGGGAGACAGGGGACAGCCGGGACGGCTTGAAAATGGGTTTGTGGGGAACGCTGCGGGAAAGAAACTCAGATTTTCCACACTTAGATGAAAGTGGAGAAAAAAAGGGGGGGGGTTTGCTTTATCTTCGAAACAGGTCGAGTATGAAAGCAACGGTAGAGACTGGGAGCGCCTTTCTTAAACTCAAAAAAAATCGGGGTCCCGAGGTGCAGAACAGAAGACAACAGATAAATATCGAGGACTGGGGGAAAAGAGAGAGATGTATCTGAAAGGAAGGACCAACAAGGGAAGAAGGCAACGCCAGGCGGAAGTGCAAAAATGAAAGACTGGCCTCAAAGTGCTAAGTTGCGGGGGACGAGAAAAGTTCGCGAAAGAAGGAAAAACAAAAAAGTTTGACATTCATAAATCAGAAGAAGGGAGGACAATACCGGCAATAAACATTTGGGAAGAAGCCCCGTCGTCCGGCCGATCAACAAGTAGCCCAGCCGCAATCACGAATCCCACACTGAAACGGGATGACCTAAAAAGCCCGAAGGGAGAGATATAAATTCATGCTGGGGGAAAAGATTCTTAGAAGGGGCTTGCCAAAACAGGGGGAGGGCACGCCGCCATGTACTATCACATTAAAAATCGGGACCGCCTCAAAAACTACCGAAAAAGGGAGACCGAGTATACCTTTTGCCCTAAGAGACTGAAGACAGTGGGGGAGGGAGGAATCGCTGACAAAGGCCATACAAACTTCTCCGCCATTCTTGAAGCAAAAGAGAGTGTCATTGAAAGTCTGCTTAGGGGGGGTGCAAGGGGTGGGGGACAGCGGCCGAAGTATGGGAAGGGGCAGGGAGGCAAGCCAGCAGGGCAGTGAAGAGTCTAGACTATAGGTCCATCTTCAGGGGGGGGTGAGGGGTTCTGTAAACGAAAGTAGCAAGGCTGGTCCTCCAAAAAAAACGAAAGGGGGAACCCTGTCTTAAAGGGGGGATTGGGAGGGAAAAACTAGGGGAATCTAACGTTATGAAAACCGATAGAACAGTGTATGATATGTAAAGATTCAAAGGTTTCAAAACGGGACACCACTCAAGCTGCGGGGAAAAAAAAAAACTCGAAACAAAACGAAGAACGAGACGGCGATGAATTACGGTTAGCCAGGCAGCGATCAGGAAATCACTTATACTTCACAAAAAAAAAAAAAATATTGCACTCGGGGAAACATTCGAGAGACGAAACAAGCTCGGACTAAACGAAAAGAAAGATTTCTGCTCAAAAAGTGGGCGGGTGCAAATCCTCAAAACCCACTGGGTGTGTAAAAAAAAAACAGATATTAGGTGAAAAGGAGAATCACAGGTGATTTGGGGGGATAGAGCTTTGTAAGGGCTGAGATAAAGATTATGTGGTGGTGAACTCTGGGGCTGAGCCAAGTGGCAACACTAGGTACCTACTTCTACCAAAGAGGGAAGGACACTCGTAGGAAGAATTCCGAAAGAATCCCGCTTCTGAGGTGGAAGGGAGGACACAAAAAATCCTGCGAGTGTTTTCCCTGAAAGCCATTCGATCTCAAGGAGTTGTAGGGGGAAAGGGCATTTCGAACGAGGGAAACCGAATTGGGATAAGGGGGTGCGCGTAGGTACTGCGTTCTCAATGGAATCGTATGTTAGAGCTGGCTTGGCGCGGTCCAAGCTTCAAGAAAGGGAAAGATGAAGTGCAACGAAGCGTGCACGGTCTTAGAAAGCCAGAAGGACGGTCACTTAGCGGTGGGGGGGGGGTTGGTTGCGTCTCCTGTACTGAGATCAATGGAAAAAACATTAAGATCCATGCTGGCAGCCTAGAGCGAAAAATATTGAGGGTAATAAATCCTCATTAAGGCATCGGAAAAGAATTGATAGGGCGACGGAGGGGGGAAAGGGGAGACAGATCAGGCATGAGAGGGACCACATTTCGTGGCAAAAATCTCTTTCAAGAAGGAACAAACCCCGAAAGAAAGCTGGGGAGGTCGCGCACCGCAAATCGAAAAAAGAAAAGGGAACCAAAGCTCCGCCTGACTAAAGCGCAATCATAACACTGATGATCGGACAAGAAACCCGTGCCTGATAAGGGCGGGCACCCACAAAAAGGTCCACGTGCTCAAAAGGGCAGAATATTCCTTGAGTTCCAGGAATAACAACTCGAAAAAAGTAGAATAGTTGAAAAACGCTCTCAAAGGGGGGGGAGGAAACTCCCAACCATCGTGAGGCTTAGGATCGGCAAATGACAGCAAGAGAAAAAGACGGGCGCGGGAAAGAGCGAAGGGTAACGGCTCAATCATGAAAAAAAGACAGGGGTATGGCTCAGTAAAGTCCAGCAAGCTGTCAGCACGGGGAACCAAGTTCGAAGAAAAGCCCAAAAAGGCGGAAATCTGGGGGTGCTCTGACATCGTCTGGGAGACATGCTTATCATCTCGGATGACAAACCAGTGCAGGTCTCCACAACGGGGTCACCCTTACTCTAAAAAGAAGGCAGAGGGCGGACGTCCTGATCTAGTCCATCACCGTGAAAGGAGGAAGACTGGTCACTAATGGTAGCAGGATTTGAATGCTAGGTGACGGGACGGCAGGCATTAAGAAAATCCTTCAAGGAGCAGGGAGGGTGCTTGCCCCCATGGAACAGTGCTTCGGAAAGCAAAAAGAGGCCGGG
>Ga0179593_1536229_pt1 | contig 14774 bp, 11 predicted proteins | sample CZODoug2_1_08_16_FD_185931 | JGI IMG/M metagenome (GOLD analysis project Ga0179593, IMG submission 185931) | Vadose zone soil fungal communities from Angelo Coast Range Reserve, California, USA - CZODoug2_1_08_16fungal (PacBio error correction) | ecosystem: Environmental > Terrestrial > Soil >...
CTTGAAAATCTAGGCTCTGGGATGAATCAATGCCCACAACTCCCGGGTTGGGCTTTCCAAGGAAGCCCGGCAGGGGGGGGATTAAACTGGAAGACTTCGACAGGCATAGGGAAAGCACGACGGGGTCGAAAAAGCGCAGGAGGGGTGTCACCCTAAATATCCTCATTCAATACCAAGGTCTCCGGGAGGAGGCGTTCTATACCCTCCGTCTTCCTTAAAGAAGGTCCATATTGATACCAGGGCTGTCTGGGAGGATTTCGAAAGCCGGAAAACTGAGAGCCGTCGGAAAATCCGAAACGGAAGTGGATGATTGGCAGAAGTAGACACGGAGCCCTCAGTAAGAACCGATCGAGAAAATTGCCTAAAGCCTCGCAGGAAAAGGAAAAGGACGAGGAATCGATCCGATCTCGAATTTAAATTGTGCCAAACACCCACACAGAAAAGACAAGAGAAAAAAAAAACGGATTAAGGAGTTCGGGGATGAGCGCCCCCTAATAGGAAGTCAGATCTATCCGACGAGAAGAACGAAGGTTAAACGAGATCGCGGGGGGCACGCGAAGAAAGAATCATCCCAACGAGAAGCAGGAATTGACAGGGTCGCGTAACAAAAAGACAAACTCTTCCTCATCGCTTTCGGGAAAACCGGAAAAACCAAGGCGCAGGGGAAAACTCCGTCCAATATGAAAAGAAGACACGCTTGGGGGGGGGGGAACTGTGGGGGGACAGATGGCCCTAAATCCCTCAGACAGAGGAAAGCAAAAGATTAAGTAAAAGGAAACTAGGTCATATCATCCGCTGCGAAAATGGGTCACAGAGTAGGGCTCTGTGAAGGTCTGATGGGGAGAAGAGAAACCAGAAGCAATCGAGCAATCGCTTCATATCCCATGGGCGTTGTGGAAAAGTGATACCTAAAGAGGGCGGTTACGTCCGCAAAAAAAGAAAGAAACGATGAGTAGGGGAGTGTCTCTTGCCGGAGTGGTTTAAAAGAGTTGAAAAAGGGACGGCGGGGGCTTAACGCCAAAACCAGGCAAGATCGCCGAGAAGCTCTATATGGCAGGCGAAGGGAAAATTGTCGAACCTATCGAAGAGAAATGCGGAAGCTCGAGACAACAACACAACTTGGAAAGGAGGAATCCTTCAAGGACTCAATCAAGGGAAGGGGGAGACTCTCTACCCTTTGAACGCAAGGAAATATTTCGGGACGCGCCGCTATCAAAAGGAACGACGTCAACTGGGGAGGGAAAAAAGGAAGGGATGGACAATCAGTGGGGGGACCATCACGAAGAAATGTGAAATTACTAAGAAGATGGAGATTGGAGGCTTTACTATCGAAAAGGGAAGTTTGAGCTAAAGCCAAAATGGAGCTGCCAGATCCTTGGCGCTCAGTAAGAGACTTAGCTCCGTGAAAAGAAATTAAGGGGGAAAGCGCGAAGCCAGAAAGGTTGCAGGAGGTGTTATTAATAGGGTAAAGAAGCTTAGGAGGATGGGCGCAGAAGGAAGTTCAATAAAGAGTCGACGGATTGGGGGGGGTGGCCTCGCTGGGAGGTGGCGGTGCCGCCGAGAGAGGGATGTAAGATGGAAAGAAATGATGGTTGCTAGGGGGAAAGGAGACTCGGGGAAAGGTAGAAGTGAAGCGGAGAAACACAAGGAGATATAGAGACAACCGAGAGGGGATGTGAAAACAAACTGAGAGGGGCGTTTTCTTAGGTCTTGCCGAGTGTGCGAACCTCTGGGAAAAAGGCGAGGAAGGTTTGAAGCTTCTGTCAAAAAAAAAGGGGGGGCGACGTCCTGCCGGCGGAAGGGAGCGTGGCTGCTCGAGAGGGAGGCGAGAGAGGCAGTCGCGGGCAAGCCTTGGAAAAGGAACAAGGGAATGTCCATCAAAAGTATGCATCCACAGAAGTAGGGAGGATCGAGGAACTGCCATAAAGGGGAGTTGAGATAACTTCTTTCAGAGGGTGGAGCAGTCCTTAGAGCGATCATCCGCCGCCCGGCATGAACGTCAGGAAAACGTTTTAGGGGGGAGGAAGGTGATGGGAGTAGCGGGGGTTGTTTTCGGAGCCATCGGAGGGAAGCGGAGGAAGACCGCCGGAAAGCGGGAAAGTGCCGGGCTTCAAGAAAGGGCCATCTCCAAACGGTGGGGACCGAAAGCTGCATGGAGAGAGCGTCTAACAGTTAAGGAAAAAAGTGCAGGAACGCCTCCTTTATCGGAAAACTTTACGAACTCCAACTGGCGGCTCAAAAAGATCACAGGAACAGGCTAAAAGACGCCGAAAAGTAAGAGAGTGCCGTTCGGAGGGGTCTGGGACCGCTCGAGCAGCTCAAAGGCAGGGTGACAAAGGAAGGGGAGGTTGGAGCTGGATTCAGCAAAAGCTTGAGAGTGCCACCTTCAGACGTATCATGGAAGAGAATGCCCTATTGGCAAGGGAAGGAGGTAGGTTGAAAGGGCATTGACTGTGTAGACAGTTCCCGCAAAAAAAAAAGGGGGGGAGAATACTTCAAGGAAGGGGCAGGAAAGCCCACCTCCGGCGTGTGGACCGGGGGGGGATCACTGGGGAAAGTGCGTCTCAACCGGTTAGGGGTGAAAAACAAGAGGGGTATCCATAAAAAAAAGGTCATAAGTCAAAAAAACCTCGTAAAGGAGATTACATCTTTTAACCTTGGAAAGAAAGATCATAGAAACGAGGCGCGCAAAAAACCTCAGGGACTGAGCTGACATCACACCGGAGGAAGAAACGACTTGTGGAAGTTAGGGGAAACCCGAGAAAAAGCCTTGGAGGAGGGAGAAAGGAGAGAAGTGGGGAACAGCAATGATTACATCGTCATGGCGCTTGTAGCGGGCAGAAAAAAAGGGGCCCCGTAGAAGGGGAAAGTCGAATGCTCGAGAGGGGCGAAAGACCGGATCTACGAGGGGAAACGGGGAGAAAGGCGGGAGGGACTTTGGACCACAGGGGGGAGGGGGCAAGCGAAAAAACAATCGAAACTAGAAAAAAGGAGTGAGCCCTCGATCGTGCAACTGAACGACTAGCAAAGAGCGCGTACAAATCAAAAAAACCCAAAAGAGGGGAAAAAGGTCAAGAATTGGAGGATTATGTTCAGGCTTTGAAAACCGCCCTCAAAAAGGCAAGAGAGTCGCGCAAGAGAAAGCAGAGGGGGGAAACTCGTGACCCAAAAGACGATACTCAGTTCGGACCGTCATCCGCATAAAACCGACGCGGGGGGATGTCTATTTGGACCGGTATCGAGAGAAAGGGCCTGGCGAAAGCTCTAATAGGCAGTTCGGAAAGGATCGCCTTAGCGAGAGAAGGTTCCAGGGAAGGAAGCCGTTGGATGTCAGGCATTTGGGAGCCGGGAAAAGATGGGTCGTGGAGAAAGAACGAAGAAGCATCTGAGAAAGAGAAGGAAGCAAGGGAAGGAGGAGAAAGGAAACTCGAAGGCAAATCACCAAAAGCTCGACAGTACACAGGAGGTTTACAAAACGGAAAGCGCCCGCTTAGGTTCAGTCGTCACAGGGAGAGGACCCGCTCTGGAAGATATATCCGCTATCAGGGAGTGTTCGATCAAGACCGGAAGAAAGGAGAGATAATCCTCAAAAAGTATCCTCATTAAGGGATGCTCCGAACAAAAACTCTGGGCTCGGATGCGTCCCCCGAAAACTCGACTGAGAGGAAACCGTGTCGCACACAAAGCCCCTTCGATGAAAAAAAAAAATGGCTTTGTGAAAATGTAAAGAGGACTGTGAAAAAACCTCAAGGGATCTCAGGGTCGCTCAAGACCGACTAAGGACCACGGTTGGAAGTCATCAATCATCTCCAGAATAGATTGGGGACGGTAATCAGGGGGGTAGGGAACGGCGAGAGCCTGAAGCGAAGGGGTCTGTCAGCTAAAACTTCAGGGACAGTGGGGGGCGTTTGGGCGAATGGAGATCCGACTCGGGGGAAGAAACGGTCGAGACAGAGCCGAATAAGAACTTCGTGCTTCAATTCCTTCGGGGGTCTGCCCTTCGTGTTTGGCCGATTGATGCTCGAAAAACAGGGAGGAGAAAGGGGGGGACGAGTTAAGGTATCTCCTTCTCTAGCGAACTATGTCCTGGAGAGGGCAGGTAGCTGGAAGGGGGAGAATCCACAGAGAAGTCGACGGTCAACAAAAAGGGGGAAGGAAATAAAGAAAGAAAACCGGGGGTGCGGACTCAGTCCGTGGGAGCGGCTTGCTACCGGGAGATGAACACCAAGATCAGAAGAGAGCCCTGAGAGAGGGCCTTCAGGAGACTACATCCTGGGGGGGGTAAGTAATCATAGGTAAGCAACGATTGACACTAGGATACGAAGATGGGGGGGAGGAGGGAAAAGAGGGTGAACAAAAGACAGGAAGTACCCGAAGGAGACATTTTGCGCCACGCACTTGCCACGTGTCGCTGAAAGATAGGGGCGCTAGAAAGGGATTAGGTAGAACCACTGATAGAAAAACCACGACCAGGGCCGGGAGAGGATGGATTCATGAACTGGGATAGGGAGGAAAGGGTGGGGACGTGAAAATTAGCCTCTCAAGGTTACTTTCGCTGTGATGGGCGCAGTTGGGGAAAATCCGCGTTCGTAGGATAAAATCGAAGGGAAGGTTGCGAAACGGGGAGAGAAGAGGGGGATAGGGGGAAAAAGGATTGATGATGTTCGAGAAACGGAAGAAGGAGGAGGATAGGGTGAGATCTGCGGACGCTGCGGGAGGCGATCAGGCGGGAGAGACGGAGGGGGGGGAGATAGGATGAAAAAAGCCATCGCAGCTTGTCTAAAACAGGAAACAAACGGGCGTTTTTTTTCCGGGGAATTTTTGTCGGGAGGAAATTGTGTACGGGAAGGGTTGATAATAAGTGGGGGCCGGAACTTGAAAAGGGAACCGCGCCTAGAAAGCTCGGCTCGATCGGGGCAAGCATTCGTCGCGGGGTGAAAGACATAGTCAAAATGAACTCGAAAAAAGAATCAAAGGATTCCAGTCGCGCGATGATTTTCTTTCACGGAACCTGTGCGATCCAGGCCGAGAGGAGGAGGGTACTGGAAAAAAAAATTCAGGGACTCGGAATCATCGGTCCTCCAGAGGGGATAGAAAAAGAGTAGAGGCAGGAGGGGGAGAATTGAATCGTAGCGGGAGGGTTTTGGGAGGGGGGTGGGGGGATCTGCGCAAAAAAGGTCGAATGACCGCCCGCTTTCTTTGAAGAATAAAGTGCCTGAATGGGAATCTACAACGGAGGGTTGAATTTTAAGGGAGATAATAAAGTTCATCACTATCTAAGGGACTTGCCACAAGGTTTTCGACGCGGGTCCGCCAGGGGGAGGAAATATCGACATCAAAAGTCCCGCGCTCTGGAAGAAAAGGGGAAAACTTAGAGATGGGGAGGGGAGCGCTACCCGGAGATGAGAAAACCAAGGTTTGTTAATGACTATCTTATTCTCAGAGACGAGGGGACAAGGGCCGATTAGAAGGGCGTACAGGTGGGCGGCTCGGGGGCAGGCACGGAGTTTGGAGGGGGAGTTGACCATTTCGGGGAATTTGAAAAAAGAAAAGTCACCGGGTACTGAGGACTGGAAACTTTATCTGCAAAAAAGAGGTGGGAAAGTAGCGGCGAGGGGGGGAGAGGGGGGGGGGGTTGTAGAGGGGGGGCCGATTCAAAAGGGCTCAAAAAAAATAGATCTAAAGAAGACCAGAATCGCACTGTGAAAACCACCACCTAAATGAAAGAAGATTACTAAAGGGAGTCGGGAAAGAAGAAAAGAAACGCGCAAAAGGGATTAAGGTGACGTGAGATAGGATCACCTTCAATCCCACGTCCAAAGGGAGAAAGTAAGGACTGGACCAACAATATCCAAAAGAGGAAGGGATTAACGAGGAAAAGCAGATTATACAAATCAGCTCTCGCGCTTCAGGAAAGAGAGGTCAAAACAAAAGGGGACGCAGAGGTGGAAATCCCGAAAAGAAACGCGGAAGCAAAAGACGTCAATACCTGAAGCATCGAAGTGGAACTGGAGCAAGGTCAACCGCAGATGGAGCCACCGGTGAAGGGAAGGACGAGACGCAAAGCTCTACAAGAGGCAAAGTGAAGCTGACGTGAACGCGAGCAAGACGATCGCCAGAGAGGCGGGAGCACTCATGACCAAGGCCCCTGACTGAAGGGAGTAGTGAGTCACCTCCCGAGCGGTCATGGAAAAACTACCGCGAAGCTTAAGAACCCTAAAAAAACGAGTTCTGGCCGAACTAAGAGAGGTAAAAGACAAACCTACTGAACCGAAGTAGAGAGAGATCCCCATGGGAAAACCAGGGGTCAGCTGAAAAGACAGCTCTCTAAAGTAACAGAGACGTCAAAAAAAAGGGAAGGGCGATAAGCAGAAAAAATAACGAACAGGAACGTACAAAGGTCTTGTCTATGAGGGAAGGGGAAAAGATGATGGGGGGCTTAAAAGAGGGAAAACGCGGCAAAGACTCTCATATCTGGCGCTCAGGACTGTCGCCTGCCGAAAAGAAAGGAACATCTGAAGGAAAAGAAAAAGAGGCTGAAAGAGAAAAAAAAAGTTAAGGGATAGGAAGAACTCACCGCTCATTCGATGGTTAGAGGGAGGTAGCAGACTCGCTAGCATATATAAAAGCTCATCACGAAGGGGTCGTCCTCACGCCTATAGAAAGTCTAAAAAGGAGGCTCGAGTTTATCCTCAGCCCCCTTTGGCGATTTCGCCTGAAAAACAACGCGGGAAAAAGAGACTCGAAAACCGAAAAAAGAAAAGCGCGGAAAAAAAACATCCTTCGCACCACGCCCCTTCCAGAAGACAAAAACCTGGGTGACCGAAAAAACAAAGCGCTTTAAAATGCACAAATATTGAAGAAAGGAAAAAGTTCATACGAAGAATCCGGAAGGAAGATTGGGGGGAAAAAAATCAGGGGGGGAAGGGGAGAAACGAGAAATAAACGCACGAGGATCTGCAGCAGAAATAGGCATGTTTAGGGGAAGGGAGATAATTCGAGGAGTAGGAAACCTCCATCAACCATCCGGCGGAGAGGAAGGGACTGTGTCCAGAGTAAGGGAGAACAGAGGATGCTGAGAGACCCATCCCCGAAAAGGAAGTTTTAAAAAAAAAGAACGACGAACGACAAGCGCGGGGGGTCAGATAACCATAAGAGTCAATCAAGCCTATCTCCAAAGATCCGCGAGAAAGAGATCTCTAACAACAAAAAAAAAATAGAAAACTCCAGGGAGGAGTTGCGATAGGCAGGGCGAGCCCCAACTTCTCATGGCGCGGATCCACAGGAGAAACTTCGGAATTGTAGGGGGGGGAAGGGAAAGAACTGTGAAGCATCATCGGGAGGGTGGGGAAACTAAAGGACCGTATTGGGAGGATGAATGTCGGAATGTGCTGGAGAAGCTACCCCGTTATCCTGTATGAAGGATAGAAAAATTTGAGCTCCAGGGAAATATAGAGGGGAGCATTAGTTAAAGGGGGGAGGAGGACAGGAACTGCAGGGAAGACCCAATCGACCCGTGCGTCGAAAGGATTGGAAGGAGACTGGAGTAATGGTTTGGAGAATCACGGAGGAGCTGAAGGAAAGTCCATCGAAGCAATTTTAAATGTTGACTGGGGAAGAGACGGAAGAGGGTTCAGCAGGGGAAAACTTTTTGGGGGAAAGGCGCTTGGAGGTTGCCTCCTAAGAATGGTAAGATTCTTGGTTTGTTCCTTCGAAAGAATTAGGGGGGGTAGTGGGAGCGTGTGATCTTCGATCATGACCTTCTGGGAGTCTTAGGGGGAAAAATCGCTTGGGTGAAGCGGGACGACCCTTTACTACCGAAGGAGACGTGGTAAGGGGGGAGAAACAGGGGAGTGCGAAAACATCGGGGGGTTAAAGGGCATTCTATGTGCAGAAAGAGGACCTAAGGGAAAAGATAGGATTCAAGAGTAAGAGAGTGTCCATCATAAGTGCGTTGTGGGGTCAAATGGAAAGGAAAAACCCACTTTGTGGTCAAGCAAGAGGCAAAATTCCAGGATCGAGTAGAGGAAACTGGATGAAAAAGGGGGGAGCGAACCTGTAGGGAGGCGTGGATAGCGCCTTTGCGTCCCTTTAGAAAGAAGAAGGCCGACCAGGGGAAATATAAGAATCGGCTCGGGTTTATGGGAGGGAAGTTTCAGAACTCTTATCGTGGGGGGGTATTTGAAAGGAATGCAAAAGGAGGGGGGGAGGAATGCACCAAAATTGATCGAAAATAAATGATGACAGGGCATCGCCACGGCTCGTGGTTGGACTGAAACTCCGCGGGGGTACGCAAGATCGTTCAAGCGGGGCGACTGGCGGGGGGATCGTGTCGAGCTTGCACGAAGATATTTGCGTAGGACGAAATCAGACCAGGGTCAAAAAAGATGAAGCAAAAACTGAAGGAAGAGGGGAAGGGGCTGACGGTAGAGACTCTGAGCATAATATCGGGCACGCTGGAGAGGCGACTGGGAAGGGCATGCATCTCAGGAAAAGAACATCTTCTTTCCTAAAGAGGGCCTTAAACTAGAGGGCTCGGCTGGCCGTCGGGACTGCGGTTACCACTTTGGTTGGGGGGAGGGAACTGCAAAAAGGCATTTGAAAGAAGGAAGGGGAGGAGAGGCTCGAAGAGAGGAGAGATTGAGATTCAGAAGGTGGTGACCAGTATTTACTCGGCTGGTTTTTAAGGGGGGGAAAAAAGAAAAGGTTACCGGGCGGAGTTTAGGAGGAAAATTTGAGAAAAAGGGGGAAAAAGACGCCTGGGAAGGTGAACTGATCACTCACCACCAAGGGAAGAAAGAGGCTGAAAAAGCCCTGGTAACAGAAGGCGGAGCTTCCTGGCGAAAAGGATACGACAAGAGTATTCCTCCCAGGCTGGGCTTGTTAACTGATCAACAAGAACTTCGGAAAAGAAAGGTCACCATGCGAGGGGGAAAAAGAGCTAAAAGAGCCCCAATGCAGGTCTTCTACTCAATGGAAAGAAAGGGGGAGTCCGGAAAAAAAGCGGGCTGAGACAGAGGGAAACAAGAAACAGTCAACTGGGCGCCCTATCCTGGAGAGACTCTATAAAAAGTCTGACGGAAGAAAGTTCTCGTGAAAAAATACAATTTTAACAAGGTGGAGTCAATGGTTCAAAGTGGGGGGAGTTCTTCAATCTCGGGAAGATGAAAGGGCAAGGGCCCTGCCAAAGAAAGGAGCGCAGAGTAGCTTAAGAAAAAAGCGAGGGAAAAAAAACGCCTCCTCCGTGGGAAAGGGGACAGGAAGTCAAACGGCATTAGATTGAAAAAGGAAAATCTAGGGAGAAAAGCCCTGAGAAACACAGACAGAGGAAAACCTACACCACCTCTAATGGACAGAAACTTCATACCAACAGAAGGAAAGCCTAGGTGAATCAAGGGCTTCAGGCTCGAGAAGGTGGAAGAGAAAAAAGTCTCTATATTCAGAAGAAAGCCTCAGAAGGAAACGGGAAAAAGAAGTTAAAAAAGAAAGTGGAGGGACATGAATTTTATTTCCAGGGGGGAGTAAACTCCCGTCGGAGGACATCTATCATTGGGGGATTCGCGCGCTCATTACGTCAGCGGTCCTCTAGGGGGATAGAATGAGAACCATTCTCAAATGGAGAGACATTGGGTTAGATTGGAAAAGGCAGAAAACGCCCATGCGAAGTAAAGTTTCGAAGGAGAAGGAGAGTAACACAAAACTGGGAGGAAATCAGGATATCTAAAAGGGGGCAAGCCTGATCTCCGGGAGACCCGCGTCCTCATAGAAAAAAAATTGGGGGGAGGGACGAAGAAAAACAGCCTACAAAGGGCTGGCGAAAAAGCCACCTACGAGCACGGAAAGACTAAAAAAAGCCCAAATGAAACGAGGGACCAAATGGATTTGAACTGATGGAAAGGCTGGCAGAGAAAATCCAGACCATGAGAGGAAAAAATTCATGACACCGCAACACGTGCAGGCGAAGACTTAAAGGGAGGGAAAGTCTAAGAGTGTGGGGGCAGGGAAGGGGAACTGAAGCTCAGCGAGGGTTCATAGAAAGGTGGAGTTGGCAGACAAGAAGGAGAAGTAAAAGAGGGTATAGGTCCAGAAAAAGACATCCGAAAGACATAAAGAGAGACTGACAAAGGCCTGACAGAAGTAGGTGGGTTTTAACTCCCGCTTGAAAAGCCAATCCCCATAAGGAGGGCTCACAAACCGCGTTGATCAATGGGCGAAGGAAGTCAGTAGGGCGGACGGAGGAAAACCCGCCCTTCTCCGAAAGCAGAGGAGATCTATAAGCTGAATATCCAGAAAATCGTACGAAGGTCTTTCTGAAACAAGAAAGGGCAAACTTCTAGAGGCGCGGCGATCACCGTCTGGAGCGGTGTAGGTGGCTTTGGAAAAGGGGAAGGGGGAGGGTATTAAAAAGCGAGTTTAAGGAAAAGAAAGAAGGAATTGAAAGGTCTTGCGGGGAAAACCCGTGATCAAGTACAAAGAAGGGATCTACATGTTCGCCAAAAACAGGGCATGACGTGGAATCAGGAGAGAGCTCCGGAGAAAGAGGGGTTGCAAAGGATAGAGGGGGAGCGCTCCGGGGGAGGGGAAAGGACGGGCGTTGAAATATTTGTTAAGCGCGGAGCTTGAGGAGAAGGGAAAGAGGGGGGCCTGTGAACGGAAAGACTGGCGGAGGGGTCGTGTCTCATTTGCGAAGGGGGGTGGGCCGCGATCGGGGGGGCGTGTGAAAAAACTAAGGGAGAGGGGAGGGCGTCCGCAAGGGGAAAAAAAAACTAGGATAGGGTCGTAAGAGCGGACGCGCGGGTACAGGAGAAGTCGGCTAAAACTTAACGGAGGGGTTAGGGAAAAAAAAGCTGCGGGGGGGCACAAATGAAAAATGACGTACTCGAATTGAAAGGGGAATTTAGTGTCCGGTGGACCGGAAAAAAAAAGGCCAAAGGGGGAAGAACAGCGGGTGAATGGATTTAGAAAGAGGGAAGAGTCTAAGCAAAAAACATCTGCTAAAATGAGGGCGAGGACAAGGGTTCACAAGGGAAAAAAAAGGGAACCCAAGAAGGGAAAACGGGGGACATCACTGCAATTCAAGTCAGGTTGAAAGGAACCTGGAGATCAAAGAGAAGGATGGATCGGACTGCGACCAGAAGGAAAGTACCCGGATTAAAATGAAAACCCGAAGACTTGATGAAATAGCAGACGTCTGAAGCACGGGGGGGAAAAGGAAAATTCTAGAAAAGGGGTTGAGCCATAAAGCCTTCATACGCAGGGTCGAATGGAGCCTTCCTACGGGGAAATAGGAACATAATGAAAGGATCCGAAAAGGGAGGGGCGGGGGGCAAGTAGAAGATGGGATCATAGGTCGTTCACTTTCAGCACGGGCGGCAGGACTTTCATGAGAGGGGGGTCCGAGAAAATGAGAAAAAAAGAAGGTAACAAAAAATCAATCACGCGACATTTCCACTTCTAGGAACTGAGAAGTTCGGGGAGGGAGCCGCGACGAAGGGAGGGAGGGAAAATCCGTTTTGAGGGGGGGATCTACTATTGAAAAAGAGCTTGTACGCTGTTCAGGAGGTCTGGCCGACCTTAGGACAGGGCCGGGGAAGGGGTCTCAACTGGGATGCGGGAAGAGGGGGCGTACTGTTGGCCTTGGGGTGATGTCGACATTGAAAGAATGAGAGAAGGGGGAATAGGAGAGAAGAGCCGGGCGCCCCGCCTGAAAAAGGAGGTACTCAGGAGGAGGGGTGAAGCGAACAGTCTCTTGCACCGCAGGTGTTTTAGGTCGAAGAAAAAAAAAAGGAGAGGAAGGAATAAAAAACCCCATTTGCACAGGGAGGTGAAATAAAACTCGGAAAAGAGTTACAGAGGGTCAAAACGAAGGACGTAGGGGAAACTCCTGCTCAAGAAGAGTAGGAAGGCATTGTTCGGGCGGGAAAACACGACCCTCTTCCAAGGAAGACAGGTAGGGGGGAAAAGATTCGAAAAAAGAGGGTCCCAGAAAAATGAACTAGCAAAAGACCGCGTCAAGAAAAGGACAAAGATGTCGCATTCAAAAGCTTGTGCAAGACCGAAAAGAACTCGCAGATAAAGAAAGGAAGGAAAAGTCACTTGGAAAGGAAAAAGGGACTTTAATGAGGAATAGGTTCCTCTGAGCAGAGGAGGTGCCAGTCACATATAGAAGAAGAAAGATGGGGGCTGAAAAGAGGTTCTGAAGAAGCAGAAGAACCATCATCGGGAGAGAAAGACCACCAGCCTCCGTGGGACAGGAGACCTTGAGGGGGGGCTCCCTTAAAAAACACTAGAGATGCTCGGAAGGAAGAGATGAGACATAAAGAGGAAGACCCCCGACGATACTCAAGATGGGGCCTCCTACGAAAAACTAGGGGCGCCGAAGTGGAAAGTTCTTATCAGAAGCGGGGCAGAAGGGTATCGAAAAACTGGGGGGAAAAGTAGAGAGAAGAGGAACGCAGCAGCGGAACAGGTCATCAGAGGGGAAAGTCCTCGATACAGGGAGAGGGGGGGGGGGATGTAATGGGGGCCATGAGGGTTAGGAAACACTAAAACGGATGCTGAGAAAGACCCTCATCGGAAGCCGAGCCTCGGAGTAGAACGGAAAAGAGGAAATCGGAGGCAAATATAAACGTAAAAGGGATGTAAAATCAGTCAATAACACCGATGAATGAGATGGGGATTAGGGGAGTATCAGGAAAAAAGCACAGAAGGTGCTAATAGAGGGATATCCGTCGATGAAGAAGGTTGGGAGAAAAATCACTTATGGTCCTCAGATATTACATAAGAATGTGAAAGAATCACAGGCTTAGGCAGGGAACAACGAGAAAATCACTCTTAGGAAAAAGAAGCATCGGAAAAACCCGCCTTAGAATAAAAAAACAAGACCCCAGAGAGCAACCATTAAACGGAATGGAACATGAAGAAAACGAAAGAAATTCTAACAAATCTTCAAAAAGAAGACTAATCACGGAAGATCAAAAGCACTCCAGGGGGCAAAGGTGAGAATTTTGGGAAAGGGTAAGGTCGAAGACGCTAAAAAGAAAGGATCTGGGGGGAAGATCGGCCTGGAAATGGATCCTTACGGGGGGTGAGGAATCGAAGACTGAAGAAGCCAAAAAACCATCTGAGGGAAAAAAAGAGGAATTCCTTACTTCGTTGGGTAAGGTTCAGCCAAGCCCAAGCGGAGGCCCCGCCACCGGAAAAGACGGATGAACGGGGAGAAGAAAAAGAAGAACTATTCATGCTCCAGGGAGGGGAGGGAGCATCAAGCAGAAGGGCTAGAAGAAGGCGCAATTATAGCACGAGGAGGAAAATATAGAGGCAGTCCTTCTGACCCGAAGAGGAGGGGAGGGACCGAATTTCGCGAGAGAGATCGCCGATCGGGGGAGGGGGGAAAGGATGGGGAGGAAGAAAGACGGGGAGTTTAAACCACGAGGAAAGAAGAATTGATACTAAGATGGGGGAAGGGGAGGATGGGGAGAAAACCGTTATAAGAAAAAGATCACAGGGGAACAAAAGGAAGGAGAGGGGATCAAGAAGGAGGTAGGGCGTACGCCGTGGCCTAATACCTTCCCAGCGCGAGACCCAATCGGAAGAGAAGGGAGGAAAGACGTGAACTATTTGGGGGGGGGGGCATACGGTTAAAGCTTGGAGGTTTGTCTTCTGCAGTTCTTCACTCCGTGGCAGGCTCAATTTGAGGAGGATTGTGGGGATGGCTCAGGGGGGACTACTAGTAGAAGAGGTCGTAGCGTTTTGGCAAGGCGAAAATCTTCTGAGGGGGGAGAGAGGTCATAGAAAAAGAGACGCGAAGAGAAACCTGAAAGGGTCTACGTAGATCTTCAACATCGCGGGTAAGGGGCCAAACAGAGGAACGAAGGACGGGCGGGGGTAGGAAACGAAAATGTTTAAATGTCGAGCAGCGATGGGGATGTGATTTGGGCAGGAGGAAGGGCGAAAAGGAAAGGAATTCAAGAAAGCTCGGGACAGGAATTCGTCGCGTGGGGGGTACGCAAGCCTTTAGAGGGCAGAAAAAAAATCAAAAGCCACAGGGACTGCGTAGGAGTTCTTGAACTGCACGGAGGTCGAAGGAAGGAGAAGGAGGCTGGGAAAGCAGTCAAAAAGACCTTACACCAAGAGTCGGGATAGAAAACGAGACGTGCACAAACTAGGGTGTAGGAGGGGAAGGAAGGAAGCGTACGGGGAGGGGGGCTCAAGATAAAGCAGTAAGAAGAGCGGCCGGTTCTAAAGGGAGTAAGAAGGTAGGTGAAAAAAAAAAAGGGGGCCGAAGATTCGCCGGAGGTGGTGGGGGGAAGATTCTGGGAGAAGCAAAAAATGAGGATACGTCGGAAAGTCGCGGTCATTACTTGAACGACTACTTTGAGCGGTGTAAGGGAAGAACTCCCTGAATCACCAGTTGAAGGGAGAAGGGGAACGGGTTCTTCCACTTCTATTACTTCGAATGAAGTGTTTAGAGAGGAAGGAGAAGGGGGATAAAAAAAAAAGTTGCCCAAAGGGAAGTGAAGAGGTCTTGATTCTCCGGAAAGGGGGGACGGGGTAAAGGAAAGACATTCTGCTCGTTCATGAAGAAAAGAATTGGTGCGCTTGGCTATTGTGGGGGTTCGGGGGGGGCTTTAAGAAAGGAGAAGGGGAGTCGATCAGGGCAGGGAGGATACTTCTGAGAACTAGAACAGGGACATTGGAGAGAAGGGGAAGGCCAGGATGTAAAAGGGGTCCGAGGGGGGTAACGTGGGAGAGGAAACAAACCTAAGGAAGAT
>Ga0179593_1647743_pt1 | contig 14774 bp, 19 predicted proteins | sample CZODoug2_1_08_16_FD_185931 | JGI IMG/M metagenome (GOLD analysis project Ga0179593, IMG submission 185931) | Vadose zone soil fungal communities from Angelo Coast Range Reserve, California, USA - CZODoug2_1_08_16fungal (PacBio error correction) | ecosystem: Environmental > Terrestrial > Soil >...
CGTGCTCAAGGTGCGTGGCGCGCGGAGAGAAGGGGGAAAAAGATTAAACGCGCGCGTGGCAATCACCGATCAACTTATGGGGGGGGAGGTCTCAATCGGGAGAGCGCAACGCCGCCAAGCACTGGGGGGGTGAAGAAGGTGAAGCGGGGAGAGTGTCATGTGCGTCGGAAAAAAAAGCCCTACCGCGTATGATAGGAAGAAAAAAGCGGAAATACGATCGTCAAAACTAAGGACAAGCGAATCGGAGACAGGAACGGGTAAAAGAAAGTAAGACGTCCGGGAGGTGCATCGTGTGTCCAAGGCAAAGTTCCGTAAGGACCGGGGAGAGGTATGGCCGTAGGGCTGCTTTATCCGAGGAAGGCGCGCATTGGCTCGAGCAGAGATTGGGGGGGAGGGCCAGAGGAAGAGTTGCCATTCTCTATGGACCTCGGGGATCGGGAGAAAGGACCTAAGGCACTCGAACTCTCCCAATCGTCAGAAGGAATTTACCTTCCTTAGGGAGAGGGAAGGGGGGGGTCTTCAGGGAAAAGAAGGGAGACTTTTTATCATCACGGCAAATTGTTCGGTGAACTCCACATTGGAATAGGGTCGCCGTTTCATCAAAGAGGGGGTTCACCAAAAAGAGTGGCCGCGGGGCGCGGCGATCAATGCGAGAAGGGAAGTAAGCTTTTTGAATGCCGCAGGAGGACGCAACAATCCCATCAATCGGTCAGGGGGAAATCTGGAAACTAGGGTGACCAGGGGGTGCCAATCTTACGATCTTTCGCAAGGGGAGAGGTGCTGTAAAAAAAAATCATGGCCCGCCAACGGGACAATAGAGGACGAGTGGGGGTGAAATGCAGCCGGAAAAGGAAGGGCACATTGGATTTAGGATACGGGCAGTCTCGGGTGAAGGGAGGCTGCTGGGGACACGCAGACAATCGACACGTGGCCTTTCCCTGGGGGATCTGGAGATATGGAAATGAGGCATCCGAGAAAAAGCGGATCCCCCGAAAACACCTATAGGGTGGGGGGCAGTCTCAACAAAAAAAAGCGCCAAAAAAGTCGCCTGAGGGAGAGAGGAGAGATCTTGAGAGGCGGGGAAAGTGACCCCGGCAAGAAGAAAAAGACGAGCCATGCCGTCCGGTCGGCCGCCCGCAGGACTACGACGGAAGTTTTCGGAAGCCGTCTTCAGCAATGTTGTGTGGTAAAGAGACATGGGCAGGGCATAATCTCAACCGGTTAGAAGCTCCAGAAAGATACGCCTCTTTCATTTGGAGGGTTTTCATGTTTTCCGGGAAGGGGGAAGCGCATTGGGAGAAGGCCTAAGGGGGGGCAGGTTAGCAAGAGAAGGGGGAGGAGGACAGGTGTGCCATAGGGGAATATTAAACCTTGAGGGAGTACTGGAGATAGTGGGGCTTGCAGTAGATAGACATCTACCAAAGCGCAGGGAGGGAAAGATTTCTTGTGGAAGGGGACCGGGCTTGAATCCAGATGGGGTTAGTCCTCCAAGGGTACGGGAGTCCACGCAGACACTGGGGGAAGGAAAAAGAACTTCCAGCGAAGGGTACCTGTTCGGCATCAACGAAGTACTTGGAGATGCAAGGGGTCAAAAGAGAGTTTTCCGAAATGAGTGCCTTCCAAATTTTATTTCGGCTGGGAAAGCGCCAGTTCATGGGGCAGCGCGCCAAGGCCCGGCAATAGAGGGGGAACCGTCAGACGGAGCTTCGTTCACTATCTCGATCAGTGGGTGACGCTAAACGCTGATCATGAAAGTCTCGAGGCCAGCTCGCTAGTGGTCCTTGGTTGCGGAATGGTTGGCAGGGGGAAAAAATGTCCGAAAGGATCACGCTCAGTGGCTGAAGTGCCTGTTGTAGATTCGGGACGATTAAGGCGATCGAGGTTACGTGAGGAAGTCCCACGGATATAAAAGCGGAGGTAGGCCGTTGACGGGCTACCAAAAATCCAAAGTTGCTTTGCCGGGAGAAAAGGGGCAGATATTACGGGCAATGGAAGGTCCTGGCCAAATTGAAAGAAGTGTGGAGAAAGGAACACGAAGTATCAAATATCGCGTTACGATTATCGGCATGAGCTCGTAACCAGCTAGAAGTAGTTATCCTGCGGTTTTACTAGGGGGGAAAGGGGGGTTTGGGAAAGCAACCGAAGCGGAACGGGATCAACAAGAGAGACCAGCGGGTCGGGGGACAGGGGGCGCAATAACGGGACTGACTAACGCAAGGGAAATGCCTCTTCCGGAGAAGTTGAAATGGGACGCAAGGACGGAATAAGGAGCGGGTCAGGTTGCGAGGGGAATGCTACCCGGTCTAGGGAAATACTTTGGAAAAAGGGGGGATGGAGCCGGGGAAGGAGAAGGTGCATTCTTTCCACTTCAGGGAAATCGGGGGGAACATGGGTTTCCAGGGGACGAGGTATGTCGGGGGGGCCAGATCACAGATGGAGAGAGACAAGGGAGGATCTGGAGTTCGTAAAACGAGCCTTGAGCTCTTAGAGGACTGAGGGAACAAATGGGGGGGTTTCCGGTATAGTGAATACTATGACGGGAAATATGGGCCCCGGAAAGTGGGGGGGGGACAGAATGTCTACTCTCGAAAGAGGGGGGGGGGATTCGGGATAGGGCAAGGGGGGCGGGAAGCGGAGGGAAACTCTAAGTATTAGGGCCCTCAGAGATTGGGTGGTCCTTTGGGGGGGCAAAAATAATCCAATAATCTACTTATCGTGAGTTTGAGAAGAATTCGAATGGGAACAAACCACTGGGAGAAGTACTATTAAAGTTATAAGATAAACTACCCAGAACTACGACAAGTAGGGGGGACAGCGGGAGGCCACGTGTCTTCGGGAGGGATCCTGCTCTAATCAAATATCAAAACAACTTATATGAGAAGAGACTCGGCAGAGGGGGCTCGGGGGGGAGAAAGAACCGTCGAAGGGAAAGTGGCAAGCATCTTTCATTGAAAGCTGTTGTCGGAGTTCTAGTTTTGGAGAAAAGGCCCAGCATGGGGGGGTCAAACAGGGGCGGGGAGTCAAGGGGTCTACCAAAAGATAATGATGGAAGGAGGGCATCCCCAAGGAGACTTCGTGGCGCCCTATGAGTGCAGGGGACACTAGTGGGAAAAAAAGCAGGGGGGGACTAGAGATCACCAGGAGGTTGGCTAGGAGGCAGTCATTCAATCAATTCAGGGGGGAAAAAGATGAGGGAAGAGTCTTCAAAAGATGAACAGCGGAACAATCATGTTGACCTCGACAACGACGCGCAAAGGCGACCTACAGTTCGACATAAGGCGCGACAAGACATAACACAGGGGGGGGGGAAACAAAAAAGTCGAAAATAAAAAGCGTTGAGTTACTATCTGATAAAGAGCTAGAGCCAAACCACCAGCCGAAGGCTGCCAAGTAGAAAAATGCCTGGCAGGCAAGGTGCTAGAGCGCTTCAACGAGGGGGCACACAAGGATTGTAGAGAAGCAAAGGGATTCTCATATAAGGGCCCCTGCCTCAACCGGGAGGCTAGTTCTTCCTGAACTGTGGGAAGTCCCTATCCTAACGTAAGACCCTGCTGATTCAACCGGAGTGCGTTCGTGGGTCATTTCCGCTGCTGAAAGAAAAGGATAGAGCATTTGGAGGGGGAGCAGTTCGATATTGGAGGAAGAGATAACTTCCGCATTATGTGACGTGGTATCCAAAACCAAGGGGGAATGAAACACCTCCTTCAGGAGGAGGGTCGAAGGGGGAAAAAGAAAGATGGCGATCATCGGCAACGGGTTTGCCAGACTGACGGAGGAGCCCGATTAGAAGAAAGGGTGAGATGAGGCCGAAAAGGTGGCGTAGACGGCAAAGGAGGGTTCCACCCGTTGGTACGCGCCCAAAGCCTATCGCTGTGGCCAAAAAAGTGACCTGCCTGGCCCTAAAACTTCTCAGGGCAGGTGGAAGGGGGCGTGCAATACTGGCAGAGCCACTATGAGCAAAGTGATCAACAACACGCCAGAGGAAGAAGCCACTTCTACGGGAGAAGGGAACAATTCCAAGACACCAGAATATCCCCGTCCCGAAACGAAAGGCAGCGACAGACAATCCGTTTCTGAAACTTCGGCGATCTCGAATCCGGTGGAGCAAAAGAATCTTCATCCGTTGGCGCGCTCGAATATTACGAACTGGCCGATCAAACTAACTGTGAAACTGCACATTGGGGGCTTAGAATCAGAGGAGAAACCTACCCCAAAAAAAGAGAGGCGAGGGAGTCCAGAGGGGGAAAAAGCCTCATGGCAGTCTCTGAGGGGACGGTTTCACCCGGAAAGATTGTGAGCGAAACCTCACCCGCTTGACAGTAAACCGCAGAAAGACTTTGAAAAAACACGTCTGGTGCAAAGGGAGGATTGGGATTTTGCTCAGGAGGATAGCGCAGTAACTTAAAGGATCTAATCAGGGTCTTTTGCAGCTGAAAAAAAAGACGACTCATATTTCGCGGATAGCAGTGGGTACTTACAGCCAAACTTATCATAGAGAAACGGGGAGAATCGGAGCTTCCGTAGGGAAAAGGGTAGAACCCCAATTACCCGTGAGATTAAAGTCTCTGCGATCTGGCCTTGTACCGTCCTCAAAAAGGTGCGATCTGCCGTGCAGAATGAGATTTTTCACAAAGGGAGGGGGATGGCCCAAACCTTATGCCGGAAACGTGCAATAACGAAAAGGGGCGGCAATGTCTAAACCCTTGAATCGAGCCTCTGGGAGAAGAAGAAACGGATGAATGAACTGGTCATCCCCGCTAGTCAAGTGACTTGACGCCATGCGCAGTTGTTTGGGATAGGGAACAGTCTTAGAACGAGGGCGACTCTCTGTCGAGAGCGCTTGGCCAGGGAGGTCGAGTCTCTTCCCTCTGGGAGCGGGGAAGATTTCTGACTTCTTTCAAAAAATTCGGAGGAGCGTTTGAGTGAGTTGTCCCCGAAGAGAAACGAATTCCTTGGGTCAAAAAGCCTGCCCGGCACTGGAGGCGCAGGGCCTCAATGTGCAAAACTTGTTCATGCTTGGAAGAAAGCGGTTAAAGATGCGTGAGGGAAAAGTGACGCCGAGGTCAAGCGCGAGACCAGATCGTCATGCGGGGGGGCAGTCAACCACCCCGGGGGAAAATCAGAGCAAGAGGCTCAGCCCTGACATTTGAGGGGCCTTTCTACAAAAAAGGGGGGTTGTTCCGCATGAAAGACAACCATTATTTCGGCCAGAGTGATCGAAAGAAGCCCGCAGCGGGAAAGGAAGACGTTTGGGACCCAGGGCTTAAAAGACGCGAAACAAAAACCTGCTAGAAAAAAGAACTGAGCGGGAAAAGCCAAGAAAGGATTATCACCATACAAATTCCGAGCGCGGACCCACGTAGTGCCGGACGACTTCCATTCGAAACTTGCCGGGTCGGGTGAAAAGAGTTATGAAGTTAGAGATCATCCGAGTCACATCCTAGGGCCGGAAAATGCGATTGCCACCCTGCTCAGAGGACATCCAAGGCCAGAGGGATCGGAAAGAAGGAATAAGCCTCAACATAAGGGAAACCATAGGCAAAAGACTGGAAGCATGCAACTGCAGAAGAAGCCTAATGCTTTTCTGGGAGCGTCAGCCACGAAAACAAAAATCTCGTATCGCGTTTGTGGGAAAGAGAGAGACGTAAAAGAGGAGACCCCGGCCTTAGGCTGGAGGAAAGAAGTCTAGACGAGAACCTTACATTGGCGTCAAATCAACGTGGGTGGGCCAGAAGCGGTTAAGGGAGAGATCCAATCTCGACCAAACCTCCCATTACTAGGGGGACCAACGAAAAACGTCCAAGGAGAAAAGAAAAACATTCCGGGGAAGAAATCATCTCGCGGAGACGGGGAGAAAAGAGAGAGGATTGCTCAAGGATTTGGACTCGGAACTGAAACAAAAAAGAAAATCAAAGAAAGTCCCCCCGAGATAATTGTGAGTGGTAGGGCAAACTTTTATCAGGGGGGAGGGTGCAAGCGCTTCAAAAACGGAAAGGGGTAAAGGCGGGACCAATTTGAATGGCTATGGGAAGGAGTCGCCACACAGTCGGATCATCCGAAAACAAGTGGCTCGATTCTCTTCAAAGAATTCATAATCTGGGGAGGGGAGCGCTTAAGAGAAGGTCACCGAGGAAAGACATAGCTTGGAGCGGAGCTGAACCTCGTTTTCGATGCACTGAGGGTGGGGAATCTTGTCGTCGTCTGTTGCCAGAGAAGAGAGGAATGGCTTGAGAAGCCATTAAGTCGCTCGAAGGGGGGATCGAACATCATTAGGGGTGATCGCAAAAAAGTCTGTGCCAGGATGAGGTGGAAAAGACGGATGAGGGGAAAAAAGCATGCGAAAACGCGCCAATCGGAAAAGGGGCCGCAGAGGGATCGAGGAGAAGAGGGGGGCCGGCGCTATCTTTAAAAAGGGGGAAAGTGATCATCACGGGTGTCTGCTGAACGCGAAGGAAAATGGATCGGGGAAATCCTGGTCAACTTTGGGGGCCCAAAACGGTGAATGGGGAATCCTGAGAAAAAGGCGGGGAAATCATCTTGTTCTGCCTAGAGTGTTTGGGTCAGGGGAGGACGCGGCAGTCCCCAGAAAAAGGGGGGAAAAGGACCAGAGACCCTCAATGGGTAGCGGATCTATCGGCTCTCAGGTGACGCCCACCGCAGGGGAATCTTGATCGCGCTGGAGACGGGGGGCTGGGGACCGAAAAAATTCCCTCACTAATGACGGAAATCATTAAAACCTGAAAGAATCAAGGGGGGGGGTAAATGCCGACGACGTGCCGGGGACTTAGCTGGGCAGCTGATATTTGAAAAACCAAGATGAATCAGAGCCGGGACCGAAGGGAGATCCCGTAAAAGGGGATGGAGGAGGAGCAGGAAAGCGACCGATAAAGAGACAGGACCTTATATGGGCAAAGGTCCACTCAAACCCACCGCAACGGAAACGCTGACGATGCTGATAGAAAGTGGAGGGGTTGACTGGACCCTGCGTCTAGAAGTACGTACGATAAATAGAGCACCGAGGGATTATCGCGAAGAAGTGGATCACGCCCGGGACGGCAGAAAAAAGGTTTGGGGGGGGGGGGAAACACTTACAGAGGATGTGGAGCGGCACGTCATCAAAAAGTTGTGAATGCCTGAGCGAAAAAAAAAAAAAACGTTCGGTTACTGGGGGTTTGGGGAAAAAACCGCAGCGTTCGGCGGGAGAAAAACTCTTTCAGGTAAACGTCCTTACACTGGGCATCGTCATAGGCTTTCTAAAGTAACCTACTACCTGGACGAGGTCATGCAGGGGGTCGCGTCAATCTTCTGAAGAGCACCGAACTAGGGATTCTGCGATCCACCAATCGAGAGGAGTGTTAGTCCTGAGTGTAACACGGGGGGGTTAGTTGTCCGGGCCGATCTGAGTTGGAGAATACCACTAGTAAGTATAGGCCAACTCTGAAAATGTCTACCAGAAGCGGACATCCGAGAGTCGTAATCTTTAGGGGGGGAGAAAGGGGCTATTAAAAGGGTTGGAAAATCGAAGTTTCCAAAAGGAGTAGTCCTAACGGGGACTAATATTAAAAAAGCGGGCACCTCCCTTCTTGAAATATTTGGAAAGTCACGCTGAAAAAGGAGGTCACGATGCTCGAGATGGAGGGGCAAAGTTGAAAGGGGACCGCAGGGTAAGGATCGAGCAAGGAAGATCGTAATGGGGACGGTTTCTGGGTGGGAAAAGTTGTTTCAATTGAAAAGGCAGTCACGGAGTAAAACCTTGGACGGGGGGACGGAGAATGGCTAAGAAAAGAGGAAAAAAAACTAGGGAAGAAAAAAAGCTATGAAGCAATAACCGAAGAGAAGACGAGGGGGAAGACGGTTCACAGAGAGAACTCAAACGAGGGAGATCATTCGGGCAACTGGAACGGGTTCGACCAAGATGAAATCGTCTCCAGAAGGAGCAAAGTAAGGGGAGTTTCCCTGAACTGCTCGAATTCTGCAAAGACGCGGTGGCCGGAATGGAGGGAGGAAGGAGGACCGTCAAAAATGCTAGAAGAGTGATCCCGGCGGGTCAGGGGGGCAGGGGTTTGGGGATACCAGAGAATGACGGCAATTAAAAAAGAAGGAAAGGCTATCAATACGATAGGAGCTCTAAAAAGCGTTATAGGAAAAGGTTAGCGAGAAAAGGTATTACGAAAATCAATAAGGTCTCACAAAGGGGGGAAGGGGTAGGGAACACTGTGGGGGAAAGGGAGATTTTCGGGGAAAAAGAAAGTGCAGGGTGGGAAAGCTCGGGAGGAAAGAAACCGTCCGCTTTGATAGGGGACCACTGGTCGGGGAACCGGTCACGGAACAGCTAGAGGGAGTCCGGTTGAGGTTTTGGCACACGTCCTGGGGTTGGGGGGGACCCGGGATACTGCTTGAGCCGGGGAAAAAAATCAGATTGGTGGAGTCGCCATGGGGGAAGATGGGGTCGAAGCGACAGGAAAGGAAATTGAATGGGAGACCATTAAGAGGATCGAGAATAGGCTGAGGGAACCCTGAGTGGGCAGCAGGAGACTATAAAGGGGAGCGGGGGGGTTCCTGCAAAGAATATAAGGAAGGCGATCTCGCGAAACACGGGGAGGGGGGGATCCTATGGCTGTTCTTCGACGGGACGAAGGGGGGAGTGGGGGTCTCCCTGGGTATACGATTTACGTGGGGGATTGCGAAGATAAGATCGACGGAGCGGGTGGTTTTTTTAACCGGGCTGAGAAGACCCAGGGGACCAAACCGGAAAGGGGGGGGAAGTGCGAACGGGGAAGATATTAACAGGACGACCAATAAGACGACCGTGCTTGCCTACAGGAGACGGGGAGGGAGAAGTAACCGAGGAAGGGGGAACACTCATCAAAAACAACGAAAAGGGAAGAGAGGTATATAGATCTAGGGGGGGCGGGAGAAAACTAAAGGAAAAAAATCGGATGTGAAGCATCGGAGTTTCGGTTTAAAAACTTGGGGGGCAGGCAATAAAGATTTGGATGGGCGGCCCATCCTGTTTGGAATGAGTCGGTAAAAAATCGGGAAAATCCCGAAATGAGGAAGCTTTGATCTTTAGGTCAAAAGGGGCGAATGGGGACTGAGGTGTCTGCCAGAGTCGAGGTGTAAAATGAACCGGACAGGGGGAATAGATCACGGAAGATGTTTGTCGCCTCGCAGGCAGCCACAAAAAAAAAAAACACCAAAGAAAGGCGGGAAGGACGCGAAAAGGGCCATAAAGGGAAAAACTATGAACGAATTTTAACAAGGGGTTTCCGCCATCCTAGAGGAAGCAGGAGCAGGTCGCCTTCATGACGAAGAAGAGGAGAAAAAAGATCCTAAACAATGGGAGAGGGGACTCTTGGGAATTTGATCCAGATGCGAGGATAAATTTGGACCCCAGAAAGGTGCTGGCTTCAAGGCTTCACAGTTCACTGGGCAGTCCGAGGGCGAGGGGAAAGCCGAATTCGCTCTATTGAACAGCCGCCAACGGGATCATCTCTCATTAAAGGACAAGACCTGAATGGTCTGAGCCCGCCCAGACGTGAAGTCCCATGGGCAGAAAACTGCATCCTGACTTAGGAGAGGAGGTGGCGTTTGGAGGAAGGGGCGCTGGCAACGGTGCATTGGGGATGAAAATAGGAGGAGGGAAAAAAGGGAAAAAAAAACGGCCGCCATCAAGTTCGCGGGGGGGGTAGAAAGAACGATCAGGGATAATCCGGGATCAAAAGCAGAGGGGGGGGGAGGAAGCCGACGATAGGGAAGGGGAAACCGGATAGCGTTGCATGATCGGAGACCTGAAGTGGACAGAATTAGAAAGGGGAATGAGGGGAACCTACTGTCATCAAGGAGGGGCGCCCGTTGAGAAACCCACTCCGCAGAGTGTCAGACCGCGTACGAGAAGAAGGGCTCTCAGCCGGTTGAAAGGTGGATTCAAGCTGTGGTCAGATAGGATGGAAGAATCCTGAGCTACAACAAGGGACGGTAAGGGATGAAGCCGAAAGGGGGAGACTGCACGAAATGGGACCAAGCCACCAGGGAAAATGCCCCCCGAGCGAAACGGCCTCAGAGAAAAAAAAGAAAAAAGGACGTCAACCTTCGCCAAGGCAGATGAAGAAAAAAAGAAAGGTTCTCCTCATACGTGACGGGCACCACCGGAAGCCGTGCGGGGGGGGGGACTCGAGGATATTCTTCCAGTCCATAGAAGGATGGCCGGGGAAACCTGACGCAATGGGGGGAGGGGCCACTGCAACAAAAAAAACATGATGAGATGGCAATACTTCAAAACACAAAAAAAAAAAAAAAAAACAAAGGAAAAAGGCAAACGGAAATAAAATGCTAACAAGAAAAGAAAAATGTATGTCGGGAGGAGGGGGGCCGTTCCTGAAGGAAAAGGCTTTCGTCCAATTGGTGGGTGGAGTAGGGAGAACTAAACAGCGGGAAATTCCAGCAACCGAAGGTGCCACGCAGAGGAATCGCATTGGGGGGGGGGAAGGAGAAAGATCTAAGGGAGACGTTGACAACGGTAACCGCCTCGGAAGGTATAATCGTCTCACACAGAGGAATAGAGGACAGTGGGCCTGCCTTCATGGGGGGTCGTTAGAAAAGATAATCACAGCGACTACACGGGACAACCCCATGCCATTGAACGGTAGGGAAGGAGGAGCTCGGGTGCGGGGGAAACCGCCTTCAAACCTGGCGAAAATAAGGGGTCCATCTCTGAAGGGAGAACCCAAACTTATGACCGGAAAAGGCGGGAGGGAGAAAGCGCGAGCTTGCGTGTCGGGAAGGGTCCAGCGGGGGGATAACCGGGGGGAAAGTCAGCCTTTCCATATCGGAAAATCACAACCTGCGGAAGGTAAGTCTGGGTGGTGAAACTTTGTTGGGGGAAATTTAATCCGCGAAACAGCTCGGCGGAGCGGGGTAGGGGGTCTCGTACGAGAGTGGAGCCTTAAAGGACCCGATGTGACTGGCGGGAACGTCGTGTGGCTAGGGTGGGAAAATCTCACCGCCGTGGGAGAGAAGACAAGGGAAGGTAAAAACAAAATGTACACAAGGGGGGGTCTTCAGTTCCGCTTGGGAAATATCGTGAGGGGCAACCAGGGTGGGAAAGGAGGCTGAAGGAAAAGGAAAGCGCGATGAAGGACGAGCGGGGAGTCAAACTTGTCACGAAGGACAGATCAGGAGGAGGGGAAAGTGATTGTAGTAAGGGGGAGAAGAAGGATTGCCGAATGAACAACGAAAATTACAAAGTGGGGAAACTTATCGACGACTCAGAGGGGAAAAAGTTGTGGTGAGATCAAGCTTTGGGAAGGGGGGTGGGGGGAAGGGGGGTGTGGGGGGGGGGGGGGGGGGGGGGGTATTATCCACTCCCCATAGTGAATCGAGGAGAAAAGAAGCGGGGAAACAGACTGGAAGAATAGCGAACCATTCAGGTCTTCTCAGAAATTAAAGGAGGAGGTGAAGGCGGGGGGAGGAGTGAGGGGGAAGGGATGGAAGGGTCTCGAGCATCAAATGAACATCATGAAAAGGGAAAGATGGGAGATTTCCCATAGGGTGAAACAGCAATGGGAAGGGGGGAGCGCTTCATGGAAAAGAATATGGCCGACAGAACGATGAGACGAAAAGCAAAATAACTTCAGACATGAAAAAAAAAGAAAAGAAACCCGAGCAGCAAAGACGAAGAGGGAAGATGTATCAAGGAAGGCGCTCCGAAATTCAGGGGGTGTGTGATATGGAGGCGGAGTAAGCCGTATTATCTCCGACCTTGGAAGACACCAGGGCGGGAACAAGGAAACATTTTTGACACAACGGGAGGGTTGCGAAGCGTTGCGCGATCCACGGAGGCAGAAAAAACAAGGAAGACTCGGGGTATGAAGAAAAAAGAGCGTCAAGGGAAGAAAGGGGGCAATCCTTAGCAAGCACTAAAAAAAAAGAAAGGGGGGGAGGGGAATTACAATGAGAATTGATTCGAGAGGTTGCGAGAGAAAAAGTGAAAAAAGAAGTATAGGAGGGGGTCCCAGGGAGGAATGGGGAGGTGAGTCTCCAGCAGAGAGGAGGTGCAAAAAACGAAATGTGATCGCCATGAAGGGAACGGTAAGGACATGCGGCGGCCCTCAAGGCAGGAGATCATCCGTAGGGGGAGCAAATCTCATCACAAAGAACGGGAACAGGGGGGACAAACGTCTCAACTGACTAGTGCTCTCGTCGGAAGAAGGGACTGACATGCTTAGGACAGGGGAGTGATCGGTAAGTTTACGGCGGAAGAACCAGTTCTTTGTCCGCCGGAAATGAAGGCGCGCGGCGGGGGCTAAAAGGGAACCTAGGGGTGGGGGGGGGGGGCTGTGAATCGGGGACTCGCGGGATCGTGCCAGATCATGGAAAAAAGGTTTATTTCTCTACGGACAGAAGCTCTAAAGCAAAAAGAATTCAACCCCGGAAAGGAGAGGGATCAAAGAGCAATTATAAGAAAGGAAGGACTGCTCAAAGTCGTATGGCGTCACGATATACGGGGAAAAGGGTTAAGCCATGGCTTTTCAATTGACAAAAAAAAAGTGGAAGGAGCGGTGCAGCTACCTGTCGACACTCTGGGCCGGAATATTTTTTCATCGGAGGAAAGAATTCCTCACAGGAGAAACCTCGATAGGACGAAGGCCTCTGATGCAGAGGGCCAAGAACGCCTGAAACAGGTCTCGAGGGGGGACGGGTGGCGTTCGAAGGGCCCGACCCAAAACAGAGTTGCAAAGAGGAAGAAGAAGCATTGAGGTCCATCAACCGACAAAAGCCGAAATAACAGGCGGGGGATATTTGGAATCAGAACAAAAGAACCAATAAGGGCTCCGAATCGGCTGCGTGTCCTGGGGAAAGGCGGGGACTCCCTAACAGGACCGTCCAAATCAGATGTGGAGGAGAAGGAGGATCTTCAATCTCAAACCAAAAGGGAAGGACCGGAAGCTTGTCGACCGGGCTGAGAAGAGAAGACTTGCTGGCTTGCAAGTTCCCGGCGGATCCACCATGTAAATGGAAGATCAATGCGAAAAGGCTGCGGGGGGAAAAGGGATCGAACCTGTCGGCATCAGGTGGGTCTGAGGGAGATGGAAGCGGAAGCGAAAACCGTTTTACATGCGGAAAAACTAGGCCTACGCCGAACGTCGTGGAAGATGTGGAGAAGCGCTTAGCTCAGGGCCAAAAAGGGTATCAAAGGGAAAGGGGCAAGGGCCTGTCGAAGAGAAAAACTGCTAGCACTGATTACCACAGGCGCGAGAGAATCAAAAAGCAGAAAAATCCTCGCGATCTGCTGAACCAAGACGTATATCGGGAGGGAGGGATGGGGAAAATTCCGAGGCGGGACGCATGTAGACAGGACCGAGGGGAAATGTTACTCTGTACGCCGTACCGGAGAGGAGGACCAGAGCTCGGTACGAAAGAAAGAGGGGGACAGAGCGCTATCGTTTCGAGGCCTATTCCAGAAAAGGTGGCCGCAAAAGGGGAAGTTTTGAACACCCGGTGAATTGTTCTGGAGGCGGACAGTGAAATTCTCGGGAGTGCGGTGAGATTGGGGCCCGCCCGGAAGAAATCTATCAATATTCCCTGGCAATCCAGGAAAAAAAAGAAAAAGGGGGAAGGTGACCTAAAAAGCGATAGGAAGTAGGGCGCCGTGCGCGCAGAGGGAGGGTGCCAGTGCTGGGGGGGGGGGGGGATTTGTCACTTGTAAACTCTGACTGATAAAAAAGGGAAGGTTCTCGGATACTGCGTAAGACACTACAGTCGATGAAGCAACCGAAACGGGGGAGAAAAACGGGAGGCAGAAGGAAAAGGGCTGACCGAAAACGGAAAGGACTTTCTCGGGTAGAGGTGTTAGACCCAATAGAAAATGAAAGGAGTAAATATTGAACGGCCTCATTCGGAGGGTATCACCTCACGGGGGGAAGAAGTTCCATGCAACTGTATCGCGGGGGAAGGGCATAGGGAAAAAACAACCATTACTCTCTTGGAAGGGTAGGGTTTAAGCTGGGATCAAGGGGTGGGGGGGTGCTCCAGCGAACAAGAAGAGGGGGATGGGCAGGATCGACGAGCACTAGTCGCACTCGAACCAGGGTCGACCGTTAAAAAAGGAGGAAACCGAAAAAGCCTTCCGTGCTCACTCTAAAGAACTTGAGGTATTTCCCAATGGTCACAAAGGGAAAGAAGACTACAATTCAGTTGAGATGGAAATGCTCGGAATGCCTGTTTTCACAGAAGGGGGTCTCCGAGATCGGGGTAGGCGAAACGTCTCGCTGGCGGGGGCCTTACATGATTTTGGCGACGTGGAAAGGTCTTTTGGGGGGGGGGGCAACGGACTGCGGGCCGAATATTCCCAGATCCAACATTCTTGTCATGCGCATCCCCTTTTCTTAGAGTTTTCTTGCCTTTGCGAATTGAAGGCCAAAGGAGCGGAGTCGCTGAGGGAAAAAAAAGAATTGTTAGGCGGTGAAGAGGGGAGACGAGGGGAAGTCATCTGGGCCGGCAATTGCTCATGAAGGCTACGCGCGAAAGGGGGGAAGAGGAGGTAGCACTTTCTGGACGGGAAGGAAGTAATGGGCGGCCCAGAAATGGAAGAGAGCTGGGATGGGGGGCCGAAGTCCGAGGAGCTCCTTTTGGACGTGATGGGTGGGAACCGCGTACAAAAAAACTGTGACAGAAAAACAGGGCCTGCAACTAATAAAATATGCAACCCGCAAGCAACCAGACGTATAGTAGGGAAAGGGCGACGGGCCGGAAAAAAATACGCTTTAACTCGA